>OGWV01000931.1_pt1 | contig 18181 bp, 19 predicted proteins | sample 1576081 | NCBI WGS metagenome assembly OGWV01 (sample SAMEA3541541, study PRJEB24748) | human gut metagenome | biome: human gut; feature: human-associated habitat; material: faeces | place: China | collected 2012 | reverse complement strand
AAGTGTGCTACAATCTCATAGCATACTGTTTTAGTGGGAAATATTCCCGCAACCCTTTGCGGTAATGACGATTGCGGACAAATGTCTGCGTGGTATATGTTCTCTGCCATGGGATTCTATCCGGTGGACCCGGTAAGCGGAAACTATGTGTTCGGCGCTCCGCAAATGCCGAAGATTGTGCTTCATCTGGCAGACGGAAAGACATTCACCGTCATTGCAGACGGCATCTCCAAAGAACATAAATACATTGACAGCATTACGCTGAACGGTGAGCCTTATACCAAGAACTATATCTCACACGAAGATATATTGAAGGGAGGAACATTGGTGTATAAGATGAAATAATGGTATTCCAAACCTCTCCAAGAAGACAAAAAAAGAGAGTAGTCCATCACGGATTACTCTCTTTTCTTTAAGAATCAACAGTGGAATTACTCCACCTAATCGGTCATATTACTATCTTTCGTTTATTCTATAGCAGTACCGTTGATCGTTGTCGGCCAATACGGATTTTGATAGAGAACAGAAGTTTCTACATTTTCATCCGGCGACAACAGTTCTATTTCACGGATAGGCAACGGTGATAAATAGTTTGCCTTGGCCCAAGTATATCCGTCATATACAGGGTTGTTGTCTTTCATGACAGAGTAAGGACGCAAGTATTTGAAAGAAGGATCAGAAATATTAGAATGCACAGCTGCAAAAGCTTCCGTCCGGATATCTTGACAGCCATCCATCCGGGGATATTGTAAGTCGGATGCGCCTGTAGTTTAGTTGGATAGAATATCAGGCTACGAACTTGAAGATCGGGGGTTCGAATCCCTCCAGGCGCACCAAAAAAACACAGCAAAAGCTGTGCTTTTTTCGAAGGTAATGAAGGGAAAAGTGAGAAAAAAATGGAAAAATTAAAAGTATTTGATGAATTTTATTTAGACAAAGAAAAAGATGTAATAGTAAAATTATATAGAATATCAAAAGACGAAATTGAGTATATACTAGAAACTCCAAACCATAAAAAAGGAACACTTATAACAAATTTAGCGCAAATATGTCATTTAGAAACAGAAAAAAATGAAAATGATATGAAAATAATAAAAGGTAAAATGCAAGCTATGATAAATGGCGAAAATGAAGAAGTTTATACTTTTAGACTTGGAGGAATAAAAGTTGCTAATATATACAATGATAGAATAGAAATAAAAGCTCAAATACCAGCCATTAGTAAAACATTAATGTCCCAAACAAAAAAATATAAATTACCAATAGGAAAAACTTTTGTAAAAACATACATATTAAAGAAAAGTAAATTTAGGACAGACTTACATACACACATGAATGCGATACTAACACCAGATTGTTTAATAGCATTAGGAATAAAGCATCAAATAAGATATCCTTTATATTATATAAAAAAGTTGAATTTAGTAATGTCAAAAGAACAAGAAGAAAAAATAATGGAGCAAAGAAGAGAAGTAGAGAAAGAATTTGCAAATTCACATTTAACAGGAAAATATTTAATAAGGAGAATAGATGATAATACTTTTATAAATTTTGCAGATTTTATATTAAATAATCTAGAAAATGCAAAAAGAAATATAGAAAAAATAAGAGTAAGTTTATCTATATTAAAAGATGGGCAAGCAGTATTTACAAACTTGGAGAAATGCTACATATATAGATATGTATTTGCAAAAGGTATATCATCAGAAAATAAGATAGAATTAAATGAAGAAATAGTAAAAAGAATACCAGAAAAAGATATAAGAAAAATGCTAATTAAGATGTTACAAGATAACAAGCCAGAAAGTCCTTATAGAAATAATGTATTAAGACAGGATAAATTATTATGGATAGCTAGAGAATATCAAAGGCAAAGAATAGAATATGTAGAAATTGCTGATACAGATTTGGTAAAAATAGGTGAACCGGCAATAAAATTGCTGGAAGAAGTACATCAAATTTTTCCTGAAATGGAAAAAGAAACGGGTGTAAAAATTAGATTTTTAGCAGGTATAAGAAGAGTAGTATTAACAATAATAAAAGATCAATTTACAAGTGATAAATATTTAAGAGAAAATGTATGTGTTTTAAAAGCAATAGCTAAAGATCCTTATGTCGTTGGAAGTGACTTTATAGGAGAAGAAATAAATGATATAGAAGATTTAAAACCTGCAATAATGCAAATAGTACAAGATATTGCATATTATGATGAAGGCTTTACAGTTAGAATACACGCAGGTGAAAATGATAGCTTAAAAGACAATGTCGAGAAATCAATAAAATGTGTAGAGGAATCATTAAGAGATGGACAAAAAATGCCTAGAATTAGAATTGGTCATGGTTTATATTCAAAAGATCCTAATACAAAAGAGGGAAAAGAATTAATAGAGAAAATGAAGAAGACTAATACAATAGTAGAATTTCAGTTGACATCTAATATAAGATTAAATAATTTAAGTAAGTTAGAAAATCATCCAATAAAAAGATTTTTGAGTGAAGGAGTAAAATGTGTACAAGGAACAGATGGTAATGGATTTTATGGTACAGATACTTTTGATGAGCAACTAGCTTTAAGAAATCTTTTAGATGTTACAGATCTAGAATTTGAACAAATGAGAACTGTTGAAGATGAAGTGATTGGGCAAAATGAAAGATTTTTTGAAGAAAAGTCTAGAAAATTTGAAAAATTTTTGAATGGCAGAACTTTAAGACAGGCTATATTGGAACTAGAAAATGAAGAATTAGAAAAGATAAAAGATGAAGTTGGTGATCTTAGAATCACAAATACAGTAGATTCAGAAGAAGTTTTGAAATACAAGATAAAAGAATTACCATTAGATAAAGTTCCAGTTATAGTTGCAGGGGGAAGTTTCAATAAAAAAGGAAGAGTAACTTTTGTTACTGAACAGGGAAAAGATATAATAGATGATTTAGTAAGAAAATTAGATCCTAAAAAAGTATTTTTTGTTATAGGACATAAAATGGAAGGATATGAGAAAGAAATTATAGAGAGTGAAATTGAGAAAGGTAAGAGTTTTGAAATTTATGCTATTATTCCTAAAAAAATAGATGAGAAGATAAAAAATAGATTGGAAAATGATAATATAACAGGTATAAGAATATCAACAGAAAGTGAAGAATTAGGAATTTATAAAAGTTTTAATTATGAAATTTTTGAAAGAAGAACGTCAATAGTGCTTGCTTTTGATGGAAATTCACCGGTTTCTAATTTGGTTCAAGAGGCCAAAAATGGCAAAGGAAAATCTAAAGTATATGTAAATAGGAAAAATGAAGTTTTAAGTGAAAAAATGAATAATTTGGAAGGTTATGTTGTTCCATTTTCATTAGAAAATGACGTTGTTGATAGAATAATTGAGGAAAATCCAGAAATTTGTTAAGAAAATAAAAGATTATATTAAAAGGATATATTAAAGTATCATAGAATTTGTTTTTTTGTAGATATATAAATAAGAACTAGATTGCTTTTTGAAGAAATCTAGTTCATAAACAAAAAATAAATAAAATAAACATATAAATATATGAATATTACTAGCATTGTAGCAAAAAAATGTAGTCAAGTCAATAAAAAACAAAAAATTAATGAGTCAATAGCATTTGTTTCATCTTTTATATTTTTAATTCTTGTTTGTTTGCTGAATACATGTAACTATTTTGAAAAGAAAAATCACATAAAATTTTTTTAGTATAAATTATGTTTTCAAAAGATCTTGTCATATTATACATATTTTTTATAGTATGAGCATAAGATATTAGCATTATATACGATATAGACAAAAAAAACAAAAAGTGATATACTGTGACCATAATACGAATTAAGAAAGGATAGTGATAAAAATGGGAGAAGAACTAAAGGAAAAACTTTTTAACAAAAAAGAAGAAGGATGGAAATGCTTAAAAGAAGGTCAAAAAGAGGAAATTTATAAGATTTCAAATGGCTATATGGAATTTTTAAATAGGTCAAAAATAGAAAGAGAGTTTATAAAAAATGCTAAAAAATTAGCAGATGAAAATGGCTTTACAGATATAATAAATAAACAAAATTTAGTGCCAGGTGATAAAGTGTATTTTATAAACAGAGGAAAAAGCATGTACTTGGCTATAATTGGTGAAAAAGGTATAGAAGAAAATGGAATGCATATCATAGGTTCACATGTTGATTCACCAAGGTTAGATTTAAAACCAAATCCATTATGTGAAGATGGTGGTTTGGCTTATTTTAAAACACATTATTATGGTGGAATAAAGAAATATCAATGGACAACAATACCACTTAGTATACATGGAGTTATAGTAAAAACTAATGGGGAAAAAATAGAAATCGAGATAGGTGAAAAGGAAACAGATCCAATATTTACAATAACAGATTTATTGCCACATTTAGCACAAGAACAAATGGAGAAAAAATTAAAAAATGGTGTAGAAGGAGAAGATTTAAGACTTTTAATAGGAAGTATACCATTTACATGTTGTAATAAAGATGGTGAAGAACATAAAAAACAATGTGGAGTTAGTGAAAGAGTTAAATTAAATATATTGAATTTGTTGAATCAAAAATATGGAATTACAGAATCAGATTTATTAAGTGCGGAATTGGAATTAGTTCCAGCTTTTAAAGCACGTTCATTAGGATTTGATGAAAGTATGGTTGCTGGTTATGGTCAAGATGATAAAGTATGTGCATATACATCTTTAGCAGCAATGATGAATTTACAAAATGTAAAAAATACGGCAGTATGTATTTTGTCAGATAAAGAAGAAATAGGAAGTATGGGAAATACAGGTATGGAATCACATATGTTTGATTTCTTTATATCAGAAATATTAAATAAATTGGGGATAAATAAGCCTAACTTATTAGATAAGGTATTTTGTTTTTCTAAAATGTTATCTTCTGATGTTGATGCGGGTTTTGATCCAATTTATGCATATGTTTCAGATACAACAAATGCAGGATATTTAGGTAGAGGAATAACATTAAATAAGTATACAGGTGCGAGAGGAAAATCAGGTGCTTCTGATGCTAATGCTGAATATGTGGCTTGGGTACGTAATGTACTAGAAAAAAATGAAATAAAATATCAAGTTGCTGAATTAGGAAAAGTTGATGTTGGAGGAGGAGGTACAATTGCATATATTTTGGCTAATAAAGGTACAGATGTAATTGATTGTGGTGTTCCAGTTCTTTCAATGCATGCTCCTTATGAGGTAACTAGTAAATATGATATTTATTCAGCTTATAAAACTTATGAAGCTTTTTGGAGAGAATAAATATAGTGTGATATAAATAAAAAGTTCTACAAGTATTAGAGAATATGTCTAATATTTGTGGAACTTTTTTTATATTATAGGAAAGTTCGTCGAACTTCCTATAATATAAAAATAACAAGGCCGCGATATTTGCAAAGCAAATTTTGCGCACGAACAAAGACGCGGACTTTAAAATGTCTAAATAAGTGCAAATGTTATAAATGTCCGCTTTTGTTCTTTTATAGGCGTTTTAATTCGTCTACAATTTTGTTAATAAATTTTTGTCTATCTTTAGGCAGTTCACTGATTTTTTGTGATAAGTTTACTTGAAAAACTACATCATTATTTTTCATTAAGTCTTTAAATAAGACATCAGGTGCTATACCCAAAGTGTTCATGTAATTTATTAAAGTTTCAAGTTTAACTCCACTATTTCCATTTTCTAATCTCGAAATGTATTTTTCTGATATACCAAGTTTATCAGCAACTTGAGTTTGAGTCAAGTGATATTTTTTTCTATAGGATTTGAATACTTTACCAATAGCGGAATCAATTGAATTTTTTACATTAGATTTCATAATGTACACCTCCATATTAACTAAAATAAGTATAACAATTTATAAGTAAATATAGAACAAACTAGGAATATGAAAATTGCCAAATGGTAAAAGTCCTAATAAACCCACCTAAATTCGACAAAAAACGACAAAAAGTTCAAAAAATAATTCGTACTATTAGTATTACAGGAATTTTAAAAGTTATTCACAGTAATAAAAAAATGGAAAAAATAAGCTTTATTTTACATAAAACGAGCAAAAACACTAACTATAACTTTGTTCCAATTGCTAAAGATATGGTATATTTATCAATAAAGGAACTCTTATAATAAAAATTAAAATATTTTGGCTTTATATTATGAAAAAATTTTAAAATTTTTATAACACAATATATGGCGTTTTAGAAAGGAAAGTTGAAGAAATGAAATGTTTAAATGAAAAAGAAAAAAAATTTAATGTTTTATGTGATGAATGGCTATCATATAAGAGAATGAGAATCAAAGAATCGACATATTCAAATTATAAATTTAAAATTGTAAAATATTTAAAAAAGGATTTTGGAGAGTATACCTTAAAAAAGTTTAATAATATTGATATAAATAGATATATAGAAGATTTACAAGAAACTTTGTCAGATAAAACAATAAAAGATATAATAACAGTATTAAAATCAATTTTAAAATATTGTGAAAGAAAATATGATATAGATTTTAAATTAGATTTGATATCAGTACCAACATCTGGTGGAAGTGAAGTTGAGATATTTAATGAAAAAGAAAGAAAGAAGATAGAAAATTATATATTGAATTCAAATGATTTAAAAGAAATAGGGGTATTGATTAGTATGTATTCTGGTTTAAGAATAGGTGAGATTTGTGCATTGAGGTGGGCTGATATAGATTTTGATGCAAAAAAAATAAGGGTAATTCATACTGTTCAGAGAATATATTTAAGTAAAAATAATAGTAAGATTATAATAACTTCTCCTAAAACGAAGAAATCAGTTAGAGAAATACCAATGGCTAAAATTTTGTATAAGAAATTGAGAGAATTTTCTAAAAAATATTCTAAAAATGATTTTGTTATATCTGGAAAAGACAAGGTTATAGAACCATTAAGTTATAGATATACATATAAAAAAATGTTGAATAATTGTAATATTCAATATAAAAAGTTTCATTGTTTAAGACATACATTTGCAACAAGATGTGTTAGGGTTGGTATGGATGTAAAGTCTTTAAGTGAAGTGTTGGGTCATTCTAATGTTAGTGTGACTTTAGGGATTTATGTACATTCTTCTTATGAAATTAAAAAGAAATTTATTGATAAATTGTAATTATATATTTATGGTGTTTGTTTGCTTCTTACTTAAATTTTGCTATGTATTTCTTAAATAGGTAATAGTTTTACGTTATTCTAAAAGGTTATTTTTTATGAAGTGTTTCCAAATTATTAAATATTTTTGTCTAATAATTTTGGGGCACTATATTTATGAGTATTTTTTTAGTATATTGTTCATAATGCTATAGTTAGAAGTATCTTTGTTTTCTTTAAAAAAGCACTTTGTAAAGGATTTGCTTACTAATTTAAACATGTTTGTTGCAGTAACCGTAATGTTTTTTCCATTAGTTATTCCTCCTAAGATAATATTGTGCAATAAAGCATATATAATTATGATACGCTATTTTACATAAAATTGCAAATTGCATAAAATATAACAATATTACTATTTCGAAAAATTATATTGCTTAAGAACGAAAAAAATCGACTGTTTACAGTCGATTTAATCCTTTTTGTTTTGTATGACGATATGTTATTGGTGCGGACAACGTAGATATCTACAACTTTTTTCACGCCTTTAACGATTGATACAAATATCAATCAATTTATTAAAGTATATTATATTTTTAATAAATTGCAATACAAATGAAAAAATTTATTTTAACAAAAATATATAAAAAACTCCCTCATTGCTGAGAGAGAAAGAATAATTTCTTTTTTGTTTTGATTTACCACGCCTGAGCTTTGACACTTCTCACCATAACACCAAGCTTCTCGTTGAACTGTATCCATACCAGAATGGTAAGGTCTCCAAACTGAAGAGCAAGGATAGTATAGCCATTGCCATTGGTATTCTGAACAACAGGCTGCATTCTGCAAACTGCTTCCAAACTTACCATATTGGGTGAAGAAAAGTGCTCATTTATTGCCTTGCGAACGATTGTTGCGGTTTTGATATCCAACATAATTTTTTCCTCCTTGGGTAATTACCATTAATAAAATCTGTCTATAGCTACTGATGCAACGGAGTTACAATATGTTACATCACTTATAATTATAACACATTTATATAAAAATGTCAAAAAACAGATTTTTCTAATTTACATTATTTACTAAATATAAAGCAATTTTATTTCTATCTGTTTGTTCCATTTCCATAATTTTTAGACATTGTAAACATTACAAGTTTATACTTTGCAAAATTTATTAGAGTAGTTCTATATTCTTCATCAATTTCTTTTAGTATAGTATTAAATTTCTCATACATTTTTGTTTTATCATATAGAATATTAGTCCAACTACTAGTAGATAGACATATTCCAAGTCTTAATTTATCTTTTATATCCATATTTTTGATTATATTTATTACATTTTCAACTTTATTTTCTTCCATAATATTTTACTCCTTTACTTTAATTCAAAATTATTTTTCTTTTTATTTTTCTAGCAATATTATTTGCAATTTCATTTTCATCATCAGTAAATATACCATTTTTGTATAGATCATCACTTACTATTTTATAGTTATTATCTTTGTCATATCAATTCTCTTTGATTATCATAATCTCTTAAATTGTGTTTATTTACGTCTGACAAATCTTTTGCATTTTGAATTGCATTATTTGATAGAGAAGTAGTACCAGGTAAATTTTCCTTTGCAACTTTCTTTGCTAATTTACTTTTGTTTTTGTCGCTACCTAAGTGAAAAGAATATGCTAATTCTTGCTCCATAAAAGCACCTCCTTGAAATTTCTTCGTAGCACAGGGCTTTGGCTTTGCCATAAGTCCTAACCCAGTAGACTTAAGTTAAGTACACTTTATAAAAATTAGTATTTATAGACAGCTAAACAGATATAAAATTATAGTTCTAAAAGTAGTGAAATTAAATTTTAGGAGGATTTTATTATGGTAGAGATAACTTATCACAAAGAAGGAGATTTTTTCATTCCTGATTTATATTTGGAAAAGGAAGATTACGAAAATAATTATATTATTGGAAAATATGGTCATTTAAGATTAGAATATTTAAAAAATCATAAGAAAGCAGAATATACAATAATGTTTATGAACAAAACTTTAAGAAAACATATTGTAGAAACTGACAAACAAGCTAAAGTAAGATTTAAAACACTTATGAAACAAATGTTAGAAAAAAATCCCATTGATGAAAACTTGAAAAATACTGACCCTTTAGAATGGACTGGGCTTATGAATAATTATAAGCATTTAGCAGAAGAAATTGTATTAAATGAATTGATTTATTGTTAAATTCATTTGAGCAGAGAATTACTTGAATCTCTGCTCAAATTACATATATTGTCTTAAAATTTTTATTAATTATTTTGAACTTTTTCCTTACTCATATACAAATTATAATAATATCCTTGTTTTTCAATAAGTTCTTCATGATTTCCCATTTCTACAATCTTCTTATCATCTATAAATATAATTAAATCAGCATCTTTAATTGTATTTATTCTATGTGCAATTACAAAAGATATTTTATTTTTTAAAATAACTTTATTTGCTTCCATAACATTTTTTTCAAATTCCAAATCCAAATTTGATGTTACTTCATCAAGTATTACAACACTTCCATTTTTTAAGATTGCCCTTGCAAAACTTAATAGTTGTTTTTCACCATATGATAGTAAATCTGTTTCAGCATTTATGATTGTATCATATCCTTTATCAAATTTTTTTATTTTTTCATCAATTCCTATTTTTTTACAAACATTTATAACATCTTCTAATTGTACTTTATCATTTCCATTCATTAGGTTATCTTTTATAGACATATTTAAAATGACAGGGTCTTGGAATACATATGAAATATTTTTTCTTAATTCACTTAACTTGTATTTTGTATAATCAATTCCATTTATTAAGATTTGACCTTCTGTTAAATTATAAAATCGTGGAATTAAATTAACAAATGATGTTTTTCCCGCTCCGCTTTTTCCAACAACTGCAATTGTTATTGGCTTATCTATTTTTAAGTTTATATTTTCTAATATTGTGTTTACACCATCATAACTTAATTTTACATCTTTAAATTCTATTGAATCAATTTTTTCTAATTCTATTGTTCCTTTATCATCTTCTTTATTAATACTTACAATTTCTAAAATATTTATAAAACAATTATATTTGTTCATTACTCCATGTGCATGTTCTAATAGACTGTTCATATGGCTACTAATATCACTGATATAATCTACTATTAGAATTATTGTTGAACCTAATCCAACACCTATTATGAGTTGATTTCCACCAATAATCAAAGTTACGATTGTAGCAAAAAATGTTAATAAAGCAAATAAAGCTGTATGTAATCCTAAAATTTTACTAGATTTAATTAGTTCACATTTTGCTTTTTCTAACATTGACTTAATATCATTAATATTTATTTCTTCTAATCTTAATGTTTTTGTAGTTGAAAAGCTATCTATATATTCATTAATTTTGCCTTGCAAATCAATTATAGATTGCTGTAATTTTCTATAAGTTTTCATATTCTTATTATAAAATGGTATTAATATAATATAAGATAGAATAAATATTCCTATAACAACTAATGCAATTTTCCAGTCTATAAATAACATTATAATTGATGTAATTAAAATACTTCTTATTCTTACTGCAAATATTCCTAAAAAATTCCATACAAATAATTGTGAAGATTCAAAACTTTGCGTTGTTGTTAAATTAAATAAATTACCTACTTGTATTTTATCTAATTTGCTAATATCTGCATCTTGTATACTATTAAATACTTCATTTTTTATTTGCATATCATTATCATAATAACATGTTTTTCTTTGAATTTCCGAATATTTATCAAAGAAAAATCTAATTACTATAATTACAATCAAAATTGATGATAATATCAATACCATATTTACATTTTTATCTGGTATATAGTTGTCGATTACTTGAGATAGTATATATTGATAAAATATAAGATATGGTAAAGATTGTAAAAACATAATTATTCCAATTTTTAGTGTTTTATTTTTATTGGTAGTAAAATTAAACATTTCCTTTAATATTTTTTTATTAAGCATATTCTTCTCCTATTTTATTCAAATTTAAACTATATACTTCATTATAATTTTTGTTTTCTAATAATTCTTCATGTGTTCCACATATCGCTTCTCCATTATTTATATAAATTATTTTTTCAAATTTTGTAGCTAATTCAATATCATGAGTAACAAGTATTTTGCTTGACTTGTCTTCTAATGACATTAAATTTTCTAATATTTTCTTTTTATTTATTCTATCAATTGCACTAAAAGAATCATCAAAAATCATTATTGGTTTTGGTTTTGTATATGCTCTTACCAATACTAATCTTTGTTTTTGACCTTTTGATAATACCATTCCATTTCTTCCAATTGCACTTTCATAGCCTTTTTCAAATTTTGTTACATCTTTATGAAATGAGAAGAAATTTGAAAGTTCTACTATTTCTGGATATGTTATTTGGGGTACTAATATTTTTATGTTTTCCGCAATAGTTTTTGAAAATAAATATGAGTCTTGTAATAATAAGCAAATATTTTCTCTTACACATTTTTTATTTAAATCTCTAACTTCATATTCTCCTATTTTTATGCTACCTTCATAATCATAAAATCCTACTAATGTTTTTAGTAATATAGATTTTCCGCTTCCTGTACTACCTGCAATCATTACTTTTTCATTTGGATTAATTGTAAAGTTTAAATTTTTCAAAACTGTTTTATCATTAACCTTAATGTTAGCATTTTTAAATGTTATTGTTGTATTTTCTATTTCAATATTTTTATTTTCAGTCTTTTCATCTTCTAAAGTTAGATTTAATAAATTGTCTAGTCTTTTATATGAAGCAATGCATAAATTTAAAAATTCTAATATTTCTGCTAAATCTGTAAATGCTCTTGTTATTTTATTAGAGTAATTTATCGTTACATATATACTTCCTATTGAAATAAAGCCTTGAGCATATAAAAAGCTACTTAATATAAATATAAATGGAGCTTGAATTTTTACAATATTTACAGATAACATATTATACCAACTATCAATTATTACTTTGCTTTTATTTGCTTCAAAATTTTTTACATTTATTTTATTAAACCTTTCTTTTTCCTTTTTTTGTAAATTGTTAATCTTCATAAATTTTATATTTGAATAATTATCATTTAACTCTGAATACATTTCTCTTTGTACTTTTATTCTATTTTCGATAATTGGTTTGGATTTCTTAAAATACCAAATTGATAATAGAATTATAATTAAAATTGCTGCAATCATAATACTTGATAATCTTAAATCTAAATTTACAAGTTGGGATATTGCAAAAATAATTATTAATACAATATCTAATATGTATGTAAATTGTTTTTCTATAAAATTTACTATATTATTTACATCATCTGTCGAATTTTGTACTAAATCTGCAAGTGAATTTTTATAAAAGTCTTGATATGTTAAATTCTGTATATGATCAAATAACTTTAGTTTTAAATCAAATTGGAATTCTTGTATTATTTTATTTTTAACTATTGTTCTTATATATGTTGATAAAACAATTATTCCTTCAATCAGTAGCAAAAATATACATACTATTGGAATAAATGACAATTTATTATTAAATACACTAATAAAATTCTCTATTATAGCATTATTAACATTTTGATTTAACAATACATCTATAAAATATTGTATTACCACTGGTATATATGTTGTTAAATAATTTAGTACTATGCTTAATATAAAAAATATAAGTATTAATAATTTTGTATGCTTAAAACTTGACATTATTGTTTTAAAAATTTTCATTCTACATCTCCTAAATTTATTTTATCTTTGATTTTATTTTCATTCATTCTAAAATTAATTTTTTATATTCAAAATTATAACAATAAAACCTATTTATTTCAACGAAAATGGCAAATTTTCTTGACTTTCGACACAATTCATAGTATAAAATATATGTATTTTATAGTACACTGAAAAATTAATAGACACGAAACACTGGTTAATAAAGTAGTACAATAAATTATTCTCCCACTTCCGAGACCTAGAGAATTAAGATTTGTAATAAGCTTATTAACCCAATGCGGTGAAATATATTTGGCTGGTTTAGAATGAATAGTATGTAAAATGTCCAGCAGTGGTTAAGACCGATTAGCATGTTTCAAGTAAAACTCACTACTTTGTAAAAAAATGCAATATCAGTAGTTTTATTTGTTGTGCCTAATGGGTCTTTTTGTTATGCTAAAATAATATATAAATATTGCTCTATATTTTTACAATGCATAGCAGAAAGATACTGAAAAAATTTTATGCTAGGTAGCAGAAAAATTTTTCAGTAGTCAAAATAATATTTGAACGGAAGTGATAAAAGATTATTTTGATTTGGCGAAGCCAAACATAAATTATCGAGTTTAAACGAGATAATTTATGAGCCCTCCGCAAGGAGCCCACGACATCTTTCCAAAACGAATTTTTGAAAGTGTCATAGTGGGTTACATACTTTCGTTAGAAAGTTATGTAACAGCTCCCTTCGGTCGCTTGCTTAGCTACCTACAGAAAGGAAATATATTGGACAAGAACAAAACAAATTATTCAGTAGCTAGAGTAGAAACTTATACTAAAACAAGTATAACTAAAGCTGAAAGACACAACGAAAGAAAAAATAAATCATATTCTAATATGAATGTTGATTTAGAGCAAACACCAAACAATGTACATTACAAAAGATGTGAAACTACCTACAATGAGAAATTAAAAGAAATGCTTGATAGTGGACAAGTATCATTAAGAGGTTTAAGAGAAAATGCAAATTTATTTGATGAACTTATATTTGATATTAACTCTGATTATTTTGAAAAACATGGTGGTTATGAATTTGCAAAAGAATTTTATGAGAAAGCATTTCACTTTGCTGAACAAGAAATGGGAACTGACAATATTATATCAGCAGTAATGCATGCTGATGAACTAAATACTGTTTTAACAGAAGAATATGGAAAGCCTATATATCATTATCATTTGCATGTTGTAGCACTCCCTGTTGTAAGAAAAGAAGTAGAATGGACTAAAAAATGCAAAGATAAATCTTTAATTGGAACTACAAAAGAAGTAATAAATCAAGTAAGTCATAGTAATAAATGGAAATCAGAACATCAATTAGATAATCAAGGAAAACCTATCTATAACAAAAAACGGAAAAGCAGTTTTAATAAAATCATATAGTTTATTGCAAGATAGATTTTATCAATATATGAGTGATAGTGGCTATAAAGACTTTATTCGTGGTGTAAAAGGCAGTAATCAAGAACATTTGGATGACTTGCAGTTTAAAATAAAAAAAGATACTGAAAGACTAGAAAAAATTACAAATAAAGTTGAAGAAAAGGAATCTTCTTATAATTCTTATATGAAATATGATAAGCAAATTGAAGATATTTCAAATTTAGGAAAGCAAAAGAGATTTTCTAAAAAGATTGAATTAGAACAAGAAGATTATGAGAATTTAACTGAATATGCTAAAAAAGGAATTGTTGCAGATAAAGAAATATATGAACTTAATAATAGAATTGATAATTTAAGAAATGCAGTAGATAAGTGGAAATCTTTATATGATGAAATTGTAGAAAAAACAAAAGATTATTTCCATGCTATAAAACTCGCACCACAAAAAGTTGCAAATTTCTTTAAAGGTCTATTTGATAAAGAAAAACAAGATGAATTAGAAAGACAACGAATTGAACAAGAAAAAATACAAGCTGAGAAAAAGACTCGTGAAGAAGCTAGAGAAAAAGCAAGGTTTGAAAAGCAAAAACTAAAAGACTCTCCTGAATACAAGAAAAGGAGGGCTGACAGAGATGCAAGATAATGAAAAAATATATAGAATTGAACTGACTAATGAAGAATACGAATTTTTAGAGAATTTAGAAAATGAATCTTGTAATAAGCTCTCTAAAATGAACAATGAAGAACGTGCAGAATATTTAAAAAGTTTTTATTCAGAACAAAATTTGAACTTTGAAAAAGAAATAAAAGGTACTGTTTATAAGGTAAATACCTATTTTAACAAAGATTCGGAACACACAATACTTACTAGATTTTTTGAAATCTTCCAAAAGTAATGTTTTGGTATTGAATTTTAAGTTTGAAATATGGTATATTATAAACACTACTTGAAAGTAGCTATAATTTTATATCGTATTTCAAGCTGTCTAAAGAAAGGAGTAAATAATGAAACAGCTAGAAAGCGATAAAATCACTGCTTTATACTGCCGTTTATCAAGAGATGATGAACTTGCAGGAGAAAGCAATAGTATAAAAAATCAAAAAATAATTTTAAGTAAATATGCAGAAGATAACAAATTTCAAAACATCAAATTCTTTGTTGATGATGGGTATTCTGGAACAACTTTTACAAGACCTGCTTTTATGGAAATGATGGATTTAGCAGAACAAAATAAAATAAGTACAATAATTGTAAAAGACCATTCAAGACTTGGAAGAAATAGACTTGTTGTAGGACAACTTCTTGAAGAAGATTTTGTAAGGCTTAATATTAGATATATTGCTATAATGGATAATATTGATAGTAGTAAAGGGCTAAATGACTTCTTGCCTATTCAAGATTTTGCTCCCGAGGCATCCACAAGTGGTTTTCCATCCACCGTAAAGGTCACATACTGGCTCAGCTGCAACAGTGTCTTTGCAATTGCAGCCCTGGTCAGAATCTCTTCCGTCGGTTTCATATCGTAATATTCCTTGCTGAAATCCACCGTAATCTGATAAGAGATCAGATCTATATTCTGGATTTTTACTTTGCGTGGAATGGTTCTTCGAAGCGTTGCATCCTCCGGCTGTGTCTGCAGATCTTTGAGCAGTTCCTTCACCTGTGCTTTGCCGGATGAAGTATGCTGCAGGGTAATCTTTTTCGCAACAACCTTTGTCAGCTCATTGTTTACATAAAATACAAAATAGTCTTTTTTATCTTCTTTTTTTCCACATCCGGCAGCCATTGTGAGTACCATTGCCACAAGGAGTATGATTGAAATTATTTTTTTTCTCATCTTTTTCCTCCTATGCAATATAGTTGAGCGGGATACGAACATCAAAGGTTGTTCCCTCGCCCATCACAGAATGTACTTTAATTGCGCCGCGATGCATCAGTATGGAATTTCTTGTAATCGCAAGTCCCAGTCCGGTTCCTCCGATCTCACGGGAATGGGATTTATCCACCCGGTAAAATCGTTCGTAAATATGATCCAGAGACTCCTCCGGAATACCGATTCCGGAATCTTCTACCTTCAGGTAGAAATACTGGTGATCCGCATTCAGCGATACGTGTACCCAGCCCTCTCCGTCATTCCGGTTATATTTGATTGCATTCTCCACAAGATTTGTGATCGCAAGCGTGATTTTTACCTCATCCACTTCTGCGGTAACCGGGCGGAAACTCTCAAGGACAAGTTCCACTTTCTGCTTATCCGCAATCGGCTGCAGACGTTTTAAAATCTGCTCTAAAAGTTCATTGATATTGACGGAAGATACATTCAGCCCTGCTGCAGACTTATCCATCTTCACCAGAGAAAGCAGATCGTTGATGATCTTTGTCTCACGCTCAATCTCGTTGGTGATATCTTCCATAAATTCCTGATACAGTTCCTTCGGCGCATCCGGCATGCTATTGATCGAATCCGCCAGCACCTTCATGGATGTCAGTGGTGTCTTTAATTCATGTGACACATTCGATACAAACTCCTGCCGGGAATCATCCATGACTTTGATCCGGCCAAGCATCTGATTGATCTTCTCACAGATTCCCGCCGTCTCCGTGTAATCATTGACCTGAAGATTGTACTCTCCGTATCCGTTTTTGATTGCAGCGATTCCCTCTTCAATCTTCTGCAACGGCTTCAGGAAATACAAAAGCAGAAGGATTGCAAAAAACACAATTGCAATTCCGACCATGACCATAACGATCACCGCCACCTGTCGCATATATGACTGGTTGATCACAATATTGTCCGTAGAAACACTGATCAGCATAACTCCGATCACCGTTTCACTTTTATCATCAGGATCGCTGATCGGGATCGTCATCTCAATGTAATGGTTCTCCGAATCATAATGCACAATATCCTCGCCCTTGAAACTGCGCATGACCTCCTCTGCAATGATCAGCTTATGGTCATCGAGATTATACGTGTCATAATAAACTTTGCAGTTGTCATCCACAACAATGACACGACCATCATAGATGGTCGTGAGCATATCAATCTGTGTCTGAATATTGCTGGACGATACATCCGCCCCCAGCTTCATATATTCACTTGTCGCTATCTGATTTGCCAGAATTTTTGCTTGGCTTAAGATTTCACTTTCCCGGATAGAAACGGCACGCTTTTCGTAATATTTTAAAACTGCTGCCGAAAGAATCAGACTCGGTACGACCGCAATCACAACGATCAAAAGAATCAGCCGAAATTTTAAACTTTTTAAGAACTGAAGAAACTGTTTACTCTTCTGCATGGAAAAACCTTTCTGCCTTCTCGTCTATTTCTGGTAATAATAATATCCCACACCCCATTTTGTGTGCACGTATTTCGGTTCACTTGGGTTGGTTTCGATCTTTTCACGCAGACGACGTACATGCACATCCACTGTACGCACGTCTCCCGGATAATCTTTTCCCCAGACCAGTCCGAGCAGATTTTCCCTGCTGTATACTTTATTTTCATTTTTCACAAGAAGTTCCAGCAGATCAAATTCTTTTGCGGTAAGGTTTACTTCCCTGCCTGAAATAAACAGCCGTCTGCTGTCACAGTCCAGACGCAGATCCCCTTTCTCCACAATCGAAGAAACTTCTTTCTTTTCTCTCGGTCCTGCAGTACGACGCATGATCGCTTTGATACGCGCTTTCACCTCAAGAATATTAAACGGCTTTGTGATATAGTCATCGGCACCATAATCGAGTCCCAGAATCTTATCCATATCGTCGCCCTTCGCTGTCAGCATAACAATCGGCATATCAGAAAATTCACGAATCGCCTGACATA
>OGWV01000923.1_pt1 | contig 18275 bp, 16 predicted proteins | sample 1576081 | NCBI WGS metagenome assembly OGWV01 (sample SAMEA3541541, study PRJEB24748) | human gut metagenome | biome: human gut; feature: human-associated habitat; material: faeces | place: China | collected 2012 | reverse complement strand
AGCGTGACCCTAAAGTAAAGCGGCGGGCGGGAAGAGGCAGAACTTCCCGCCCCTTTTTCACCCAAATTTCCTTTCTTCCCGAAGGTTGCAGCAGGATATGGACTTCGACTTTCAATATTTTATTGAGCTCTTCTTCGGGGGGCTCACCCGCGGCAGCATCTACGCGCTCATAGCCCTCGGCTACACGCTCGTGTACGGCATCATCGGGCTCCTGAACTTCGCCCACGGCGAAATCTACATGATTGGCGCCTTCACGGCCCTCCTCTTCTCCGGCGTCCTCGGATACATCGGCTTCCCAGCCGGCGGCATCCTACTCGTCGCCGCCCTCGGCTCCATCATCTGGACGTCGGCCTACGGCTACACGCTGGAAAAGGTGGCCTACAAGCCCCTGCGCAACGCTTCCCGCCTGTCACCGCTCATCTCGGCCATCGGTATGTCCACGTTCCTCCAGAACTACGTCCTCCTGGCCCAGACCTCCGACTTTGTTGCCTTCCCGGACCTCCTTCCCGATATGGATTTTCTCTCTTACTTCGGCGATGTCATGGGGCCCAGTGACTTCCTCATCCTCGTAGTGAGCTTCATTACCATGCTCGCCCTCATGTTCTGGATCCGCTACACCCGCATGGGTAAGGCCATGCGCGCCACGGCCCAGAACCGCAAGATGGCCATGCTCCTCGGCATCAATACCGACCATCTCATTTCCGTGACCTTCATTGTCGGTTCCGCCCTGGCCGCCATCGGCGGCGTGCTCATCGCCTCGCACATGGGACAGATCAACTTCTTCATCGGCTTCCTGGCCGGCATGAAGGCCTTCACCGCGGCCGTGCTCGGCGGCATCGGTTCCGTTCCCGGCGCCGTGCTCGGCGGTCTGGTTCTCGGTCTCGCCGAATCCTTCACCACAGGCTATATCGCCGGCAACTACGAGGACGTGCTTTCCTTCTGCCTGCTCATCCTCATCCTGATTTTCCGTCCTGACGGCCTCCTCGGCAAGAAGCAGGTTCAGAAGGTCTAGGGGGCGTATGATGAACCGTTTACTCAAAGCCCTGCTCACCTCTCTCTGGTTCGTGGTTCTCTGCGCTCCCATCATGGGCATCCACATCAACCCCGACCACTCCGTCACCTTCCGCTGGCAGCGCCTCGCAGGCCTCTCCATCGGCGTCTTCTTCGCTGCCCTGCTCTGGCACTGGTACTACGACCGCAAGGCCCTCGGCGAAAAAATCTTCAGCCTCCCGAAACACACGACAGAATCCTTCTCCCGGATCTTCCATAACACCGCCTTCCGCCGCACGAGCCTCGTCCTTATAGCCGCCTTCATGATCTGCATGCCCTTCCTGCCTGTTCTCGGCACAGGGTACCAGGTCTCCATCATGATCTCCGGCCTCATTTACGTCATGCTCGCTCTCGGCCTTAATGTCATCGTCGGCTTCGCGGGCCAGCTCGTTCTCGGCTACGCCGCCTTCTACGGCATCGGCGCCTATACCTACGGTCTGCTGCACCTCTATTTCGGCCTCGGATTCTGGATATGCCTGCCCATCTCCGGTATTCTCACCACTATCTGCGGCCTCGGTCTCGGCCTGCCCGTCCTGCGCCTGCGCGGCGACTACCTGGCTATCGTCACTCTGGGCTTCGGTGAAATCGTCCGTCTCGTCCTGCTCAACTGGACCAGTGTCACGGGCGGCAGCCGTGGTATCAGCGGCATCCCCCGTCCCGAATTCTTTGGCGTCGAGATGGATCTCACCCAGAAGACCACGTACCTCTACTACCTTTCGCTCATTGCCGTGACCATTACCATCATCGTCATCACGCGCCTGAAGAACTCCCGCGTGGGCATGGCGCTGCAGGCCATGCGCGAGGATGAAATCGCCTCCGAGGCCATGGGCATCAACCTGACCCAGGTCAAGCTCACGGCCTTCGCCCTGAGCTCCGCGTGGGCCGGTTTCGCCGGCGTCCTCTTCGCGGCCAAAACCCAGTTCATCAACCCCGCCTCGTTCACCTTCATGGACAGCTGCATGATTCTCGCCATGGTCGTGCTCGGCGGCATGGGCTCCATCCTGGGCGTCACCATCGGCGCGCTCATCCTTATTCTCGTTCCCGAATACCTCAGGGCCTTCTCCGACTACCGCATGCTGCTCTTCGGCGCCACCATGGTCGTCATGATGCTGTTCCGGCCGCAGGGCATCATCACGGGAGAAAAGCGGCATTACCGCATCAGCGCTCTTCATAACAAGGAGGAAAGGGCATGAAACCAGTCCTCGAAGTCGCGGGCCTCACGCAGGACTTCGGCGGCCTGCGGGCCCTGAACGAACTTGATCTGACGGTTCACGAAAAGGAAATCGTCGCCCTCATCGGCCCCAACGGCGCCGGAAAGACGACCTTCTTCAACTGCGTCACCGGCATTTACAAACCCACGGGCGGAACCATGTACCTGACCACCAGGGACGGGAACCAGCACCTCTTAAACGGCATGAAGACGCACGCCATCACTGCTCTCGGCATGGCCAGAACCTTCCAGAACATCCGCCTCTTCAGCGAGATGACGGTTCTCGAAAACGTCATGATCGGCCGCCACTGCCGCACGCACGCCGGCATTCTTTCCGCCCTCCTGCGCGATCCCCGCACGGTCCGCGAGGAGCAGGACACTATCGACAAGAGCTACGATCTCCTGAAAACCGTGGGCCTTGAGACCTTCTGGAACGAGACGGCGCACAACCTGCCCTACGGCGCCCAGCGCCGCCTCGAAATAGCGCGCGCCCTGGCCACGGAGCCCATCCTGCTCCTTCTGGACGAGCCCGCGGCTGGCATGAACCCGCAGGAAACCAATGAACTCAAGGCGCTCATCCGTTCCCTGCGCGACAGCTATGATCTCTCCGTTCTGCTCATCGAGCACGACATGAGCATGGTCATGTCCCTCTCCGATACCATCTACGTCATGGAATACGGTTCGCCCATCGCGAGCGGCACGCCGGAGGAAATCCGCAGCAACCCCGACGTGATCAAGGCCTATCTTGGAGAAAGCCACGATGCTTGAGCTTAATCGTATCAACACCTTTTACGGCAAGATTCAGGCTCTGAGGGACGTTTCCCTCAAAGTCGAGGACGGCGAAATCGTCACGCTCATCGGGGCCAACGGCGCCGGCAAGTCCACCACCCTCATGTCCATATGCGGCGTCATTCATCCCCGCAGCGGCGAGATTCTCTTCGACGGGAAGCCCATCCAGCAGCTCCCAGCTCCGGAGATCGTCAAGCGGGGCATCTCCCAGGTTCCCGAAGGCCGCCTCATTTTCCCCGAACTCACGGTGAGGGAAAACCTTGACCTCGGCGCCTTCCTGCGCACGGACAAGAAGGGCATAGCGGACGACATGGAATACGTCTTCCAGCTCTTCCCCATCCTGCGCGAGCGCGTCAGCCAGACCGGCGGCACGCTCTCCGGCGGCGAACAGCAGATGCTGGCCCTGGGCCGCGCCCTTATGGCGAGACCCCACCTGCTCCTTCTGGATGAGCCATCCCTCGGCCTCGCGCCCATCATCATCCAGCAGATCTTCAAAATCATTCAGAAAGTCAACGAGGACGGCACCACCGTCTTCCTCGTTGAACAGAACGCGAACCAGGCTCTGCACATCGCAAACCGCGGCTACGTCATGGAAAACGGCGTGGTCGTCATGGAAGGAAAAGCGCAGGAACTGCTCTCGAGCGAGAAGGTGCGCAAGGCGTACCTCGGCATGTAGACGCCAGAAAAAAGCACAATGCAAAGGGGGCTGATCGCGGATCAGCCCCCTTTCTGTTTCAGGCAGTGCAGGGAAACTACTTTTCCCCGTCTGCCTTCTGTCCCTCGATTTCCGGAATGAAACGGACCGGGGCGCCGCAGTACTTTTCAAGACGCTTGCCGCAGCGCGCCAGCCTGGCCGCTTCCAGCGGCGCCGGAGCCGTGCACACGGCCCTGATGAAGTATCCCCTGCGGTCCTTTCCGAAGCAGGCCGTCTTCACGATATTTCTGTGGCTGCGGTCGAGTGCCTCGGCCACGGCCAGCATGAGCGACAGCGTACGCACCTCGTTGCGCGTCTCGCTGTCGAGCTCCGTGTACTCCGTGTATTTCTTGGACGGCTTGAAGCGGTGGAAGAACGCCGTCGCGGCGGTGACCTCGATATCGTGCTCCGTGAAGCCGAGCAGTTCCGTATTGCGGATGAGATAGTGGCTGTGCGCGTGATGTCTGCTGAAGGCAATGAAAATGCCGATGTCGTGCAGGATCGACGCGTAGCGCAGGAGCTCTCTCGCCGTGTCCGGCTCATCGTGCAGCCCGAGTGCCAGCGCGCTGTCAAAAAGAGACAGGGCCAGATCCGCCACATGCAGGGAATGCTCCTCCTCAAAACGGCAGGCACGGGCCAGCCTGAACACACTCTGGTCGCGGATGGAAAGATCCGACTGCAGGGCGTTCGGCACGGTGTGTTCCAGGTATTCCACGAGCAGACCGTCGCGCAGGCCCCGGTTGCTGATTTCACAGGTATCGCAGTCCATTTCCTCCATGATAGTCTGGAGAATGGCCGCGCCCGGAACAATGACAGCCGCGCGTTTCGGGTTGATGCCGGGCAGGAGCGCGCGTTCCGCCTGATTGCGTGAACACAGTTCCTTCACGGCGCGCACAAGCCCCCTGTACGTCAGAAGCTGCGGCGTATCCGAGTACCTGCCGCTGCCATCGACACCAGCCAGATTCGCGGCTATCTCGGCCAGGTTCTGCGCCGTGCCGGAGCTTGCCACGATCTTCGCCACGCGCATGTCAGCGAGGCGGCGGAACACATGCACGCCCACATCACGGATGCGCATCTGCAGATTCAGAAATTCCTTTTCGGAAATTTTCTGTGTTCCGTCCTTCAGCCAGGAGGCAAGCCGCACGCAACCGAGTTTCATTGAATCAAGGCTGTAGCATTCCCTGGTCGTACCCGCGATGACTTCGGTCGAACCGCCGCCGATATCCACAAAGAGTCTGAGCTCGTCGCTCTTCTCAAGCCCGCTGCTCACACCGCGCCAGATGAGACGCGCTTCCTCACGTCCGGATATGATGCGGATATTGAGGCCGGTCTCTTCCCGGACCCGGTTCAGGAATTCCTCTCCGTTCTCCGCGTCTCTCACAGCCGATGTTGCCACGGCGACAATCTCATCCACGCCGTAGGCCTGACACATGTCGGCAAAGACATGGAGCATTTCCATGGTTCTTGCCATGGGCTCCGGCTGAAGAAGATGCTGGCCGAACTCTCCCTCTCCGAGCCTGACCATGTGCTTGGCCTCGTTCAGGACGCGCACGACGCCCGAGTCATTCACGCGCGCCACAAGCATGCGCAGCGAGTTTGTGCCAAGGTCTATGAAACTGACAATCCGCCTTCCTATCTGTCCGGAGATAACTGCATTATCCATTCTCTGTGCTGCCGCCTTCCCTGATGTTTCTGAAGAAACGCCGCGCGGAAGAACCTGCAGTCTCCCCGCGCGGCGTCTGTTTCTTTTGTCTGCGTGTTCTCTACCTTTCCGGCGCGGGAATGAAGGGCTCGTCATCCAGAAGCATTTCCTGGGCGTTCACGGGCTCCTCTCCGTCCTTCAGATGCACGCGCTTGTAGGTGCCGTCCGGACACATATGCCAGCTCTGCATATTGTCCCTGAGCTGACGGTCAAGGACGTATTCCCTGATATGCCTGCGTATCTCGCCATTGCTGACCGGGATCAGCACCTCAATGCGTCTGTCCAGATTCCTGGGCATGATATCGGCGCTGCCGATATACATGATACCATCACCGCCATTCCTGAACCAGTACACTCTGGCGTGTTCGAGAAAACGGCCTACGATGGAGGTGACAGTGATATTGTCGCTGATGCCCGGCACACCGGGACGCAGGCAGCAGATACCGCGGATGATGAGCCGGACGCGCACGCCAGCCATGGACGCACGGTACAGCTCCTTGATGATTTTCTTGTCCACGAGCTGATTGCACTTCAGGATGATCTCGCCGCCGCCCTGTTTTTTGTGCAGTTCCACTTCCTTCTGGATGTGGCTGATGAGTCCGTGGCGCATGCTCACGGGGGAAACAAGCAGCGAACGGTATTCCTTGCGTACGGCGTAACCGGTCATGACATTGAAGAGATCCGTGATGTCCTGGCACACGTCCTGATTGGCCGTGAAAATCCCCATGTCCGTATAGATCTTGGCAGTGGAGGCGTTGTAGTTGCCCGTGCCCACATGAGCGTAGCGCACAACGCCCTGCTCTTCCCTGCGCACCACAAGACACAGCTTGGCGTGAATTTTCATGCCCACAATACCGTAGACCACATTCACGCCCGCCTTTTCAAGTTCCTCGGCCCACGTAATGTTGCGCTCCTCATCGAAACGGGCCTTGAGTTCCACCACGGCCGTCACCTGCTTGCCGCGCCGGCGGGCCTCGATAAGGGACTGCACGATTGGCGAGTTGTTGCCGCAGCGGTAAAGCGTCTGCTTGATGGCGATGACGCGGGGATCGACGGCAGCGTTGTGCACAAAGTCGAGTACAGGTTTGAAGCTGTCATACGGATGATGCACGAAAAGATCGCCGTGACGGATGCGCTCAAAAATGGCGTTGCCGTCTTCCGTGAACACGGACGGGATGCGGCCGGGATGCGGCGGTATCTTGAGCGCGGGACGATCCACGCTGTACAGGGCCATCAGGGCGGAAAACGCCAGCGGTCCCTTCACGCGGTAGACCTGGAAGGGACGCAGATGGAGTTTCTTCATCAGGAATTCGGAAAGCTCGGCCGGCATGCCGTGTGCCGTCTCGAGGCGGATCACGTCGCCGAAACGGCGCTGATCCACGAGATCTTTCACGGCTTCAAGCAGATCATCGGCCTCGTCCTCTTCAATTTCCAGGTCCGTATTGCGGGTGATGCGGAAGAGACCCACATTCTCGATGGTGTACCCCGGGAACAGAGACGGCAGGTATTCCTGCACCAGCTCTTCCACAAGCAGAATATCAGAGTCCTTTGTGCTCGATGACAGGCCAAGGAGATCACAGCTCTTTTCCTGCGATTTTGGAACAAAAATAATACGCGGGACATTGCCGGGGCAGCGCAGACGCGCGAACTTCACCTCACCCTTCTCATCGCGGAGCTGGATGATGAAGTTCAGACTGACGTTCGAAATGGTCGGGAACGGATGCGTGGGATCGATGGCCTGAGGGGTCAGCGTCGGATAAATTTCGTTATTGAAATACGTGGACAGGAAACGGCGCTGTTTCTCGCTCAGCTCATTGAAATGGACAATGGAGATGCCCTTGTCGCGCAGTTTGCCGCTGAGCTTTTTGCGCCAGTGCTCCTGAGCGATGGAAGTCATGTGCATGACTCTGCGCCGGATTTCGGCTAGCTGCCTGGCCGCGCTCATCTTGTCGTCGCCCGTGGGCTGGCTGCCGCTGCGGTAGAGGCGGAACACATTGGCCACACGGACCATGAAAAACTCATCCAGGTTCGTGTAGAAAATAGTCAGGAACTTCAGCTGCTCCAGGAGCGGAGCCTCGTCGTCAAGGGCGCACTCCAGCACCCTTCCGTTGAATTCCAGCCAGTTGAGCTCACGGTTGAGGAACAGCGACGGGCAGTCAAGATCCTGAATCTGTTCAGGGGTGCAGCTTTCAAGCCCTGCCGTGTCCCCTGCTTCGCTTTTTTGGATCTCCGCCGCGCATGCTTTAGCTTCTTCCCCTTCCTTCATACCAGCCTCCTGGCTTTGTGATGTGTTAACCCGGCGCGGCGCACTGAAAGCTGCGTCAGATCTTCTGTGGCTTTGGGCTGAACTGCTTCCCAGAGCAGTCCGGCTGCCATTATCGCGGCGTATAGTGGAATAAAATTGTTACGAAAGTATGACAGAAAATCCGAAAACAGCTAACCGGACAGAGAGAAAGGCCCCCTGGCACCCGCTATGCGGCCGGGTGCCAGGAAAGGCAAAAAACGGCAGGTTCTGCGGCAAACCACCATTTGCCGGGATCCCGTCAGATAGGCTCTGTGGGCCTCCCACCTCTCAGGATTCAGAGACTTCTTCGGAGCAATATTTTACATGACTCACGGGAAGCCTTCAACACATTGATTTTATTATTTTTTCAGGAGTAACCTCACTATCACTGGGAAGGCCCCACTGAAAACCACAGGCGTGTTCCGGACATGAGAACTACCAGGGCATACTCCCGGCAGACTCTCCCCCTTCGGGAACATGCCCGATCCCCGCTCCCGGCTGAAGAGCCTGACCAGACGTGTCCCGCTTCACCAGCGCGGTTTCCTTAATCAGCTTAAAAGGGTTTTCGCAATCCGGGGCGCTGATCATTCGGCCTCCTGGTCCCCCCAGACTGCGCCGGCTTTTTTTCCCAGCACCAGGAGCGCAGCCATCTCCGCGAGCACTTTCTCCTTGCGGACAAGCTCTCTTTCTGTACTGCGCAGTTTATGTTCAAGTTCCCTGTTTTCACGCTGCAGGCGGGCAGTCTCACTGGCGGAACCGCCGTTGGCGTTCATGCAGGCTTCCCGCCAGACTTTGATCTCCCCGGTGCTGAGCCCCTTCTTACCGGCATACTCCGCGAGCTCCGTTTCGGTCATGCCGGCTGTTTCAATGACGGAGAGAAACTTGTCCTGTGAGCTCCACTTTTCGGTCTGAGCGCTTACGTCTGTGGCAGTGCTGCCGGCCTCCCTGGCCTTAATCCAGTTGCGGATCGTCTGACCAGAAATACCTTCCTCCGCTGCCACCTTATTGATGGAGTCATTCTGGTGAGGAAGTACGCGGCGCAGCACGGCGTCGCGGAGTTCATTGCTGTATGATGGCATGATTGTCACCTTCCTTTCTGTGGGATCTGCTCCCACTCCAGAGTTTTTAATGCCCTTGCCAGTGCCTGAACCAGCCAGGGAGATACGGCCAGGTCCAATAGCATGCTGGCAGCTGTCGGCATTGCGTGAAAAAACAAATCTGATGACGCAGCAGCGTCCTCTCTGGGAAACTTCGAAAAAACTTTCCCAGCGGCTCAACAGCACGGCTCCATCCGCGCGGAAGCTTCTGTGCCCCTTCGAGAAGATGGAGTGCCCAGGATGCCAGGACCATATCCACCCCTTGGGCAGCAGGCGGCAGTCTCAGCACCCGCCGGGAAAAGGCCGCGCTGTCACCAACGGCTGCAGAGATGTGTCGGTTTAGCTCCGGGACTGGGCACAGCCCGGACAGCAGAAGAGGTCAGTAAATGCCAGGGATACTTCTCTAGGCATATCCGCCCACCGCGCTCAGGGTGTTTCTCCATTGCCTGTCCGGCTTACTGGGCAGAGAAGCCAGAGCCCGAAAGCATGCCGCACCCATTGCCGGCTTAGGACACAGAAAGCTCCGCGGGAGTGTGCAGGAACCCGCGCCGCGGGCCGCAGAGGGCATTACAGGGGCAGAAAGACAGAGAAGAGCACGCCAGATCAGCACCGGACATACCAAACCTCGCGCCCTCTTTCTTGTACCCCGGAAACTGCCTGCGGCAAAAAACAGGGCAGGATGCTGACTTGAGACAACTACAAAATATTATAAACGTTCATAAAGTCAAGTAATTTTATTTTGGTTCAACAGAGGATACCCGTCTCCTCAACATCAAAGGCATATAAATGATTACTTTGTATCAAAATTTATTACTTTTTTTCTACAAAAATAGCAGAGCCTCAAAACCGTTAAAAAGATGTCCGCCGCCCTAGACCTCTTTTATGGCAACTTCGTTCAGCCTGCCAGAAAGACGCCCCAGCATCCGGGAGGGGACTGTGCCTGCCTGCCAGGAGATAACGCCAATGTCTCCATGCTTCAGAAAGACTCTCTGTATCCTGTCAAGCAATCATTCGATGGGTCCATAAGCGGTCGCTTGACAGGACTTATCTTAAATGGGGATATACCATATAAACAAAAGGCCGGAGAAGGGACTCGAGTGGGAGACTGCACAGGAAGGCTTTGCCGAAGACCTCCATAGCTCTGCCTAGGATCTTGCACTTGGAAGGAAAATTCACCACCTGGAGTGAAAATTCACCCAACCACTACGGATCTTCCAGATGTCTTCAGTGGACAGAATATATTTTTTATCAGAGTGAGGATCTATATGAAAAAAATAGGATTTTTTTTCGGAGCTGGAGCAGAAATTCCTTACGGAATGCCTTCTGGTGGCAAATTTGCACTCAATATATTTAAAAATTCTGTTAGTGCATACAAAGAGCAACTAAAAGAAGCTTTAAAAAAAATTGATAAATCTGGAGCATATGCTCGATATTGGCTTCCGCAGGGATTTGATACAAAGCCTGTATATGCATTTGGCAAGAGTGAATTTGGATCTCTTTTACAGTCTTCGATAGAGTATAATAATAGTTGTATATTGGATAAATTAAGTAATATTGATAATATATGCTATAATATATTAAAAGAAAATAATATTTCATATAAGACACTATATGAAGTATATCAAAAAATTTTTGCCAAAAATTTTGGTGACTACACATATAAAAATGTCGTTATTTTGAATAAGAAAATTGCTAACGAGACTTCAAGTAACATATTTAACTCCATTTTTTACTCAATGTTACTTGATTTTTTAAAACAAAATAGAGCTTCTTCTGTGAAGAAATACGCTGTTGCACTTCTCCAGCTTTTTGCAGCAACTATTGGTCAGAACATTATTAACGATTTAAATCAAGATTTTTTTGAAAATAATGATACTGGTTTATCTATATTTGATGACATAAGCACTATTTTTAATATTGATTTTAACCAACTCGGTTTGTCTATATTAGATATTGTTCTTAATAATAAAATTACCCGTATTACCGACAAAAAAATTGATAATTTTGAACATTTTTTAGAAGAATTATTCTCTTTATTACTCGAAGAGATTTTTTCAACAGCTCTAGACTATAGGAAACTTATTGATGAAAATTTTCGCTATTTGTATACTCCAAATATACAATGGGCAAAATTTACAAAAATAGTTATATTTTTGCATGTTGTCAGAGAATATATAGCAGGATTAGAGAAAAATATCATTCCTGTTAAAAATGGATACTATGGAGATTTAATTAATTTTTCAGAAAATATACAAATCAAGGCTTTAGGGACGTCAAATTATACTAATATTTTAAAAGAAAAAATTTGTTCAAGCTACAAAAATTCGGTAAGTTGCGACATTACATCACTTAATGGAGATATTAATTATATTTATAATCCTTATAAAAATTATGTTGAAGAAATAAATCCATCTGTAAATACAAGTAATCAAAGTAATATATTTTTAAAAGATGGACAAATCGTTGTTCCTTTTATTTTAACTCAGAGTGGTATTAAACCAATTACAAGTATAAGTGTATCAAAAAAGTATGTATGCCTATACAACTCATATTCTGATTCAGATGCAATCGTATGTATTGGATTTGGATTCAACTCAGATGATGCCCATATAAATGGAATATTTCGTCAGTTAATTGATGACGACAAGAAACATTTATTTTATGTTACTATTGATACAAATGCAAATAAAATAAAACAAAAATTGCAAAAAAATATTAAATTAAGTGATGATTCTATTAATAATAGAATTCATGTCGTTCAAGTTGACAGCACAAGAAAGTGTAAGGGGTTAATATGGCTTCAGTACATAAAAAACAATATATAGTATATTTAATATCAGCAAGATTAATTTAATTTTAAATGGTAACATCATGATACACAGCTCAGCCTTGAAAACCATTTCTTCAAGTTGCCCTCCTTAGCTCTGCTGCGCAGCATGGTCTATCGCTCTTTTTCATCTGAACAGATCGACACGCTACCGGTGCTACCTTGGACAAGAGGAGCATCGTAGTGCTGATACCGGAGTTGTGCGTTATCTGAGCAAGCAACACTTCAAGTAGAGGAGATGCTCTCCCTTTTCTCCCATCTGCCATGTAGACAAAAACATTGCAGCCTTGCGTCTACCCTCTGGTGGCGTCCTGCTGCCTATTAGAATCTGATACGCCGCGGTATCACGGTCACAGAAGATATGTACGGCTAAAGAACGGATGCACCATCTTCATTCGGGATTGGAGCTACCCAAGAAACAATACCCTTTCCGCATCACCGAAAAACCGGCCGTGATCGGTACGTCGGGCCTGCATAAAGTCACGCCAAGAGGCCGCCCCGGATAACACGGAGGAACAGTGCAAAACGTTGTCTTCAGAATCAGTTGTTTCCAAGGGCTGCAAAATTTTGGTTGCAAATAAAAATTTTCAAAAAACGTCCTCTGACAGCTCTCCTAGCCTTTTCTCTCTGCCAAAGTCACGTACTCTAGGCTAAAGAGCAGAGGCTTTCTCCTTCAGCAAGCTCCCAGTTTTTCTAATCCGTAAGAACACAAAAAAGGGGTAGTCCCCGAAGGAACCACCCCATAGATGCATGAATATAAACCGATTAACGCTTGCTGTACTGGTAACGGGCACGGGCAGCGCGCAGGCCGTACTTTTTGCGTTCCTTCTTGCGGGAATCGCGGGTCAGGAAACCGGCCTTCTTCAGAACGCCGCGGAGGGACGGATCAAGAAGAAGCAGAGCGCGGCTGATGCCATGACGCACAGCCTCGGCCTGGCCGGCCGTGCCGCCGCCACGCACGTTGACGCGGACTTCGAGCTTGTCTTCGAGATTCACCAGCTTGAGGGGCTGGCTCACGACCATCTGAAGGGTCTTACGGTTGAAATATTCCTGGAAGGGGCGGCCGTTCACAATGATGGCGCCGGATCCGGAGTAAAGACGGGTGCGGGCAGTGGCAGTCTTGCGGCGCCCGGTTCCGTAATGGAAATTCTCGTTCATGACGTCACTCCTTACAGGGACAGAGTCAGAGGCTGCGGATTCTGAGCAGCATGCGGATGCTCAGGGCCAGCGTACACCTTGAGCTTCTTCAGCATAGCGTGACCAAGCTTGTTCTTGGGCAGCATGCCGCGCACGGCCATCATGATGAGGCGCTCAGGCTTCTCACGCAGCATATCGCCGAGAGCGGTGGTCCTGAGGCCGCCGACCCAGCCGGAGTGACGGCGGTACAGCTTGTTGGTCATCTTGGTGCCGGTCACCTTGATCTTCTCGCAGTTGATCACGATGATGAAATCCCCGTTATCCACATGGGGAGCAAATTCGGGCTTATGCTTGCCGCGCAGGCGATGGGCGATCTGGCTGGCCAGACGGCCCAGAACCTGATCCTGGGCATCGACCACATACCAGTCGTGCTTGATGTCCTTAGGAGTAGGGCTGAAAGTCTTCATGAGAATGACTCCGTATGCTCCGCGCCGCAAAGGCGCGGTCAGCAGAAAATAATATAGCAGCCGCGCGGACGCGCGGCAGGTATTCCACAGAAGGGGAAACCGTCTAACGGGGTGACAGATTTCGCCTTGAACGTGATTACCTAACCAAAATTTGTCAGGTTGTCAACGCTTCAATTTAAAAATAGGCAATGTCAAAACCGCATGCACTCTGGCTACATCGGGGAAATTTTTCTCTTTCGCTAATAGACCGGCAGAACGGCAACTGGCGCTCCGCACATTAACAGTTAGGGACTGCGACGGCCAGTTTTCAGCTTCTAAAATTTGAAAGCTTCCTTAAACATGGGGAGTTTTTTATCCTTTTCGTTGATATTCAGCATTGAGCCATTGGCAAACGTATACATCGAATCCCTGACATCGCTCAGGTTAACGCCCGGCCATTGAATATGTATATCCGGATCGTTCCAGAGAACCCCGCCCTCGTCATTGGGATGCCAAAAATCGCTGACTTTATAACAAAACTCAGCTATGTCGGAGAGAACCAGAAAACCATGAGCAAATCCCTCCGGGATATAAAACTGCTTTTTATTGTCCTCACTCAATGTTACGCCGTACCACTTGCCAAAAGTTTTGGAATCTGAGCGAAAGTCTACGGCCACATCGAAAACCTCACCTCGAATGACACGAACCAGTTTGCACTGAGGAAAATTCTTCTGATAATGCAGTCCCCTCAATACACCGCGTGTAGACATTGACTGGTTATCCTGAACAAAACGTGCTGTAAGGCCATTTTCAAACATTTCACGTTCATTATACGTTTCTGAAAAAAATCCGCGACCGTCATAGTGAACAGTAGGAGTGATAACACACAATCCTTCAATATTAGCAACGTTTTTCTCAACAGAAATCTGAGCCATCATCATTCTCCTGAAAATTATATTATGCGTTATTATCTAATTCAATAAGATATCTCTTTAAAGCATCCTTCCAATTCGGGAGCGGAGTAAATCCATTTTTTTCAATTTTAGATTTTTCAAGTCTGCTATTAAATGGCCTATTTGCTTTTGATAGACCATATTCAGCTGTTGAGACAGGTATTACTTTCGTAGTATATTTTTTTTGCCTGAATATTTCACAGGCAAAATCATACCAACTTATATAATCCCCAAAATTTGCAGCGTGATAAAAGCCATATTTTTCAGACTGCATAAGCTCAATTAAAAACCTGGCCAAATCAAAAGAGTAAGTCGGAGATCCAATCTGGTCATTGACAACACGCAGAGTGTCGTATTTTTTGCCAAGATGAAGCATTGTCTTAACAAAATTATTCCCATTAATACCAAAAACCCACGACGTCCTGACAATAAAAAACTTCGAAATCATCGAAGCAACGGCTCGTTCACCAGCCAGTTTAGTCTGGCCATAGACGTTACACGGAGAAAACTTCTGGCAGTCCGGCTCCCACGGAGTTGTTCCGTGACCATCGAAAACATAGTCTGTACTTATATAAATCAGCTTACAATCGACTTTCTGACAGGCTTCAGCGATATTTTCTGTACCCTGGGCATTTATTAATTCACATTTTTTTCTATTGTCCTCATCTTCAGCGTTATCAACAGCTGTCCAAGCGGCGCAATGTATAACCGCATCAGGATTAAAATCTGTGATAATTTCCTGTACTGATTCTTTTTCCGTGATATCAAGTTTTTTGTAAGGAAATACTAAATTTTTCTTCGTTTTTTGTAATGGGATATCTGTAATATCTGTTCCAAGTATATTGTGATTTGTACCATTTAAATTAGCAACAAGATCATGGCCTAACTGACCGTTTACACCGGTGAGTAAAACTTTCATAAAAACACCTATATTTTTTCTAAAAGAGCAGTATTCATTTCGAGATATTTTCCACTAACAATATTTTGCCACCACTCCCGATGGGACAAATACCAATCAATCGTTTGCTTGATACCCACATCAAAACGAGTAGCAGGAAGCCATCCCAACTCGCTATGGATCTTCGAAGGATCTATAGCATAGCGGCGATCATGTCCTTTTCTATCCGTAACATACGAAATGAGCGACTCGTCTTTACCAAGATACCTTAATATCAATTTTACAATATCGATATTGTGCATTTCATTGTGGCCGCCAACATTATAAATCTCACCTATTCTGCCCTTTCTGAGAATCAAATCCAGGGCGCGGCAGTGATCTTCTACATAAAGCCAGTCACGCACATTCAGTCCATCACCATAAACAGGCAACGGCTTATCATTAAGAGCCTTGATCAGCATGAGAGGTATCAATTTTTCAGGGAACTGATACGGACCGTAGTTATTGGAACAGCGGCTGATGGTTACAGGTAACTTATAGGTTCTATAGTAAGCCAAAACCAACAGATCTGCCCCAGCCTTTGAACTACTGTAAGGGCTTGAGGTATGAAGTGGAGTTGTTTCTTTAAAAAAGAGATCCTTGCGATCCAAGGGAAGATCTCCATAGACTTCATCAGTAGAAACTTGATGAAAACGTACCATACCAAAATCACGGCATGCATCCATTAGAATGGATGTACCAATAATATTTGTTTCCAAGAATATCTGAGGTTTCAGAATTGAGCGGTCTACATGCGATTCAGCAGCAAAATTGATTACCAGATCTGGTTTTTCACTCTCGAAAAGACTGTAGACAAACTCACGATCGCAAATATCACCTTTAACAAAACGAAAAAATGTTTTTCCTAAAACTCCGGAAAGAGTGGAAAGATTTCCGGCATAGGTGAGTTTATCAAGACATATTATGCGTATATCGTTGTATTTATTTGCAATATAATATATAAAATTGCTTCCAATAAATCCAGCTCCGCCAGTTACAATAATATTCATTTTATCTCCATATTTATATAAAATATTATACAGTAATTAGTCTTCCTTTCTAATACTTCCAGACAGGACACGCCTTAAAAACATACCATATGGCGATTTACCATACCGCAATGCATTGCTTAATAATTTTTCTTTATCTATCCATCCATTATAATAAGCAATTTCCTCAGGCATCGAGATATGAATTCCAGCTCTGTTCTCAATGGCCATGACGAATTCTGAAGCAGCAAAGAGGGATTCCACAGTTCCAGTATCGAGCCATGCGTACCCTCGCCCCAAAGTAACCACATGCAGTAATCCTTCTTCAAGATACATTCTATTTAAGTCTGTTATCTCAAGTTCTCCTCTGGCGGAAGGTTTCACCTTCTTTGCATATTCGCAAACGTGTTCATCATAAAAATACAGACCTGTAACCGCATAATTTGATTTGGGATTTTGTGGTTTTTCTTCAATAGAAACAGCTTTGCCTGTATCATCAAATTCAATGACGCCAAAACGTTCAGGATCATTAACATAATATCCAAAAATGGTAGCACCCTTGCGGAGCGATGCCGCTTTCCGGAGATATTTCGTCATTCCAGCACCATAAAATATGTTATCACCTAAGATAAGTGCGCACGTATCGTTCTGGATAAAATCCTCACCAATAATAAACGCCTGAGCCAATCCGTCTGGCGATGGCTGAACTTTATAAGATAAATGAATTCCATATTGACTTCCGTCACCCAATAATCTTTCAAAATTAGGGAGATCACTAGGAGTTGATATAATTAATATGTCTTTTATCCCTGCCAGCATTAAAGTCGACAAAGGATAATATATCATAGGTTTATCATATACAGGAAGCAACTGTTTCGAAGTCACAAGAGTCAAAGGGTATAATCTTGTACCACTTCCACCAGCAAGTATAATGCCTTTCATTCAACAATACCTCATAATAAATTCCATATATGATTTTATAAAATATCTAAAAACAATAAAAATTGCTAAGATTTAGTAACAAAAATTAATAAGCATTCAATCGTATTTCTCCTAAAAGACTGCCGATGAAGCCAAATCTATCAACTTTTTCAACAAAAGACTTTTGCCAAAATTCTGAATAGACCCGAAGCAGTAGTAACGAAATGACTAGCTTTCTAAAATGGAAAAAGTTCTTCAAAATTTTCTGTTTCTAAAAAAATTGATAGGAGTTACACTTTATGGATTCTAGCAGGATATTTAAACAAAAGAAAGCTACTGTCATCTAGATTACGAGGCAAAGTCACCATAAAGTCATTTTTTCACAATGTTCAATTATTGATCAAAATCAGAGGTAAATTCGGGATAATAGAGTCCATATAGTGGTGTAAATTCCCATGGCATAAAGTTGAATCATGGGAACGCTAACAAACGCCTTCGGTATGTTCGGGATTGAGAAACCACCAAAACCGAAAGGAGAACATTGAATATTCCGCAGTAAAAAGACTGCCTTTCAGCGTTATGTACCGCTAGTGCATTTAGACCGGGTGCGCCGCCCAAAATTCACGCATATTGATCTTGCCTGCGTTGATGGTCGTTGAATTATGGACGATACGATCATGATGGCGTCAGCAACTCCCCGCCGCCAAGGGGGATGCCACTCTCCGGTTTTGTACTGCGGACAAAAGCTCGCAGTCCATTGAGATCGTATCTGCGCTCATAGATTTCAAGAAGGTATTTGTCCTCCTGCCCGGACGGAATGTCGAGCAGCCACTCGTCAATAATGAGAAGGTGATAATTCGAGAGCTTTGTTACAATGCTGATAATGCTGAGACCGGTCTCCAAGGCCTGATAGAGCATTTCCAGCATCTCCGGCATTATACTATTATATATTGGCCGGTGCAGATGACGACAGGCTTTTTGGTAGAGTCCATATAGTGGCGTTAGAACCATAGGAACATACGCCGCCGAAGGACGATTCGGTATGGAAACTGCTGGCCGATAAGTTCCGCGACCCGATCATCCGCATCCTTCTGCTGGCTGCGGTGCTCTCGCTCGCCATCGGTTTCGTGCATAAGGATTTCACCGAGTCCATTGGTATTATCTGTGCGATTATTTTAGCCACTTGCGTCGGTTTCTGGTTCGAGTGGGATGCCATGCGGCGTTTCCGGCGGCTGAACC
>OGWV01000916.1_pt1 | contig 18365 bp, 13 predicted proteins | sample 1576081 | NCBI WGS metagenome assembly OGWV01 (sample SAMEA3541541, study PRJEB24748) | human gut metagenome | biome: human gut; feature: human-associated habitat; material: faeces | place: China | collected 2012 | reverse complement strand
TCCGGATATTCATCCATTTCTCCGTCGATGATCATTTTGAATCCACGGATTGTCTCTTTCAGTGGTACATATTTTCCAGGAATTCCTGTAAATGTCTCAGCTACGAAGAATGGCTGTGACAGGAATTTCTGAATCTTTCTTGCTCTCATAACCGTTGCTTTATCTTCATCGGACAGCTCTTCCATACCAAGAATGGCGATGATGTCCTGAAGTTCTTTGTACTTCTGAAGAATCTCTGTTACCTGGTTGGCTACTTTATAATGCTCTTCACCTACGATGTCTGCCTCCAGGATACGTGAGTTAGACTCCAGCGGATCTACAGCCGGGTAAATTCCCTGCTCAACGACCTTACGTGAAAGTACGGTTGTTGCATCCAGATGTGCAAATGTTGTTGCCGGTGCAGGGTCTGTTAAGTCGTCGGCCGGTACATAGACTGCCTGAACGGATGTGACAGAACCATTCTTTGTAGAAGCAATACGCTCCTGTAATTCACCCATTTCTGTTGCCAGTGTCGGCTGATAACCTACGGCTGATGGCATACGTCCAAGCAAGGCGGAAACTTCAGATCCAGCCTGTGTGAATCGGAAAATGTTATCAATAAAGAGCAGCACGTTCTGATGTTCTTTGTCACGGAAATACTCAGCCATTGTAAGTCCTGTCTCAGCGACACGCATACGAGCTCCAGGCGGCTCGTTCATCTGACCAAATACCAAAGCGGTCTTCTCAAGTACACCAGATGCTTTCATCTCTGTCCAGAGGTCATTTCCTTCACGGGAACGCTCTCCGACACCTGTAAAGATAGAATATCCACCATGCTCTGTTGCTACATTTCGAATCAGCTCCTGAATCAGTACAGTCTTACCCACTCCGGCTCCTCCGAACAGACCAATCTTACCACCTTTTGCATATGGTGCAAGAAGGTCGATGACCTTGATACCTGTCTCAAGAATCTCGACAGCAGGACTCTGCTCTTCAAATGTAGGCGCCTGTCTGTGGATTTCCCAGCGCTCTGCATCTTTCTCTATTTCTTTTCCATCATCGATGGTCTGACCAAGCACATTGAACAGACGTCCAAGTGTCTGATCTCCAACTGGAACTTTGATACCGCTTCCAGTTGCACGGACTTCCATATCTTTGTGAAGTCCTTCACTTGCAGCCAGCATCAGACAACGTACTTCGCTGTTTCCCAGATGCTGTGCAACTTCCATAATACAAGTCTTGTCTCCGTTATCTACCTCAAGGGCATCTTTGATATTCGGAAGCTCTCCGTCTTCAAATAAAACATCGACAACAGGACCCATGACCTGTACAATTCGTCCTTTATTCATATCTGTTCTCACTTCCTTTTCCGTTTCTGTGCCTTCGCACCTGCGCATACCTCTGTGATTTCCTGCGTAATGGCTGCCTGCCTTGCCCGGTTATAAGCAATAGACAAATCTTTGATAATTGCCTCAGCACTGTCTGTCGCTGACTTCATAGCCGTCATTCTGGCATTATGCTCACTTGCATACGCCTCGACCAAACAACCGTAAATCATTCCGGTTACATAATTCGGTACGATATTGTCCATGACGCTCTCGACAGACGGATATAACTGAATCGCCTCACGCCTTAAGTTTGCCGGAATGCTGTCCTCTCCGAATGCACTTCTCTCAAGCGGAAGCAGCTTTACAGTCTCCACCTCAGATACCATAGAATTCTCCATTCGCGTATAGACAACATACACTTCGTCCAGCTCGCCATTATTAAACTGTTCCATCAATGTCTCAGAAATAATTCTGGCTCTGCTCAGGTTCGGTTTCTGCACAGTATATTGGAAATTTTGTTCAATCTCATGTCCCTGACTTACAAAATAATGTCTTCCAAGCTCACCTACGACAAACAATTTGTGGTGTCCCGGCATTTTCATGATTTCCTCTTCTGCTTTTTCTACATTGTGATTGTAAGCTCCTGCCAGTCCTTTATCACCGGTAATAACTACAGATCCGATTTTCCGTTCTTCTTTCGGAATTTCTTCCCTACTGTCAAAATACTGGTTGCTCACTTCCGGCATATGACGCAGGATTCTGGCAATCTCAGCCTGCAATTTATAAAAATACGGCTCTGCATCTGCCAGTTTTTTTCTGGCCTGACGCATTTTTGTAGAAGAGATCAGGTACATGGCATTGGTGATTTTCATCGTATCTTTTACACTGTTAATTCGTGTCTGTATTTCTCTGATATTTGCCATACATTAACACCTGCTCTTTTTGAATTCCTCTGCAATCTCCACGATCTTCTGGGACAACTCTTTAGACAGATCCTTTGTCTCCTCAATTTCTCTTGCGATTTCCGGATGTGCACTTGCAAAGTAACTTAACATATCCATCTGGAATCCTTTTACTTTTGCAGTTGGAATTCCAAGCATGACTTTATGTCTTGCAGCACAAAGTGTAATAACTTTATCTGCCAGTGACATTGGTTTTCCAAGCGGCTGCTTCAGAAGCTCCATCAGTCCGCTGCCATATTCCAGCTGTTCTTTCGTTGCATCATCAAGGTCTGAACTGAACTGTGTAAAGACTTCCATCTCGCGATACTGAGCCAGATCGATACGAAGACTTCCTGCTGCCTTCTTCATAGCCTTTGTCTGTGCATCTCCACCTACACGAGATACAGACAATCCTACGTTGACCGCCGGACGCATTCCTGAGAAGAACAAACTGCTTTCCAGGAAAATCTGTCCATCTGTAATGGAAATAACGTTTGTCGGAATATATGCAGATACATCTCCGGCCTGTGTCTCGATGATTGGAAGAGCCGTGATAGATCCGCCACCTTTTTCCTCACTCAGACGGCTGGAACGCTCCAGAAGTCTTGAATGCAGATAGAATACGTCTCCAGGATAAGCCTCACGTCCAGGAGATCTTCCAAGTAACAGTGACAATGCACGGTACGCAACTGCGTGTTTGGAAAGATCATCATAAACGATCAGTACATCTTTTCCTTTGTACATAAAATACTCTGCCAGTGCAGTTCCCGCATAAGGAGCAATGTACTGAAGCGGCGCACAGTCGCTTGCTGTTGATGCTAATACGATGGTGTGATCCATAGCTCCTGATGTCTTAAATGTATTTACAACTTTTGAAATCGTTGATGCCTTCTGACCGATGGCAACATAGATACAGATCACTCCGTTTCCATTCTGGTTCAAAATTGTATCTGTTGCGATAGATGTCTTACCAGTCTGTCTGTCACCGATGATCAGCTCTCTCTGTCCACGTCCGATCGGGAACATGGAATCAATAGAAAGGATTCCTGTCTCCATAGGAACGCTGACGGATTTTCTGTCAATGATTCCAGGTGCTTCATTTTCAATCGGGCGATAATCATCTGCCTCAATCTCTCCGGCACCGTCGATTGGTGCACCAAGGGCATTGATAACTCTTCCGATAAATTTATCTCCTACCGGGATTCCGGCTTTTTTCTTTGTACGTGCAACCTTTGTTCCTTCTTTGATTCCTGTATCTGATCCAAATAAGATACATCCGATCTCGTCTTTCTGGATATCCTGTACCATACCCTTCAGACCATTTTCGAAGGTAACGATCTCGCCGTACATTGCATGATCGATTCCGTAAATGGTAGCGATTCCATCTCCGACTGTTACAACAGTTCCGACTTCGCTGTCTTTACTGATCTCATCAAAATTCTCTATTTCACTTTTCAGAATTGAAATAATTTCATCTGAATTGATTGAACTCACTTACGTTCACCTCCAGGTCAATTTTTGTTCTAACCGGTTCATTCTTCCACGAATGCTCCAGTCATATTCATCACTGCCCGCTCTCAGGATAAATCCTCCAAGCAGTGACGGGTCTTTTTCGACCTCCAGATTTACCTTCGATTTATGATATTTATCCATAATAAATGTTTTCATCTTCTCAGCCTGCTCTTCGTCTGGCTCGTCTACACATATTAAAGTCGCAGTCATAACTTGCTGCTGCTCCTCACAATATTTATCATAGCTTTCGAAAATGTCCCAAAGCATGCCCATTCTCTGGTTCTCGCATGTTACCTTCAGGAAATTACAAATAGACTTTGGAAATATCTGTTCGATAACACTGTATTTGTTCTTTGCCGTAATTACCGGATTTAACAGTACTTCATATACTTCCGGTACCTGACAGAAGATTTCTTTTGTTTTCTCAATATCTGCTTTCGGAATTTCCAGTTCGTACAGAACTCTTGCATAGCGCTTCGCTGCCGGCTGAACGAACTTTACTGTATTACTCGTCTTTGCCGTCATGAGCGTCACCTACGCTTTCCAAAAACTGATCATAAATCGCCTGATTTCCTTGTTTTCTTGTCTCTTCATCTACAATCTTTCTGGCTGCCTGCATTGCAAGTCCTGCAATCTGTGTCTCAACGCCATCCAATGCCTGCTTTCGCTCAGTCTCGATGGTCTTTCTGGCACGTTCGATCGTGGCATCTGCTCTTCTGTCCGCATCTGCAAGAATCTCATCTGACTGTCTCTTAGCCTCTACACGGGCATTTTCAACGATTTTAACCGACTCCTCTTTTGCACCGGAAAGAGCTGACTCATACTCTTTTTTCAGAGTCTCTGCCTCTTCCTGTCTGTCACTTGCATTTTTCAGTCCGTCGGCAATCATCTGCTCACGCTTTTCCATGATCCCCATAACTGGTTTGAACAGGAATTTCTTCAGTAATAGATAAAAGACTACAAGGTTTATTATGGTCCAGAGAAGGCTCAAATCTACTTTTATCACCTTTTCCCACCTGCCTTTCTTCTTTTCTCCTGCTTCTTTACGAACTGCTAATTATTTCAGCATCAGGATAATCAGAAGACCGATGATAAATCCATAAATAGCTGTTGCCTCTGCAAGGGCACAACCAAGAATCAGGTTCTTGCTGATCTTTGACTCAGCCTCTGGCTGTCTTGCGATAGCGTCTACTGCCTTGCTTGTTGCAAGACCAATACCAATACCTGCTCCTAAACCTGTTAAAACTGCGATACCTGCTCCAATTGCTACTAACATAATCTTAATCTCCTTTTCTTCTTGTCTAAAAATGTTTTCTTAAATCCCTTTTAAGTCTGTTCTTCTTATCTTCCGGCTTTACTCCTGTTCCTCATTCATGAACAGCGCCGTCAGAAATACAAATACATAAGCCTGTAAGAATCCATCAAATATATCAAAATAAAAACTAAACGGGATTGGTATAATCGCCGGAGCTACTATTTTTAAAAGCTCCATGATTACAAATGCTCCCAGTACATTACCGAACAGTCGCATGCACAAGGACAATGGACGGATTACAATCTCCAGTACCATGATCGGTGCGACGAACGGAACCGGCTTTGCAAAATGTTTGACCCAGTGTTTTAATCCGTTTTTATGTATTCCGGAATACTCGATCAGACACATACTCATAACAGCCAGCGCTATTGTGACATTCAGATCCTTTGTCGGCGGTTTAAACCCAAACAATCCAATGATATTGGCAATTCCGATATAGATCAGCACCGTGATAAGATATGGGATATATCTTCGGTTTTCTTTGCCCATAACATCTTCAAAGAAGTCCACTCCTTTTCCGATTGCGGATTCCAATAAAAGCTGAGCTTTCCCCGGATTCTCTACACTGAGATTCCTTACGAATATGACACACAGCAGTACAACTACAGCCATAATGATCCATGTAACCGCCACGGACTCACTAATCTTAATTCCCCCGAATAACGGAATAGTAAATGCTGTATCACAATTCAGCTCTTCCAACAGACTCTCTGTTAATTTCTCCGTATGACTCCCTCCCTTTCTTCTCCAAATTTCGTGATTACTTTACTCTCCTGTTTTTTTAATGTCAATCATTTCTTTTTTTCTTAACAATTACTTTATTTGACAATTTTTTAAGCATATTCTCTTATTTGAGTTTTTTCATTTGTCCAAAATTTAGTCACTTTCCTCCCGTTTTTATATACCTTCTCCTTAATATGTCGAAAATTTGCACAAATTATTTGTGTTTTTCGGAAAAATTTTAGTCGTTACGCATATTCCTTTCGGCAATATGATATAGATATGGCCACTATACACCATTGAGTTTGACTTTTTTTGCCAAAGCCTGTAAACTAAGGCAAGGCAAGAATCTCCCGGATTTGGGAAGTTTGCAAATAAAGAAATACAACAAATAAGGAGATCATATATGCGACTTAGAAATATACCCCGCGCCGAAGGCGTGTTAAAAGAGTGCAGTCAGGTTATCGAGACTCCGGAAGAATTCCGTGGTCACTGGGCATCTGATGTATTCCAGAATGACTACCCGGTCCACATGGAAATCGGCATGGGAAAAGGCCGTTTTCTCATGGCACTGGCTCAGAAAAATCCACAGATCAACTACATCGGAATCGAGCGCTACACAAGCGTCCTTCTCCGTGCTGTGGAAAAGTTAAACATATATATAGAAGAAAACGAAAGCACTCTGCCAAACATTCGCTTCATTTGTATGGACGCACAGGACATAGCAAATGTGTTCGCTGAAAATGAAGTTGACCGGATCTATCTGAACTTCTCCGACCCATGGCCGAAAGCCCGCCATGCAAGAAGGCGCCTCACATCACCGGATTTTTTTGCACGTTACGACAAGGTGCTTGTCCAGGACGGACAGGTCGAATTCAAGACAGATAACCGTGATCTTTTTGATTTTTCTGTTGAGTCTTTAGGGGAATCCGAAACATGGGGCATTTCCGAATGTACTTATGACCTGCACCATGATGAAATTATGAACGTTGGAAATATTATGACAGAATATGAAGAGAAATTTTCATCCATGGATCACCCGATCTGCAAGCTCATTGCTAAAAGAAGATGTCTGCTGTGACTTTCTTAGAGTTACAGCGCATATACTATTAATGAGAAAGCCTTCGGAGTCTGTTCGCCATGAGCCGAAATTGTCATAACAAAAAAAACTTCCGACAAAAGTTTTTTGAATACACTTATCGAAATCGGTGTCTGCACAGGTGGATCAATTGTTTCAGAAAATCCCTGAAAGAAGTATATGATATTCTGAACCACGGTTCTGACTGCCGAAGGCACTGATCAGAAAGGTTGATTTGATGTTACATTTAACTGCAAAAAATTTTCAAATAGAAGTAAAAGATACCTCTCTCCCGGTCGTCGTTATGTTCTACGCTATCTGGTGTGGAAAATGCTCCATGATGAAGCCGGTCGTGGAGGATCTCGAAAAGAAATACGCCGGAAAGATCAAGTTCTGCGAAGTCGAAATTGAAGAATCTGCAGTACTCGCCGCAGAATATGCCCCGGAAATCGTCCCGACATTTGTTCTCTTCAAAGATAAAAAGTCAGTCGGTGTCATGGGGGGAATGATGGATGAACACACATTTGAATCTAGAATGCTGGAAATCCTGTCTTAGTCCACAGATGTACACAAGCCGTAACAAAATCTTTCGAAATAGTTAAGAATTTTTTACTTTTTACTTTTACACAAGTATGCTATTATTGGGTGTACAGAAAGGAGATGTGGCGTCTGACACCACAGGATAATTATGAGTATGAAAAAATTAAAAAGGGTTCTGCCGTTTAGCCTGGCAATAATTCTGGCATCTGTAAGTCTGCCGGTAACTGCCCTGGCTGACAGCGCAAAAGTAGTCACTCTCGGAGCGAACTTATCCGACGAGCAGAAAGCTTCTATGTACAAATACTTCGGTACTTCCGCCGATCAGGTAGACACGATCGAAGTCACGAACACAGACGAAAGAAAATATATGGAAGGAATCGCGACCGAATCTCAGATTGGTACAAGAACATATAGCTGTTCTTATGTTGAGCCGACAGACAGCGGCGGAATTCAGGTAAAAGTCGCAAACCTGACATTTGTAACAAGTTCTATGATCGCCAGTACACTTTTGACTTCCGGCGTTGAGAACTGTAACGTTGTTGCCGGATCTCCAATTGAAGTATCCGGAACCGGTGCACTGACAGGTATTATGATGGCTTACGAAAAAGCCAGTGGAAAAGAACTTTCCGAAGACCAGAAAGCAACTGCAACAGAAGAGCTGGTAACAACCGGTGATCTCGCCAAGGATCTCGGTCAGGATACAGCATCTGATCTGATCAACGATGTCAAAGAATCCGTTATTGAAGACAAACTGACTGATCCGTCCGATATTCAGGACGCGATTTCTGACGCAGCCGATAAGCAGGGAATTACACTGACCGATGACCAGCTTGCGAAAATCACAAGTCTGATGGAATCTATTTCCCAGTACGACTACGATGTCAAAGCACTGAAAAAGACTCTCGACAACCTGGACGGGAAATCCGGAGGATTCTTCAGCAACTTGTGGTCCTCCATCAAAGGCTTCTTTGGCGGGGATAGTTCTGGCGGTGGAATTATTAACAATACGGATGATGCAGCACTCGGAAATGATGCAATCATCGACAGCACATTAGATGCCGTAAAAAGCAAAGCAAACGATGCCGTAAATCAGGCAAAAGACGAAGGTCTCTGGGATAAAATCGTAGGATTTTTCAAGGATCTGTTCGGAGGCGATGATACAGGCAACTCCGATAATACAGATACTGCGAACGCTGATGATGAAAACACAACCGACAGTACAGATACCAGCGGCACTGACACGGACAATACCGAAAACTCCGATTCTGAGAACAATATCACATCTGAGAACAACTCAGAAGACAATAACAGTACCAGCACTGAAAACAACACATCTGAAAACAACACTGAATCAGCAGAATAAAATAATTCATAACTTTAGCATGGAGATGGAATACTCAAATTCCATCTCCATGTTTCTCTTCCACGCCTCCCTGCATAAAGTAGATAATTAAAAAGTTCTCGAATAACATTACATTGGCACCAAGCGGTGATAAAATCATTGAGTGATTCTCTTATTATATATTTTAAAATTCAAAAACTGCTACCCCATACGGCGGCAATTTGTATCCAAATGAATATGGTCTTCCATCACATTCTTTCTTCACGGCATGATAAATGTTCTGTCTCTTCTCGCCATTTCCGCCATATTTCACATCGTCACTGTTCAGAATCAGCTTATACTGCTTCTTTCTAGGAACGCCTACACGGTAATCTTCTCTTGCCATCGGTGTGAAGTTGATCACGAACAGAAGGTTATGCTTTCCATCTTTAGAATGGCGGATAAAACTGTAAATGCTTCTGTATGCATCATCTGCATTGACCCACTCGAATCCTTCCCATGACTGATCCAGTTCATAAAGTGCCTGTTTCTTTTTATACATGTGGAGTAAATCACGCATCCATGACTGAATTGCCTGATGCTCCGGCTCCTCCAACAGATACCAGTCCAGTTCACGTTCCTCTGACCACTCGCGAAGCTGTGCAAAATCCTGTCCCATGAACAACAATTTCTTTCCGGCGTGTCCCATCATAAATGCATATCCTGCTTTCAGGTTCGCATATTTATCAAATCCAAGTCCTGGCATCTTATTGATCATGGAACATTTCAAATGGACAACCTCATCATGCGACAATACGAGAATGTAATCTTCGCTGTACGCATAACTCATGGCAAATGTCATCATATGATGATTGTCTTTTCTGAAATACGGATCCAGCTTCATATATTCCGTAAAATCGTGCATCCACCCCATATTCCACTTAAGGCTAAATCCAAGACCTCCGTCTTCTACATCTCCGGTTACCTTCGGCCATGCCGTAGACTCTTCCGCTATCATAAGTGCCCCCGGATTTCTTCCAAGTACAACTGTGTTCAGATGCTTGAAGAAATCTACTGCCTCCAGGTTCTCATTACCCCCATACTGGTTCGGAACCCATTCTCCGTCTTTCTTTCCATAATCCAGGTACAGCATAGAAGCAACTGCATCAACGCGAAGTCCATCAATATGGAAGTGCTCCACCCAGAAAAGTGCATTGGCAATCAGGAAGTTCCTTACCTCATTCTTGCCAAGATCAAATATCTTCGTCCCCCAGTCCGGATGCTCCCCTTTTCTTGGATCTGCATACTCGTAAGTTGCTGTTCCGTCAAACTCGGCAAGTCCATGCTCGTCCTTTGGAAAATGTGCCGGAACCCAGTCCATAATGACACCGATTCCATTTCTATGCAGATAATTGATCATCCACGCAAAATCTTCCGGTGTTCCATAACGGCTTGTCGGCGCATAATATCCTGTCACCTGATATCCCCATGATCCATCAAATGGGTGTTCTGCGATTCCCATGATCTCCACATGCGTATATCCCATATCTTTCATATACTTTGTGATTTCTTTTGCAAACTCACGATAAGTATAGAATCCCTCGTCCTCTGTGCCTGGGTGTCTCTTCCAGGAACCCATATGAACCTCATATACAGACATTGGTTCTTTTTTGTGGTTCCATTTTTCCCGTGCAGTCATCCAGGAACTATCGGTCCATTTCAAATTCTCAATATTCGTTATTCTTGATGCTGTACCCGGACGAAGTTCTGCATAATTGGCATACGGATCTGCCTTCATATGATACTCCCCTGTAATCGTCTCAATGCAGAACTTATACATCATGCCTTCTTTTACTCCCGGTACAAAGCATGTGTAAATTCCGATATATTCTGCCCTTGTCATAGGGTTTCTTGTGCGGTCCCAGTCATTGAATTCCCCCACTACAGACACTGATTTCGCATTCGGTGCCCAGACAGCAAAATAAACTCCTTTCTGCCCTTCGTCATCCACCATATGTGCACCCAGCTTCTTATAAATTTCGTAGTGATTTCCCTGTCCGAAAAGGTACTGATCTAATTCTCCGATTTCATAAGCTTTCCATTCTTTCTCCATAAACTTCCCTCACATTTCATCCGGATTTCGATATCTTAAGTATACCTTAGCGGAACACAAAATTCAATCTATGTCACTCGATTCCAGACAAAAACAGGGATACAATTTTCTACAATTGTATCCCTGCTTCATCACTTACATTCACTATATCATTAAATTTTAAAATCTTCTTCCTTCAGAATAATGCGATCTGACGAATCCGTAGATTTTCCAAATACACGTCTTGCAAGATGCTTTACATTTGCTTTCTGTGAATGTTTAATTGCTTCATCCATGATTTCTTTTACTTCCGCAACTGTAACCGCATGATCTTCACGCTGCATTACATCAATTCGGCTGTAAAGTGCCAGAATTCCCATTTCATCAAGCTTATATCCATTTTCCTTCGCATAAGTCTGACCAAATGTTACTAACTCATCATTGATGAATACCGGAAGTTCAAGCTTAGAAGTGAATTTCTTTTTGAAATCCGGATTAGCTGTCATAATTCTCTCCAGAGGTTTTCTCTGATCTTCAAGAACAAAGAGAAGCTCTCCGGTCTTTCTTGACATCAATGCATTCAGTTCCTTGATTGTTCTGGAATTCAACTTACCAGCCTTTTCGATGATGATCGCTCCACCGCGAAGCTTCTGGATAATATTGCCAAGTTCTTTCTTATTCAGTGACTCACCTGTAACAATAGCAACTTTACCCTGTTTCAGATTTCTTTGTTTCTGGATTGCTTTTACAATATCTACTGCAAGTACTGTTTTTCCAGATCCTTTACGGCCAATGATCATTAAGTTACCGGTTCTTGAAGTTCCCTCTCTCTGGGCACGTCTGTCATTATCAAGTACTGCAACAATCTGTTCACTCATTCCTCTGACCGGTACGAAGTAAGAGAATAATTTCTTCTGCTCCTCTGTCAGTCCGGCTTTCAGTCCAATCTCACTGGTTGCACTTAAGTCATATCTTCCTGTTACAACAAATCCGGTATCAAATGGAACTCCGCTTCCTTTTGACTTCTTAATTCTGCGCTGAATCTCTTCCTCAGATGGTTCTTCAATTTCCAAGTCTCCTTCAAGGTCTTCCGGATCCGGAATCTCAGGAAGCTCATCTTCAAAGTCATCTTCCTCGAAATCATCTTCCTCAAAATCATCCTCTTCCTCGAAGTCGTCCTCTTCCTCAAAATCATCTTCCTCGAAGTCGTCCTCTTCCTCAAAGTCATCCTCTTCGTAATCGTCGTCTTCTACATAATCATCTTCATAGAAGTCATCATCTTCCTCAAAGTCGTCTTCTTCCTCAAAGTCATCCTCTTCCTCAAAGTCGTCCTCTTCCTCGAAATCATCATCTTCCTCGAAGTCGTCCTCGTCCTCGAAATCGTCCTCGTCCTCGAAGTCATCCTCTTCCTCGAAGTCATCCTCTTCCTCGAAGTCGTCCTCTTCCTCGAAATCGTCTTCGTCCTCGGATTCATCTTCCGGGAATTCATTCCACTCTGCATCGAATTCCTCTACTTCTTCCTCATCTTCCTCCGGGAATTCATCTGCAAAACCATCTTCGTCAAAATCGTCTTCTTCGAATCCATCTTCCTCTTCAAAATCATCTTCTTCGGATTCCTCGTCTTCGAAATCATCCTCGTCTTCGGAATTGTCTTCCGAATCATCCTGGTTTTCTGTTTCCGGAATTTCTTCATCTTCTTGTACTTCTTCGATTTCTTCTACAGCGTCGACTTCATCTTCTGCTTCAAACTCTTCGTCCTCACCCTCAAAGTCTTCGTCTTCAAACTCTTCCTCTTCGAAATCATCTTCATCCTCAGAATCCTCGTCCTCCGTCTCCTCTTCTTCCGAAACTGCTTCAACAATCTCTTCTTCAGGTTCTTCTTCAGGTTCTTCTTCAGATTCTTCAAGTTCTTCCACAATATCGTCCAGCTCTTCTTCTGAAATAAACTGATCTACAATTTCTTCTTCAACAGATTCCCCTTCTGCTTTTGCAAGCTCCAGTTCCTCTTCTATATCAAAATTTTCCTCTTCTTTCTCCTGTGCTGTCACACGATCTTCCAGCTCTTCCACAAGCTGTCTGATATCATCAGAAAGCAATGCCTTTCTTCTTGCTTCCTCTGCCTCAAGACGAGCCTTCTCTTCCGCTTCACGACGAGCCTTCTCCTCCGCTTCAAGACGAGCCTTCTCCTCTGCTTCAAGACGAGCTTTCTCTTCCGCTTCACGGCGTGCTTTCTCTTCTGCTTCCTGACGGGCTTTTTCTTCTGCTTTCCGTCTTGCTATTTCTTCTGCCTCGCGTCTCTCTGCCTCAAGTCTTTCTGCCTCACGGCGGGCTTCCAGTGCTTCTCTCTCTTTTCTAAGTCGTTCTTCATCGGATGCTTTTTGCTTTGCGATTGCCTCAGCATTTACCTTCTGCTTAGCTTCCCATTCCATCAAGATGTCTTCAATCTTCATCTGACCTTCAATGCGGAGTTCTTCTTCTCGTTCCTCCATCTTCTTCTGGTCTTCCGGATTAATTCCACTCGCCATAGCCACGCCATTGGCCAGTGCTTCTTGAAGTGTCGCACCCTTCACAACTGTCGTAATAGACTTTTTTGGTCCTTCTGCCGCATGCTGAAGAATTCCTTCTAACTCTCTGACATTCCGAGCTTCTTCCGGAGTTTCCTTTCCGATTGGTTCAATGACTGGTGCTTCCATTTCTACAACTTCTGGTTCTTCTGAAACAGCTTCTTCCGGCTCTTCTGAAACTGGCTCTTCTGAAACTGGTTCTTCTAAAACCGGTTCTTCTATCGGAACTTCTTTGTCTGCCTTGGCATTTTCTTCCATTGCCTTCAATGCTTCTCCAAGCTCTGCTGTCGGAATTCTTCTCGTTGCATCCAGACCATCCACAGTTTCTGTTGTATTGGCTCCTGATTCCTGCTGTTCTGCCTCCGCAGCTTCTGCTGCTTCCTGCGCTGCTTTAATCTGTTCTTTTGGAATTGATACAGTATCCTGTGGAATACTCTTTACATCCTTAAGCGCAGCTCGCTCAAGTTTTTTATCCACTGCTTTCTTAGGCTCTTTTTTCGGTACACCTTTATACTCATCGTACTTTTCCTGTTGGAGTGGTGTCAGTGGTTTGTACTTCATCTTCAATTCCATTGCCTGATATACATATTTTCCTTCGCTGAACCACAAGATCAAATCGTCACATTCTTCCAGGCACTTTGAGGTCATGCCTGCTTCATGATATAGCTTTGCGAGCTCATACGCCCATTTTTCAATATATTCTGCCTTTTTAAATTCTTCCAGTGCCGAAATCTGTTCTGACAGATCGGACCCTTGTGCCTTCAAAATCCGATATTTCAAAATGAATTGATTCGGATCTCTCGGTGCCAGTTTTACAAATTCCTCATAACAGTCCGAAGCCTCATTCAGATCATTCAGTTTCAGGGCAAGTACTGCCAGACGATACACAACCTTTCTGCTGGACGGTGCTCTGTCAAATGCGATCATAAGCGTATCACGGCTCTTCTGAAACTCCCCGTTATTCTCGTAGATTTCGCTTACTGTATTTAACATTGCTGGGCTCTTCACCCTTCTCCAGTCTATTGTATCGGCAATTTCCATTGCTTTTCTAAATTGTTTCTTTTCGTAATGTTCGAGCATCTGCTCGGTTTTTACCCGATATTCATATTTATCCAATATTCTCACCTCAAATTTTTTGACAATTCTACAGATACAAGTTTATCATACACTAGTCTTATTGTCAAAAACATACGAGATTTTGTTACAAAAATGTTACAAAATGATATCGTCCACTTTTTTGAAATCTTTCAGGCTATACGCTTCTATAATATTTCCCTGGATAACATAAAGCATATCTTCTATATAAATACCTCTTGTGATCCTCATATTATTTCCATTGATTTCCTCATGCATCGTACATGTAAATCCTTGTTTTTCGTCGTAAGAAAATGTATAGTACTCCCGGCCGCCTTCACTGTCTGCAGCAAAACCAATCAGATTTTTCTCTGCATCTACTAAAGCTGCCTTATAATCATAAGAAACATCTGTATAGTACACATTTTCAATGACATAGGTCTGCTCCTCTTTCACATTTTCCGGATCAGAAATATCGAACATCGTCAATTTCACGCCATCTGTTGACATAGTCTTTTCATCAACATTCATCCCAATACCCAGAAGCTTATTTTTCCCATACGGATGCAGATAATCTGAAAATCCAGGTATCTTCAACGCTCCTATGATCTTTGGATTTTTCGGATCCGACAGATCAACAGAAAATAATGGATCCGTCTCTTTAAATGTTACAAAGTATCCTGTCTTTCCCATAAATCTTGCGGAGTACACTCTCTCATCTTCTGCCAGACCTTTGATGGAGCCGGTTTCTTTCAGTTCTTGATCCAAAACATAAACACTGTTTGTGTCGCCATCGGTCACTACAACTCTCAGATATCCATCATATTCATCAATAGAAAATGAATCATTAATATAACCGTCTATTTTGCACTGTGCCCCAGCCGTCAATTTTCCACTTTCATAAGAAACTTTTCGGATTGTCGTCACATCTTTTCCGGAATATTGCCACACATTTTCATAAAAATAAATATTATCGTTGCTCACATATAAATTGCCACCGTCTGCCAAAAATGCCTTACTGTGCGCTGTCTCATTTGGATTTTCCAGAGAAACTGATGTGATGATCGAATACATATCTGCCTTTGAAATGGACGGAAGACAGATATCTGTTTCTTTGATCAGATTATCGTTTACAAGTGGTATATAGGACTTCGGATTCTTCGCCGTTATACCATCAAGTGTTACATAATAATCACTGAATAAGTATAAGTATCCATCTGCAATTCTTGAAGAATTGTAATATCCACTCTGACTGACCCTTCCAACTTCTTTTGGATCTGCCCGATCTGAAATGTCATAAGTTACTGCGGTCGTATTAACCTTCTGACCATATCCATAATCATCATCATTCCATTTGCCGCCCACATAACCGTCACACACTGCGATTAATTGATTTCTCTCAATGTCCAGATACATTTCCTGGATTTCAGAAACATCTTCCACTGTTATAGTAGCCGTTTGCTTCATCCGATTATCGCGGGTATCTATAATGGCAATCTGATCGCTCTTATCTTTTAACACGTAAAGGTATGTTCCATCTGTTTTAGCTGTATCCCCCTCGTCCACACCTTCCTGACGTACATTTGTCTCAGAATAAGAACCGCTTGCCATTCCGTTGTCCGCTGCTGCAGTACTGCTTTCTTCCATATTCTGTGCTGCGTCTCCACTTGCCTTACTGTCAGCTGATTCATCGACTCTTATATCATTCAATGACCTTGCCCAGCTTGAAGTGTATGCACTGTCTCTTTCCTGATCTTTCTTATATTTTTCCAAATATGCATAGACATCCTTATATTCCGCCGCACTTTCTACTTTCGTACTGTCACTGATTGTCACATCACTGCCTGCTATCTTATCATCTCGAGCCGCGTCTTCCATTTTAAAATAATTCTGGTATACCATCACTCCCACGATCAGCACCAGGCATGCGGCTGCCAGCCCACTAATTCTCGCCGGAGTCCACACTTTTTTCTTCTTTCCTGCAAGCTTTGCTTCAATCTGTCTCGGTTCAAGCGCTTTCGGCACCGGAACCTGTTCTGACTTTTCCTTTATTTTCCGAATCATGTCCTGCTCATTCTTATTCATAAAATGTCCTCCCATCCAACACACACTGCATCTTCTCCAGCGCCCGGCTTCGTTTTACCCGGACAGTTCCCGGCTTCAGGCTTAGGAGCTTCCCGATTTCTGTGCTGTTATAACCGCCAAACACTGACAGTCCGACTATCATTTGCTCTTCTTCTGAAAGAATAAAAAATGCATTTCTCACATCCATCGCAAGTCCCACATCTTCTTCATGAATTCCTTCCACCTGTCCTTCCTGGAAAAAATCTTCTGTCTGCTGTATTCCTTCTTTCGCCACCTGTTTCAATCTTTTCTTACATACATTTGACAGAATTGTAAAAATCCAGCTCTTGAAAGCTTCTTCTTTTCGAAGTTTATGTATATGTTCATAAGCAGATAACACTGCCGCACTCACCGCGTCTTCTGCCTCATGCGGATCACGCATCAGACAAAGCGCATAGCGATAGAGGTCTTGATAGACCTGCTCATATAGCTTTGAAAATGCTTTTGCATCACATTTCATTCTTTTTCCTCCTCAATTTGTTTTTCTCAAGAAGTTCTCCACACTCCTCCATTGACTTATCCAATTGCCGTTCCCCAATACCCAGTGTAAAAAGTATTATTACTTCTTCTACATATAAGAGTCCCAAAATATCTCAAGTGTTACAAAAAGGCGTCACTTTTTTTCATAAGTGCCGCCTTTTATTTACATTCGTTTATTCAATTATATTACCGCCGAAAATACTGCGCAAGATAAAATTCAGCGTAATTCCCAGTGCAACGGAACATAGAACGTGAATTTTACCTATCGGATTATTTAGCCCTTATAATAATTAATCAGACAACCTTTGAGAATAATCTCTCTTTCTGCGTCTGTCATATCTCCAAGTGTAAATGTGACTTCTTTCAATGTATCTCCGACTACATAAGCTTTGATCCCTGCATCTTTGTTTTCCACTGCTTTTCTGATTTCCGGTACAAAGATATAATCGCCATTTTTGAAGCTTAATTTCTTGTCGTCTTCTTTTGTGATAAATGGAAGCATTCCCCAGTTGATCAGATTGGAGCGATATCTTTTTGTCGCATATTCATTTGCAATATTCGCCCAGCCACCAAGCACCTTCTGACAGGAAGCTGCCTGCTCTCTTGCTGAACCGTCACCTGGTTTTACTGCAAAGATCGTACTTCCGACTCCGATATTTCCTTTTCCTGCTTCCGGATATTTCTCCTGGATCTTTGCCATAACCGGTTTTAATTCTTCCAATACCTCTAACGGACATTCGCCTGCTTCGATTGCTTTCTGTGCTTTCTGTACTTCCTTTGCACGTCCTACATATGCAGGATCTTTTCTGGAAAGTGCAAACTCTGCCAGTCCAAGTGGATTGGATCTGTAAGAAGATGTTTCTCCAGATGGGATCAGCTCATCTGTTGTTGTAACCGGATCGTGAATCTCTGATACAACTTTCAATACCAGATTCTCCGGAAGTGCTGACATTGCCGGCCAGTCTTTGATATTCGGTCCGAACTTGATCTTTGTATCCGGATCAGCCACACCATGACTGTCAAATACACGATTTGCATAAATCTTCTGGTCAAAGTGGTATTTCTGTCCCTTGTATTCTACGTCCATATCTGTTGCAGGTGTCAGGAAGCCTTTATTTGCTGCTGTTGCTGCAATTGAACGGGCATCCATAAGTGCAACGGATGCAATCTGTCCACTCTGAAGCTTGGAACCTTCACGGTTCGGGAAGTTTCTTGTAGAGTGGCGAATAGAAAATGCGTTATTTGCCGGTGTATCTCCAGCTCCAAAGCATGGTCCGCAGAATGCTGTTTTTACAAT
>OGWV01000915.1_pt1 | contig 18373 bp, 13 predicted proteins | sample 1576081 | NCBI WGS metagenome assembly OGWV01 (sample SAMEA3541541, study PRJEB24748) | human gut metagenome | biome: human gut; feature: human-associated habitat; material: faeces | place: China | collected 2012 | reverse complement strand
AATTAACCCCGAACTTGAATCTTTTGTACTGGCCGTCAAGATTCATACGCATACTGTATTTCTTAAAATCGGAATTGATAACGACACCTTCTTTATCGTAATAATTGGCCGAAACAAAATAGCCGACCGTTTTCCCACGCCCCGAAACAGAGATATTATGGCTCTGTGTACCGGCAGTCCGAAAAATGGCATCCTGCCAATCGATGTCCGTCAATCCGCGGTCGCCATTCAGGTAAGGGAACAGTTCGGTGGGAATACGTTCCCACGAGTTGGGACGCATGCCGTTCGGGTCGTCGGGCGAAACTCCCGGATTGGCATCCAGATAGGCGTTGTCATGACCGTCCTTGGCAAACTCCGCAAACTGGTAGGCATTCATCATATCCAGTTTCTTCGATACATTCTGTATGCCATAATAACCGTCATACTGTATCTTCACTTTTTCCGTCTGCCCCTGTTTGGTAGTAATAATAATAACACCATTGGAACCGCGGCTGCCATAAATAGCTGCCGACGAAGCATCCTTCAACACTTCCACCGATTCTATATCATTATTATTAAGATTGGCGAAGCCACGTTCTACCGGTACACCGTCAATGATATAAAGCGGATCGCTACCGGCATTGACAGTACTGATACCACGCACGCGGATACTGACATTGCCTTCCGGATCACCGCTTGGAGTAGTCACCTGCACTCCCGGCATCTTTCCCGCCAACGCCTGACGAAAATCCGAAGCGGATGTTTTGGCAATATCCTCCGCCTTCACAGAAGATATGGAAGTAGATACGTCGCTCTTCTTCTGCACGCCATATCCCACAACCACTACTTCCTCCAACAATTCACTGTCCTCTTTCAGAATTATATTGGCAAGCCAGACCCCGGAAAAGACCGACATCTTTACCCCCACCACCGACCCGAACGCCGCTGCTTCCATTCCGGAAGAACCGGCGGAAAGCGTCATCGTGGAGGAGCCTGCCGAGAGCGTGCCGGAAGAGACCCCGGCCGAAACGCCTGCTGAGCAGCCTGCAGAACAGCCTGCCGACACCCAGCCCCAGGAGCCGGAGACTCCGGCCGACAGCGGCACCAGTGACGGCAGCGCTGAAGCTCCGTCCATCTCCCTGCCCACGCAGGAAGAGGTGGAACAGGCTGCATCGTCCATCTACAATGCGGCTTCCTCCATCTGGGATGCCATTCAGGATGCTGCTTCGCAGCAGAACGAAGCAGCGTGACGATTTAAAATGTCCTCTGCGCAAGCCCCGGACTCTATCGTGGAAATATTATTTTATTTGCAAAACAGGAAACAACTGCGGTCGTTTCCTGTTTTGCTTTTTCACCAGAAAGTCCGTGCCGATAAACTGCATAAAAATGCCGCCTGCATCTTGAACCAATGCAGGCGGCTTTCTCATTCTATAAAATCATTATGCCTTGATCTCGTTCCAGACGCTCTTGCCGTCCAGAGAGGAAGCATCCACATCAAGATACTCGCAGATGGTCTGGGCGATGGTGCCAAAGCACAGACGGGTGCCAAGGTCAACGCCGGGCTTCACGCCCTTGCCGCAGATCAGATACGGCACATACTCGCGGGTGTGGTCGGTGGTCTTGGTATAGGACGGGTCGCAGCCGTGGTCAGCCGTCACCATCAGGAGATCGCCCTCCCGCATCCCGGGGATGAAATCTGCCACGAACCTGTCGAACTCCGTAGCAGCGGCGGCATAGCCTGCCACATCGCGGCGGTGGCCGTAGAGCATATCAAAGTCTACCAGATTCACGAAGGCAAGGCCTTCAAAATCCCGGGTCTGCAGAGCCTTGGTAAAGGCGATGCCGTTGGTGTTACCGGTGGTCTTGATCTTTTCGGTCACGCCCTCGCCGTCAAAGATATCGTAGATCTTGCCCACGGCGATCACGTCCTTACCGGCATCCTTCAGCAGATCCAGCATGGTGGCGCGGGGCGGCTTCAGGCTCAGGTCGTGGCGGTTGGTGGTGCGGTAGAAGGTATCCGCGCTGTTGCCCAGGAAGGGGCGGGCGATCACACGACCTACGCCGTACTTGCCCTTGAGCATTTCCCGGGCGATCTCGCAGTAGCGGTACAGTTCCTGCACCGGCACAAGCTCCTCGTTGGCGGCCACCTGAAAAACGCTGTCGGCGCTGGTATAGACGATGAGGGCGTTTTCCCGCATGGCCTGCTCGCCGTAGTCCTTCAGCACCTGCGTGCCGGAATAGGGCTTGTTGCACAGTACCTTGTGGCCGGTCTTTTGCTCATACTCCCGGATCAGCTCCTCCGGGAAGCCCTCGGGGAAGGTGGGCAGCGGCTCCGGGCTGACCACACCGGCGATTTCCCAGTGGCCGATGGTGGTATCCTTGCCCATGCTCTGCTCCTGCAGGCGGGCAAAGGCAGCCGCCGGGGCATCCGTCTTTTCCCCTGCGGTCACGCCGTCAATGTTGAACAAGCCCAGCTTGCGCAGGTTGGGGCAATTGAAATTGGGGTGGTTCGCAATGGCACCCAGGGTGTTGGTGCCTGCATCGCCAAAGGCAGCGGCGTCCGGCTCTGCGCCGATGCCAAAGCTGTCCAGCACGATCAGAAAAACGCGTTTTTCCATAATGGTCACTCCATTCTCCGGGCGTTCCCCGGAACAGTACTACTTTATTACCCCTATTATAAGCAAAAACCCCCTCCGATGCAAGAGGAAGCAGTCTTGTATGTTCTTATCAGTTTTCACGTTTTGCAGCAGTTTTCCCCTGTCAGACAGCACGCAGAAAGCTGCGGCGCATCGTTAAAAGTTTTGCAATCTTTCCTTTGGGCATCAACAGATGCAAAAACTTGTATTCAAGCAAAAATTCCTCTTGCTCTCTTGCGCCGGAATGATTATAATAATAGGTGGTAGAGTTTTGGGTTTTCCCGCTCTGCCATATAAACCGACCCGCTGTACCGGGAGCTTTTACTCCCATTGGTCATACACAGCAGCCTGCAGGGATGCTGTGCCGGATATAGGTAAGAGAGAGTTGACGGAGGTATATTGCATGAGAAAGACGAAAATTATTTGCACCCTTGGCCCTTCCACCGATAAGGAAGGCGTTCTGCGCGAGCTGATCGCCAACGGCATGAACGTAGCTCGTTTCAATTTTTCCCACGGTTCCCACGAGGAGCATCTGGGACGCCTTGAAAAGCTGAAGGCTCTGCGCGAGGAGCTGGGCAAGCCCGTGGCCGCACTGCTGGACACCAAGGGCCCCGAGATCCGCCTGAAGGACTTCAAGAACGGCGTTGAGAATCTGGTTGCAGGCCAGACCTTTACCCTGACCACCCGCGATGTGGAGGGCACCAACGAGATCTGCTCCATCACCTATAAGGATCTGCCCATGGACGTGGAGCCGAACGGCACCATCATGCTGGACGACGGCCTGATCAAGCTGCAGATCCAGACCGTGAACGACACCGACATCGTCTGCACCGTGCTGAACAACGGCAAGATCAAGAACAAGAAGGGCGTCAACGTGCCCGGTGTGCATCTGTCCATGCCGTATATGAGCCAGCGCGATAAGGACGATATCATCTTCGGCATCCAGCAGGGCTATGATTTCATCGCCGCTTCCTTTGTGCGCACCGCACAGGACGTGTACGATATCCGCAACCTGCTGAACCAGTACGATTCCAACATCCGCATCATTGCAAAGATCGAGAACCGCGAGGGCGTGAACAACATTGACAGCATTCTGGCTGCTGCCGATGCCGTGATGGTGGCCCGTGGCGATCTGGGCGTGGAGATCGACAAGCGTAAGATCGTGATGGACGATATCAAGACTTTTGGCACCGTACAGGCAGAAGTGAAAGTCTATGCCGGAATTACGGCAAAGATCTTTGTACAGGTGACCGAGGCGTAAGAGCCAAAAACCAACAAAAACGGTGATGAAAATGGCGGAAGCAACAACGACCGGCGGCATGGCGCTGCCGTACAATTTAGAGGCGGAACAAAGCGTATTGGGCTGTATTCTGCTGAATTCCGGCTGTATGGAGGAGGTGCTGATGCACCTGAAGGCAGAGAGCTTTTATCTGCCTCAGCACCGAGCCATCTTTGGCGCCATGCTGTCCATGTACACCTCTTCCCAGGCCAATATTGACCCGGTACTGATTGCCGATGTGCTGGCCAAAGAGGGACATTACGATGTGGCAGGCGGCAGGGAATACCTGGTGCAGCTGGCAAACAGTGTGCCCTCTACGGCCAATGTAGCCAGCTATGCCAAGATCGTGAAGGAGCAGTTTTATCTTCGAACCCTGATCCAAACGGCTCGGGAGATCATGGACGATGCGGCCAGCGGCGAGGGCGACGCCTCCTCTATCTTAGATGCGGCAGAGCAGAAGATCTATGATATTCGCCAGGGTAAGGACACCGGCGGCCCCACCAAGGTCAGCGAGGTGATCGTCAACGGCGTGTATGACCGCCTGGGCAAGCTCACCGGCGAGGACAAAGAAAAATATAAGGGCATTCCCACCGGCTTCGGTTTGCTGGATACCTATATCACCGGTCTGAATAAGTCGGACTTTATCCTGATCGGCGCCCGCCCGGCTATGGGTAAGACCAGTTTCGCCCTGAACCTGGCGTCCAATGTGTCCATGATGGCACGCAAAAAGTGCGTGTTTTTTAGCTTGGAGATGACCAAGGAGCAGCTGGCGGAGCGTTTGCTGGCGTCCCAAGCCGGAGTGCCCAGCCATAAGCTGCGTACCGGCGAGCTGGACAACGACGAGTGGGTACGCCTGGGCAATGCTGCCGGTCAGTTTAATGATGTAGAGTTGTATTTAGACGACACTTCTTCTATCACTGTGCCGGAAATCAAGTCCCGGGTGCGGCGCATGAAAGATGTGGATGTGATTATGATCGACTATCTGGGATTGATCAAATCCGCCACCCGCAAGGAGAACCGTGTGCAGGAGGTGTCCGAGATTACCCGCCAGCTGAAAATGCTGGCTAAGGACCTGATGATCCCGGTGATCTGCTGTGCCCAGTTGGCCCGTAGTACCGAAGGGCGAGGCAAGAGCCATAAGCCCCAGCTGTCCGACCTACGAGAGTCCGGCTCCATTGAGCAGGACGCGGATATTGTGATGTTCCTTTACCGTGAGGACTACTATCGCAGCGAGGTGGATGAGGACAAGCAGGACGACATCGACGAGAACCATACGGAGCTGATCGTGGCCAAGAACCGCCACGGCGCTACCGGCACCATTGAGATGACCTTTGATAAGGAATTCACCCGCTTCCGTGCGGTGGACAAGACAGCCAATGCATTCTGATTTGTTTGACCGGATTGACCGGACGGTAACGGAACACAATATGCTGTGCCCGGAGGACCGGGTGGTGGCAGCTGTGTCCGGTGGGGCGGACTCCATGTTATTGCTTCACTACCTGCTCAGCCGCAGGAAGCGGTGGCAGCTGCAGATCGCCGTTGCCCATGTGGAGCACGGCATTCGGGGCGAAAGCTCCCGGGCGGACGCTGCCTTTGTGCGGGATTTTTGCGCCCGGCAGCATTTGTCTTATTTTGAAAAAGCAATCGACGCACCCGGAGAGGCCAAGGCTGCCGGTATGGGCGTTGAGGCGTATGCCCGGCAAGCGCGGTACGCCTTTTTTCAGTCGCTGGACTGTGATCGGATCGCCACGGCGCACACGCTTTCGGATTCGGTGGAGACCATGCTGTTCCGCTTGGCTCGGGGCACCGGGCTGCGAGGACTCACCGGTATTGCGCCGGTGCGGGGCAAGATCATTCGTCCGTTGCTGGACTGCACCGGAGAGGAAGTGCGGGCGGCATGCACGGCGCTGCATATCGACTATCGAATCGATGAGAGTAACGCCGATGAGCGGTACAGCCGCAATGCCATTCGCCATACGCTGGTGCCGGATTTTGACCGGGTGCACCCGGGATTTATGCAAAATGCCGCCCGTACCTTGCAGAATTTGCAAGCGGATGAAGCCTATTTGCAGGCGCAGACTGCCGAACTTTTACAGGCGGCAAGAACTTTAAACGGTTTGCAAACGGCGGTACTTACTGCCGCACCGCTGCCCTTGCGCCGTCGGGCACTGACGGCGTTTTTAGAGCAAAACCGGTTTGGCGTGGATGCCCTCCACTTGGCACAGTTGGACGAGTTGCTTGCATCCGGCGGACGGCTGCAGCTGCCCGGCGGATTTGCCCATGTACAGCGTGGGGTGCTGACTTTGGAAGCGGCAGGTGCGCCACCGGCGGCAGCAATCGCTTATGAACAGATCGTAGTATCTGTTGCGGAATTTTTAACGATTCGTGAATTATCGCAAATAAAAATTGATTTTTATTGCGACTATGATAAAATAACAGGCAGTGTTCGCTTTCGGCAGCGGCAGGCAGGGGATCGCATTTCACCCGCCGGTCGCGGGTGCAGCAAATCGCTGAAGAAGCTCTATTGCGAATACCGCGTGCCCCACAGTCGGCGCGCTCTGCCCCTGGTGGCGGAGGACGATTTGGGGATCATCGCCGTGGCAGGCTGCTGCTGCGATCAGCGCGTCGGGGTGGACGCCACCACCCGGAGCGTGCTTTATGTAGTTTCCCATACGGAGGACTGATAGATGAATAATATGGCAAAAAATTGGAAGTCCATTCTGTTTTATATCCTGATCCCGGTGCTTTTGATCGGGGCAGTATGGTATTTGTCTTCTAACCAATCCGGCACAGAGGTGCAATACTCCCAAGTGGTGCAGATGTTTGAAGAGAACCAGATAAAGGACTTTTCCCTGGATCTGTCCAGCGGCGCACTGACCTACAAGACCTTTAAGGACCCGGAGAAGGAGCAGCGCTACACCGTGCCTAATGTGTCGCTCTTTTTGGACGATGTGAAGGATAATGTAGACGCGTATAACGCCAAGCAAACCAATAATAAGAACCGCATTACTTATAACTACAAGAAGGGCGCTTCCGGCAACTGGTTCACCAGTATGTTGCCGTCGCTTATTATGCTCATTGCTATTGTGGGTCTTGGGTTCTATGCGTTCCGGCGGATGAACAACGCCATGATGAACGACACTAACAAGACGCTGGGCTTTGGCAAGATCCGCACCAAGACCTTGGTGGAGGACGAAAAACGCAAGACCACATTTCAGGATGTGGCCGGTTGTGATGAGGAAAAGGGCGAGCTGGAGGAGATCGTGGAGTTCTTAAAGAACCCGGACAGCTTTACCGCACTGGGCGCCCGTATTCCCAGAGGCGTGCTGTTGGTGGGTCCTCCCGGTACCGGTAAAACTTTGCTGGCCCGTGCTGTGGCCGGTGAGGCCGGCGCACCGTTTTTGTCCATTTCCGGCTCTGACTTTGTAGAGATGTATGTGGGCGTGGGTGCTTCTCGTGTGCGCGACCTGTTTGAGCAGGCCAAGAAGAAAGCACCGGCCATTGTATTTATTGATGAGATTGATGCTGTGGGCCGCCACAGAGGTGCCGGCACCGGCGGCGGTAATGATGAGCGGGAGCAGACCTTGAACCAGTTGCTGGTAGAGATGGACGGCTTTGGCACCAACAGCGGTATTATCGTGATGGCTGCCACCAACCGGCCGGATGTACTGGATCCGGCGCTGCTGCGCCCCGGTCGTTTTGACCGCCAGATTACCGTGAATCGACCGGATGCACAGGGCCGTGAGGACATTTTGAAAGTCCATTCCCGCAACAAGCCTTTGGGTCCGGATGTGGATTTGAAAGAAGTGGCTAAGGACACCATCGGCTTTACCGGTGCGGACTTGGAAAACCTGCTCAACGAGGCTGCTTTGCTGGCTGTGCGCCGCAAGAAGAAAGCGCTGACTATGGCGGAAATTAACGACGCCTCCTCCCGTGTGCAAATGGGCACGGAGAAAAAGAGCCATAAATATTCCGAGAAGGCCAAGCGCCTGACCGCTTACCACGAGGCGGGTCACGCTGTGGCAGCCTACTATGTAGAGGGCCACGACCCGGTGAAGGAAATTTCCATTATTCCCCGGGGTCTGGGTGCAGGCGGCTACACATGGTACACCCCGCAAGAGGAAAATTACAATTCCAAAAAGGAGATGCTGGACGACCTGATCTCCATGTTGGGCGGTCGTGTGGCCGAGGCGTTGGCGCTGGGGGATATTTCCACCGGTGCGTCCAACGACTTGCAGCGCGCCACCCAAATTTGTCGGGATATGGTGGCCAAGTACGGCATGAGCGAGGTGCTGGGTCCGGCTGTATTCAGCGACGAGAACGACGAGGTGTTCCTTGGCAAGGACTTTGGCCATGTAAACAATTACAGCGAGGCTACCTCTGCCAAGATTGACGCAGAGATTGAGCGGATGATGCGCCACGCTTACAACCAGACGGAAGAGATCTTAAAGACACATTACGAGAAGCTGGAACTGGTGGCGGAGACCCTGCTGCAAAAAGAGAAGATTACCGGAGAGATGTTTGCCCAGCTGATGGAAAACGGCAAGCTGGACGAACCGGAAGCCCAACCGACAGAAGAACCGGAAGTCCCTGCGGCAGAAGCACAGACTGCTGCGGACATAGCCCCGGTGCCTGCGCCGGAGGACGGAGACGCACCGGCAGCGGAAGCGGCAAATGCCCCGGCAGACCCTGCACCGGAAGCTCCCAAATCCGACCGATAACCCCAATAAAAGACAGTTACTGACCGGTAGCTGTCTTTTTTCATTTCTTGACATTTCCACAAGATATTGTATAATATCAACGACATAAGACAATTTATCGGAGGGAAAAGCATGGCGAAAAAAGCCACCTACGGCAACGAAAGCATTAAGTCCCTGCGTGGTGCAGACCGTGTGCGAAAGCGCCCGGCTGTGATTTTCGGCTCGGACGGGTTGGAGGGTTGTGAGCATTCCATCTTTGAAATCATGAGCAACTCCATAGACGAGGCCAGAGAGGGGCGCGGCAATCGGATCGTGGTGACCCGCTACCTGGACGGCTCCTATGAGGTGCAGGACTTTGGCAGCGGTATTCCTGTGGATTACAACAAGAACGAGCAGCGAGAAAACTGGGAGCTGCTGTTTTGCGAGATGTACGCCGGGTCCAAATATGATAACGCCGGCGGCGCAGGCAGTTATGAGTTCTCCCTGGGTCTCAACGGTCTGGGGCTTTGCGCCACCCAGTATGCGTCGGAATATATGGACGCGGAAATTCACCGGGACGGCTACTGCTACACCCTGCATTTTGAAAAGGGCGAGAACATCGGCGGCCTGCACAAGGAACCGTACCATAAGCGCGATACCGGCTCCCGCATTCGCTGGAAGCCGGATATTCAGGTGTTTACGGATATTAACATTCCCAGAGATTGGTTCGTATCCACCATGAAGCGCCAGGCCATTGTTAATGACGGCGTGCACTTTGTGCTCAAGGAGGAGACCGCTGGCGGCAAGTTCAACACCACCGAATTTTGTTACCAAAACGGTATTCAGGACTATGTGGCGGAGCTGGCAGGGGACACCGCTTTTACTACGCCCCAATACTGGGAGTGCGAGCGGGTGGGCCGCGACCGTGCGGATCTCAATGACTATAAGTTGAAGATCAAGGCTGCGGTGTGCTTTTCGCTGAAAACCCAGCTGAAAGAGTATTACCACAACTCCAGCTTTTTGGAGCACGGCGGCTCGCCGGAAAAGGCCTTTCGCAGCGCCTTTGTCAGCCAGATCAATGCCTATCTGAAAGCCAATAACAAGTACGCCAAATCAGATGGTCAGATCAATATTCAGGATGTGGAGGACTGCGTGATCTTCGTGGTGTCCTCTTTCTCCACCAACACTTCTTACGAGAACCAAACCAAAAAGGCCATTACCAATAAATTTATTCAGGAGGCTATGACCGACTTCTTCCGCAAATCCCTGGAAGTGTACTTTATTGAGAACAAGATGGAGGCGGAGAAGATCGCCAACCAGGTGCTGGTGAATATGCGCGCCCGGGTAAAGGCGGAGAACACCCGCAAAACCTTAAAAACCACCTTGCAGTCCAAGATGGACATGACCAACCGTATTCAAAAGTTTGTGGACTGCCGCTCCAAGGATGTAAGCGAGCGAGAGGTGTTTATTGTAGAGGGTGACTCTGCATTGGGTGCCTGCAAGCAGGCCCGGGACGCCCGGTTCCAGGCGGTGATCCCTGTGCGCGGCAAGATCCTCAACTGCTTAAAGTCCGAGTATGATAAGATCTTCAAGAACGACATTATTACCGACCTGATCAAGGTGCTGGGCTGCGGCGTGGAAGTGCGCTCCAAGGCTGCCAAGGATCTGTCCGCCTTTGATATGGACAACCTACGGTGGAACAAAGTGCTTATCTGCACCGATGCGGATGTGGACGGTTTTCAGATTCGCACCTTGATTTTGACGATGATCTATCGCCTGATGCCCAAGCTGATCCAGGCAGGCAAGGTGTATATCGCCGAGTCTCCGCTGTACGAGGTGACCTGCAAGGGCCAGACCTACTTTGCCTACAATGAAGTGGAGATGGATCAGATCAAGGCAGAGATCGGCGACGCGCCCTATACCGTGCAGCGTTCCAAAGGTCTTGGTGAAAACGAGGCAGAGATGATGGCTCTGACCACCATGAACCCGGCCACCCGCCGCATTATCCAGGTGACTCCGTCAGATGCAGAGGAGACCTCCAAGTTCTTTGACCTGCTGCTGGGAGACAACCTGGAGGGTCGTAAAGAATATATTGCAGACTACGGCTACCTGTACCTGGACGCCGCAGATGTAAGCTAAGGAGGGGCGTTCATTGCCAAAGAAGAAAAAGGACCAGCGCCCGGTTGCCGGGAAGCTGGACGAAAATGTGCATATCAAAGGTGCCGGCACCGTGCAGACGGAGCCCATTGTGGACACCCTGAAGAGCAACTATATGCCCTACGCCATGAGCGTAATTCTCTCCCGTGCTTTGCCGGAGATCGACGGCTTTAAGCCCTCCCACCGCAAGCTGCTTTACACTATGTACAATATGAAGCTGCTTACCGGCGGCTTTATTAAGAGCGCCAACATTGTGGGGCGCACCATGCAGCTGAACCCTCACGGTGACGCGGCCATTTACGACACCATGATCCGCCTGTCCCGGGGCAACGAGAGCCTGCTGTACCCCTATGTGGAGTCTAAAGGCAACTTCGGTAAAGCTTACAGCAAAAATATGATGTACGCCGCCTCTCGTTACACAGAGGCTAAGCTGGCGCCCATCTGCCGGGAGCTGTTTGACGACATTAACAAGGACACGGTGGACTTTGTAGACAACTACGACAACACCATGAAAGAGCCGACTTTGCTGCCGGTGACCTTTCCGTCCATTCTCTGTAATGTGACCACCGGCATCGCCGTAGGTATGGCCTCATCCATCGCTTCTTTTAACTTAAAGGAAGTGTGCGACACCACCATTGCTCTAATCAAAAACCCTGCGCATGTAATCGCAGACACCCTACTGGCGCCGGATTTTGTAGGCGGCGGCTATATTCTCTATAATAAGCCGGAACTGGACAAAATTTACGACACCGGCCGCGGCTCTGTGCGGGTGCGTGCCAAGTACACCTATGACAAAAAATACAACTGCATTGATGTAACGGAGATTCCGCCAACCACCACCGCCGAGGCGATCATTGACAAGATCGTGGAGCTGGTCAAGACCAACAAAGTGCGGGAGATCAGCGATATTCGAGACGAAACGGATCTGACCGGTCTGAAGATCACCATTGACCTGAAGCGGGGGGTGCATGCAGATGACCTGATGCTGCGGCTTTATAAGATGACGCCCTTAGAGGACAGCTTCAGCTGCAACTTCAATGTGCTGGTGGACGGCAAGCCCAAGGTCTACGGCGTACGGGAGTTGTTGATGGCATGGATCGACTTCCGCCTGGAATGTGTGCGCCGCCGCTTGACCTTTATGCTGAACAAAAAGCGGGACCAGCTGCATTTACTCAAGGGTCTGTCCAAAATTCTGTTGGATATTGACAAGGCGATTAAGATCGTCCGGGAGACCAAGGCAGAGGTCGATGTGGTGCCCAATTTGATGATCGGCTTTGGCATTGACGAGACCCAGGCGGAGTATGTGGCGGAGATCAAGCTGCGCCACTTGAATCGGGAGTATATCCTTAAGCGTATTCAAGATATTGAGAATTTGGAGAATGAGATCGCCCAGCTGGAGGAAGTGCTCTCCAGCCAAAACAAGATGAAAAAAGTAATCGTGGGCGAGTTGCAGGCGGTAGCCCAGAAGTACGACACCGGCCGCCGTTCAGAAATTCTTTACGATGTGCAGGAGGCTGCGCCGGAGACGGAGCAGGAGGCGCCGGACTACCCGGTGACTGTGTTCCTTTCTGCCGAGGGGTATTTGAAGAAGATCAAGACCGCCAACCTGCGCTTGAGCGGCGAGCAAAAGCTCAAGGAGGGTGACACCATGCTCCGGGAGGAGGAAGCCTCCAACAGGGATGAACTGCTGTTCTTTACCAACCACCACCAGGTGTACAAGTCCCGCTTATCTGACTTTGAGGACGGCAAAGCGTCCCAGCTGGGCGAGTATGTGGCCGGTAAATTGGAAATGGAAGAGGACGAGCAGCCGGTATACATGGCGCTGCTCCACGAATATAAGGGCTATATGCTCTTTGCCTTTGAGAACGGCAAGTTCGCCAAAGTGGATGTGGCTGCCTACCAGACCAAGACCAACCGCAAGAAGCTCTTGAATGCCTATTCCGCCAAGTCACCCTTGGCGGCGGCTATGTATATTCCGGAGGATACGGAAGTGGTGCTGTGCTCCGACAGCGGGCGCAAGCTGCTGCTGAATACCGGCGGCGTGCTGGCCAAATCCACTAAGGACACCATTGGTATTTCTGCTATGACCTTAAAGAAAAATAAAAAGGTCACCGGTATGTACCTGTACAAAGAAGGCGAGTTTGAAAAGCCCTGGCGCTACCGTGCCAAAAATCTGCCGGCAGCGGGCGCACTGCCCTCGGCGGCGGACATTGGCGAGCAGCTGACCTTTTGATCCGGCGTGATTGCATAAAAAACGGGTCGATTTTCCATCGACCTGTAAAAACCGGCGGCAAACGCTCTATGTAAACCCGCTGCAAGGCAGCGGAGGCAGCAAAGGCAAACGCACTCTCTTTGTTGCCGTTTATAGTGTGCGTGCCGTCGCGCCTTTGTATGCCAGTAAATTGTTGGTAAAAAGGGGTTGCATTTCTCGTAGTGCTATGCTATAATGCTGAAGTAAATTATGAGCGGAGGAAGTTTTCATGCTTTGGTATCATTATGTTTTCGGCGCAGTGCTGATTTTGGCGTCGATTATTATAACTATCGTTGTATTGATGCAGGAGGGTCGTTCCCAGAACCTGTCCGGTGCTATCGCCGGCGGTGCAGAGACCTTTTTGGGCAAATCCAAGGGCAGAACGATTGAGGCAAAGTTAGAAAAAATCACAAAATGGCTGATCGTGGCTTTCTTTGTGATTGTGCTTGCTGCATTTCTCATCTTCCTGTTTGTCGGATAAGCAAACGCAAAGATAACCTTGCCGCGTGCAAGGTTATTTTTTTTGCAGTCACCCCAATGAATGAACGAGAACGAACATGAACTTTGTAATTTTTGATTTAGAATGGAATAATGCCTACAACTATAAGGCGCAGACCGGTATGAATGAGATCATAGAGATCGGCGCTGTGATGCTGGATGAACGGCTGCAAATTGTAGATACTTTTAAGCAGCTGATTCTGCCTAAGGTATCTAAGCGGCTTACCGGTCGGTTTAAGGATCTGACCCACATTACCCCGGATGAGGTGAAGCAAAACGGCATTCCTTTTGAGGAGGCTTTTCGGGACTTTGCCCGCTGGAGTGGGGCGGACAACTGTGTGTTTATGAGCTGGTCGGACAGCGATCTGTATGTGCTGGCCGGCAACTACAAGTATTTTAGCCAGCGTGCCCATGTACCGTTTATGCAGCGGTATGCGGACGCGCAAAAGTACTGTATGCGCTTCTTAACCGATAATCCCAACAACAACCAGATCAGCCTGGCCCACTGTGCCGAGAAGTTCCAAATCTCTGTGGAGGAGGAAAACCTGCACCGGGCGCTGGAGGACTGCTATGTGGCCGCCGCCTGTTTTAAGAAAGTGTATGATCCGGCACTGTTTGAGCCGTATATTTGCGACTGCTCCGGGGATTATTTTGAACGGCTGCTGTACAAGCCCTATTACCTGCGCCACGCCATTTGCCGTGGGTTCGATCTTCGACAGCAAAAGTTTCAGTGCCCCCGTTGCCATAAAGAACTGCAAATGCTGCGTCCCTTTGAATTTTCCAACAACGCCTTTAAGAACTGGGGCGAGTGTCGGGATTGCGGCACCAAATATTGGGTGCAGCTGCGTGCCAAGCAAATGTACGATCATGTGCAGATCAGCAAGAAGGTGCAGCCCATGAGCCGCAAGCGTTCCCGGGCAATGGATCGGGAAAACGGCCGTACGAAAGCACCGAACAGGAGCGACAAAAAAGCAAAAAATTCTTAATTTATTCATAATTTGCTTTATTTATTTTAATCTTTGTAGTATAATTATTAAAATATAAAATGGGTCTGTCCGACCCGATCACCCATACATACGAACGACTTAGGAGGTATGTGCGTGGCGAATAAAGATTATGACGATCTGCTGCGTTCGTTTATGAACAACTCGTCTAAGGCTTTTGACGAGGACCGGCACGCGGTAGAAAAGCAGGCGCAGCAGGCGCCCGTACAGAGGAATGCAGCGGCGGACCGTGCGGCGCGGCATAAGAAAGAGCAGCAGATGGAGAACCGCCTGGCTGCCAAAAAGCGCAAGAAGGCAAGCAAGCCACCCAAGGAGAGTACCCCTGCCCGCAAGTTAGGCAAGGTGCTGCTGGGCTGCCTGATGGTCATTTGCGTGGTGGGCATTGTGTGCTGCTCCGTGCTGTTTATTTACGGTTACAGCGTGGTTCATGGCGACAAGGTCTTTGACCTGACCGAGCAGAAGTACAGCCAAAATATGACGTCGTTCATCTACGGCACAGACAAGAACGGCAAGACTGTGGAGATCACCCGCCTGCATGGGGAAGAAAACCGCATTTGGGTGGACATGGATGATATGAGCCCTTATATGCCCAAGGCATTTGTGGCCGGTGAGGACAAGCGCTTTTATGAGCACCATGGTGTGGACTGGGTGCGTACCATCGGCGTGTTTGTCAAGCCCACCAACTTTGGTCAGGGCGGTTCCACCATTACCCAGCAGTTGATCAAGAACTTAACGGACGAAAACCAGGTGACCTTTATCCGTAAGTTTAACGAGATCTTGCAGGCGCTGAACCTGGAGCGCAATTACAGCAAAGACGAGATCATTGAGGCGTACCTGAACACTGTGTACCTATCCAATGGCTGCTACGGTGTGAAGACCGCCGCAGAGAAGTACTTTGGCAAGGACATTAAGGATCTGAATGCGGCAGAGTGTGCCAGTCTGGCAGCCATTACCAAGGCGCCGTCCACCTATGATCCCTTGAATGACCCTAAGGCCAATAAGAAACGGCAGGAGTACTTCCTGGAGGCCATGTATAAAGAGGGCTCCATTTCTAAAGACGAGTACGAGAGCGCCAAGAGTTATAAGCTGGTATTTACCAACAGCAAAGAATATAAAGGCTCTAAGGTCAAAGCCAAGAGCACCAAAAAGGCCCAGACCGTCAACAGCTATTATGTGGATCATGTGATTACCTCCGTGATTGAGGACCTGCAAAAGAACGGCTACACTTACAAGAAAGCCAAGAATATGGTCTACGGCGGCGGACTGAAAATCTACACTGCCATTGATTTTGATGTGCAGAAAGCACTGGAAAATGTGTACGAGAACTACAAACGTATGCCGGACGAGACTGTCCAGGGTGCGATGGTAGTAATGGACTATAACGGCCGCGTCTTAGGCTTGGTGGGCGGTACCGGAAAGAAGAAAGTCAATTTGGGACTGAACCGCGCTACCATGTCCAAGCGACAGCCCGGTTCTACCATTAAGCCTCTGTCTGTGTACGGACCGGCGTTGGAAAAGAGCTTGCAGGACGAGAACACTAATATTTACTGGTCTACAATGATTAAAGACGCCCCGCTAAAGGTGGTGGACGGCAAACCCTGGCCCACCAACCAGGGCGGCGGTTACAGCGGCAGCACCGTTACCTTGCAGTACGGCCTTGCCCAGTCTAAAAACACCATCTCCGCCCGCACGCTGGATATGATCAGTGACGCCGGCGCGGTGGATTACTCTCTGGACTTTATCAGCAATCGGTTCCACATCAGCACGCTGGACAGCGTGAAGGACTGCGACTACGCACCTATGGCTACCGGCGGTGTGACCAACGGTGTAACCGTGCTGGAGATGACCGCGGCCTACGCCTCTTTTGGCAATGGCGGCTACTACTACGAGCCGTACTGCTACACGAAGATCGAGGATGTGCAGGGCAATGTGGTGTTGCAAAAGCAGCCGGAAAAGACCAAAGAGTCCGCGCTGTCTGAGAATACCGCCTGGGTGATGAACAAGTTGCTACAAACGGTTATGACCGCCGGCACCGGTACCCCTTACAAGTTGTCCGGTATTCAGTGCTTCGGTAAGACCGGTACCACTACGGACGATAAGGACCGCTGGTTTATGGGCGGCACGCCGGACTTTGTGGCCGGCGTATGGTATGGCTATGACCAGCCCAAGGAGATCTACTACGGTTTGTCTGATAACCCCTCCGGTACTTTGTGGAAGACGGTGCTGTCCGCCGTGTATGACAAGCTGGACAGCGATCAGTATAAAACCAAGTTTGAGGAGCCGGAAGGCATCGTAAAGCGTTCCTATTGCCCCTCCTGTGGCAAGTTGCGCAGCGGCACCGGCGTGTACGGCTGGTACGATGTGAACAACCTGCCCGGCAACTGCTCCGGCGGCCACGGCTATTCCACCGGCGAGAGCAGCGGCTCCGGCAGATCCGGCAATTCCGGCAGTTCCGGCAAGGTCACCACTGCGGCAGACGGCGAGAATACCACAGCTGCCGGCGGCGAGACCACCGCAGCCCAGAAGCCGCAGACCTCTGCACCGGCAGAGCAAAAGCCCACCAAGGCCGATGAGGGTGACGGCGAATGAGTGCCACCCGCTTTATCGTTGTGCGCCACTGCGAGGCACAGGGGAATATCCGCCGAGTGTTTAACGGTATCACGGACGGCGACATTACAGAGAACGGTGCCCGCCAGCTGGATATGCTGGCTGCGCGTATGGCAGAGGAGCGCTTTGATGTGATTTATTCCAGCCCCTTGCGCCGCAGCGTGAAGACTGCCCGGGCCTGCAACCGGGCGCATAGGCTGCCTATCCACGTACTGAACAGCCTAATCGAGATCAACGGCGGGGCGTTTGAGGGTCTGCCCTTTGCGGACTTCCCCAAATGCTACCCTAAGGAGAGTGCTCTGTGGAATGACGAGCCCCATGCCTTTGCCATAGAAAAAGGGGAGTCTATGCAACAGGTGTTTGACCGTATGCGAGACGCGGTGCTGCTGCTCAACGCCCGCCATCCGGGCAAGACCGTATTGCTGGCCTCCCACGGCTGTGCCATTCGCAATCTGCTGTGCTGGGCACACGGTTGGCCCATTGTGCGGCTGAACGATGTGAACTGGGGTGAAAACACCTGTGTGTCCGTTTTAGAAGTAGATGAAAGCGGCATACCCCGCCTGCTGCTGGAGAATGACGCTTCTCATTTACCGGCGGACTGCGCTACCTTGGGCAAGCAGGACTGGTGGCGTCCGGAGTACCGGCACGACCCTTTTGGAAGATAATAAACACGAAAGGAGCGAAAGCGATCAACAAGGTATGGATCCTTTCGCTCTTTTTTACAGGAAGGAGAACCGCTATGCGAATGATGGCTGTGGACTACGGCGATGTGCGCACCGGCGTGGCCTTTTGCGATGTGCGAGAGATGCTGGCCACCGCCTACGACACGGTGGAGGAGCGCTACGCGCCTAAGCTGGCCGAGAAACTGGAGGCTCTTGCCAAGGCAGAGAAAGCAGAGCAGATCGTTGTGGGGCTGCCCCGGAATATGGACGGCAGCTATGGCTACCGGTGCGACGCCTGCCGCCGCCTGGGCGATTTGCTGTCGGAGCTTACCGGACTTCCGGTGGTGTACCAGGACGAGCGTCTGACTACGGTGCTGGCCTATGACCTGCTGTCTGCGGGCAATGTGCATGGCAAAAAAAGCAAGAAGCAGGTGGACGCTGTGTCCGCCAGCGTGATCTTGCAGTCTTATTTGGACAGTCACCGCTAAACCGCGTCTTAGCGGATAGAGAGCACCGGCGCTGCGTATAGATGTAGCGGTGGTGCTTTTGGAATGGACGGTGGGTCGCACACGGTTGCGGCTGGACTATTCGTTTTTTTGGATATTGACTTTTGCAGCCTGG
>OGWV01000904.1_pt1 | contig 18561 bp, 16 predicted proteins | sample 1576081 | NCBI WGS metagenome assembly OGWV01 (sample SAMEA3541541, study PRJEB24748) | human gut metagenome | biome: human gut; feature: human-associated habitat; material: faeces | place: China | collected 2012 | reverse complement strand
TGAGAGCGCCCCACAATAGGGCAAAAAAGCAAAAATTCATAGATATCCTTACAGGGTGATACAGTACCTGAAAATTAGAAAAATATCAAAATATAGCTTGATGTCTTACTAGCTGACACAATAAAAAACAGAACTCTATTAAAATATGACATGGAGATCATAGGCTGACACAATAAAAAACAGATTTTATCAAAATATGGTATAGAGATAACAGGCTGACATATAAAAAGCAGAAAGTTATCAAAATATGGCATAAAGGATAGCAGGCTGACACGGTATGAGGCCTTGTGAGCATAGTGCCATGCAGAAGGAAAAAGCTGTGTTTGTTGGAAGATGCAAAAAGAAATGGAGGAAGAAGACGTGATTTTTGATACGCATGCACATTATGATGATGAGGCTTATGAGGAAGATAGAGAGGATATATTGAAGTTGATACGGCAGGATGGTGTCGGTCTGGTTACAGACGTTGGTGCAACGATCGCATCTACCAAAAAAGCAGTTGCTTTGAGTGAACAATATGACTTTATTTATGCGGCTATCGGTGTGCATCCCGAAGGGGTGGAAGAACTGACCGCTCAGGATATGGACTGGCTTTGCGAACTTGCAAAAAGAGAGAAAGTTGTAGCAATCGGAGAGATTGGGTTAGATTATTACTATGAAGATCCGAAGCGTGATATACAAAAGATATGGTTTCGTAAGCAGCTTGAGGTTGCCAGAAAGACAGGACTTCCGGTTGTGATCCACAGCAGGGATGCAGCCAGGGATACGCTGGAGCTGGTGAAGGAATGCATGAAAGAGGGAATGCATGGAGGGATTATCCATTGTTTTTCTTATGGAAAGGAAATAGCAAGGGAATACCTGAATATGGGACTTTATCTTGGAATTGGCGGAGTTGTAACGTTTAAGAGTGCGAAGAAGCTGAAGGAAGTGGTGGAGTATGCGCCGCTTGAGCAGCTTGTGTTGGAGACGGACAGTCCGTACTTAAGTCCGGAGCCGAATCGTGGTAAAAGAAACAGTTCGCTGAATCTTCCGTATGTGGCAGCGATGATCGCGGAGCTGAAAGGAATCAGCGGCGAAGAAGTGATCGCTGTGGCAGAGGAGAATGCAAAGCGGCTTTTGTTCCGGAAGTGAGAAAGAACTAAAAAATATAATTAAAACTCCTGCTATGTATTCAGCAATAGACAATTCAGAAATTCAGAAGTACTAGCAAGAAAAAATATTATTAAAAGCGTATCAAAAAATGATGAACTCGCTACGCTCAGACAGCATCATTTTTTGATACAACATAATATTTTGTCTTTAAGTACTTCTGCAAATTTCTTCAGGCGTCTATTTGCCCGAATACATAGCAGGAGTTTTATTTTACAACATTGTAATTTTTTCTCAGCTTCCGGAACAGGTGGTGAGCCTGGACCGGAAGAAGGTAGGTGTTAGTATTCAGAGTCGTCTGAATAGTCGGAGTCATCACTGTAATCAGACTCATCGCTGTAGTCGGATCCATCGGAGTCATCTGATGAGTCACTGTAATCGTAGTCGTCAGACGAGTCGGAACTATCATCAGAACTGTCTGAGGAGTCATCAGAGCTGTCGGAGTTATCGGCAGCGGTATCATCCTGGGCGTTGGCTGCACTTACAGACCAGGTATCGTCTACGTATTCTCCATTGGAGTTTACCATATCGCCGTCGGAGTTGAAGGTAACATCAAGGAGATCGGTGTTGGTGGAAGGTTTTACGCTCAGGGACATGATTTCTTTAAAGCGGGCCTGGAGATTGGCAAGTGTAAAGGAATCATCTCCAAGGACTGTTCGTACTTCATGCTGTGAAGCAAGTTCTTCGGTGTAATCGGACAGCATGTACGGACTGAATACGCCGGCATCTTTGTTGTAATGCATTACCATTGGCTTTACTTCAGGATCCAGGATTTCTACGGTTGTTTTTCCGTTCTGGACGGTTTTCTGGATAGTGAAGCAGCCCATTCCTTCGAGAAGTGCATCAAAGGACTCCTGAGTAGATACGAAGTTTCCGAGTGAATAGAAGATCAGCATACTGTGGCCTTCTTTATCAGACATAGTTCCGTATGGCTGAAGGGTATGCGGATGACCGCCGATCACAACGTCAACACCCTGCTGCATAAGGAAGGTTGCCCATTCTTTTTCGTATTCAGTAGGCATTGGTTCCATTTCTTTGCCCCAGTGAGCGACAAAGATCAATACATCGCTGTTTTCTTTGGCTTTCTGGATCATGGAAGCTACTTTGTCTTTTTCAAAGATGTCGATCATGTATTCTTTGCCTTCGCCGGCACCGGAATTGTTGGTACCATATGTATAATCAAGGAAAGAAATCTTAATACCGTTTACCTCCAGCACTTTGACGGAATTTGCATCTTCTTCTGTCTCATGGATTCCGAGAACCGGTACATCCGGATGACTGGTTTTCCAGTAATTCAGTGTCTGTGCCATACAGTCATATCCGTAGTCATCGATATGATTGGTTGCAGACTCGATTACATCGAATCCTGCATTGATCAGTGCATCACCAACTTCCGTCGGAGTTGCAAAGGATGGATAACCACTGACAGCATCATGGTCTGTTGTAAAGACGGTTTCCTGGTCTACCATGGCAATATCGGCAGCCTGGATCTCATCTTTGACATTTTCGTAAATTTTGTCATAGTTCCATGTACCAGAGTCGGATTTGCCGGATTCAATCAGTGAATCATGAAAGAGATTGTCACCGACTGCGACAACAGTTGCAGTGGAAATTTCCGGAGCTTTGGCAGCTGCCTCGGCTTTTTCCTTTTGCTTGGCTGCTTCTTTTGCAGCCTGGTCTGCAGGTTTCTGGATCAGTTGATAATCAAGCTGGTGAAAAACAAGAACCAGAAGGAGCATGACTACAATGGAACAGATCAGGCCAATGCGGGAATTGATCTGTTCTTTCAGGTTTAAGGGGATGTTTTTGTTTTTTTTCATAATAAATTCCTTTGTGTATTTTGTGAGACCTAAAAAAGTCTGTTTATGTTCAATTCACCATTATAGCAAATAGATTACTTTAAAGAAAGAATTAAGTTAAAAAAATAAGTGTAAAAATACTTTGTGCTTCAAATAAAGATACGCTATAATAAAAAATAACGAATACAGAGAGACTGCGCCCAGGGGTCAGGAAGCGGAGGAGAGACGCATGAATTCATATGAAACAGTGAATAATATTCTGGTGAGGTTGTTTAAAGATATTCTTGATATTGAAGAACGAGCACTGATCACATCAGAATATAAAGATATATCAGTAAATGATATGCATATTATGGAAGCGATCGGTATACAGGAATCCAAGAATATGTCTACAGTGGCCAAAACAATGTCTGTTACGGTGGGAACACTGACGATTGCAATCAACCATCTTGTGAAAAAAGGCTATGTAGAACGAACCAGAAGTGAAGAGGACAGGAGAGTTGTCCTGGTTTCTCTTTCAGAAAAAGGAGAAAAAGCTTATCTTCATCATAAAATCTTTCATGAGAAGATGGTCATGGCAGTGCTTGACAGCCTGAATCCGCAGGAAACCAAGGATTTAACGAAAGCATTGCTGAAACTGCAGAGATTTTTTGATGATTATGGAAAAGAGTAGGAGGTGCAAATAGCTGCACCTCCTTTTTGTATCTGAATTTACAGCGGCAGAATGGCCGTTTTCTTTGACTGTCAGTTTTTGGAGATGTTTCTGCATGTATTTTTGCAGTACTGGAAACTGGACAGGACCGATTTCAAGAAGATATTGGTGAAAAGCTTTTGGATTAAAGTTGTTGCCGAGTACAGTTTGCCATTCTGTCTTCAGATCAAGAAAACAGAGGTATCCCCAGCAGTATTTCAGATAATTGGCGGGCGTTTCCACGATATACTGGTAGATCTCAGATATTGCATTTGTATTTGTGATTCCAAAAAGTTTCAGCAATCTGGCGGCTTCGTCCTGACTCCAGCCATAATAATGGATGCCGATGTCCAGAAGGGAATAGATGCACAGATTAATACTGCGGTTCAGCCAGGTAAGACAGACATAGTCAGAGCCATCATTATCATCCAGATAATTGGAAGCATACTGATATCCATAAGATTCTATATAAGTTGCCCAGCCTTCGATGTAGCCGCTGGAGGTGATCAGATAGCGGATATCAGAAGGTTCTGTGTTTCCAAAGAAGATAGTCTGATACAGATGTCCTGGAAATCCCTCATGAGACAAAGTTGTAAAAAGTTCCAGGTTACTGCGCTGGTCTGAAGGATTAATATAGATGATATTGGGTGTTCGGGTGTCAAGCGGAGGAGTCAGATAGAAAGCCGGACTCAGGTATTCCTGCATAGATCTATGTACATAGCGTACGGTGTAGTCTGTCTCTGGCAGAGCCGGAAAATCTTTACCAGTTTTTTGGCAGAGAGCAGTAAGAATGTCCTGTGGTTCCATTTCGGGAAGGTCGAAATGGCTGTTCAATTTGCGAAGCAGAGAAGGATTTTGCTTCAGAATTTTCTGTGCATTGTTCATATCAGCTGCAATCTGCCCGGCAAGTCGTTTCTGCATTTCTCTGACTGGTGTATAGGAGCCGGTCTGGCTCTTTATCAGATATTCATAATATTTTTTTCCTCCATTTAAGTGTGCAAGTCCCTGACTTGGGCGGCCGGTGCCACGGAGGGACTGCAGACCAAGAATCAGATTCTGATAGGCAGGAATTACCTTGTTCAGAAGAATCTGTTTATGTTTTTGGATGAGAATATCCTGTTCTTTTTGAGGAAGTTTTCCGAAAGATTTCAATTTTTCGGCGAAAATATCCAGCATATAATTGGAATCGGGCTCCTTAATAAAGCTACGGCATTGGTCCAGAACACGGTCCAGTGTTGTATCACTCATAAAATATCCCTGCTGTGATTTTTCCTGTTCAAAAGCAAGAATGCTTTCAAAATATGGTTCTACAGAGACAAGAAGGTTCAGATAGTCTGCGATATCCTGCTTCTGATAGAAGGCATATTCGGCGAGCAGGACGGGAAGTTGTGCCTGAATTCCAAGACTGGGACTTAAAGGTTCATAAAGGATGGAATAGTCCTGATAGTCAGCCTGTGTTTTGTAATACAGAAGAAGCATGTCGAGTGTGGGCCGGTTGGATTCAGAAAGACCGGAGGCTTTAAATGTCTGAAGCTTTTTGAGCGTTTGGGATGTAAAATCTTCTGCTTCAGAGGAGGTATTGGAAAGGGAGGCAGAAGATGTGTCTGTTAATTGTGAAGAAGGCAGAGAAATTGTACCAAGTGTAGCTTTGGGGCGTTGTATCCCTTTCTTTTCCGGATAAGCCAGTGAATAATGAAGGTTCAGCATATTGCCGGAAACTTCTTTTTGAAAAAGTTCTTCTGTAAATTGCTCAAAACGACTGTCTGCGGAGAGCAGGTGTGTGTTTGCCCAGCCAAGGACAGTTCCAAGCAGAAAAACGAGACACAACGTGCCTGCAATCAGAATACGGGATGTTGGTCTGTGGAAAGATAACTTCATAAAGACCTCGAAGGAGTGCTTTTTACTATCTTATTGGAAAAAAAACGATTGTATGCTAAACTGATAGGCAGCAGCTGTGAGTGAACAGCAACGTAGAAAGTGAGGCGGAAGCTGATGGAAAATAATATATATGATCTGGCAATTCTTGGTGCAGGGCCGGCAGGAATCTGTGCTGCAATCTATGCCACAAGAGCAAAGTTAAATACAATCTGGCTGGACAGAAAATTTGTGCAGGGCGGACAGATCGTGGACACATATGAAGTAGACAATTATCCGGGACTTCCTGGAATCACCGGACTGGATCTGGGTGAGGCGATGGCAGGTCATGCAGAAAAACTTGGACTGAAACCAAAGAGAGAGCCAGTTCTTTCTGTTACAGACGAGGGAGAGATCAAGGTGATCCGGACCAAAAAGAATGAATATCATGCAAGGGCGGTAATCATAGCCTGTGGAGCGACACACCGTCATCTTGGAATTCCCGGAGAGGAAGAACTGGGTGGTATGGGAGTTTCCTATTGTGCAACCTGTGATGCGGCCTTTTTCCAGGACGGGACAGTTGCAGTAGTAGGAGGCGGAAATGTGGCTGTGGAAGATGCAATTCTTCTTTCCCGGACTTGCAAGAAAGTTTATCTGGTACACAGACGTGATGAACTTCGTGCGGAAAAAATTCTTCAGGACAGCTTATTTGCCTGCCATAATGTTGAACTGGTGTGGGACAGTGTACCGGTATCTGTGGAAGGTGAGGACAAAGTGACGGCACTGAAAGTACGAAATGTAAAAACGGATGAGGAAAAGGAAATTTCGGTGGATGGAGTGTTTATTGCAGTAGGAATCGTGCCGGGAAGTGGAAAGTTCAAAGATCTTGTGAAGATGGATGAAAGCGGCTATATCATTGCTGGAGAAGATGGCGTGACAAGTACACCGGGCATCTTTGCCGCCGGCGATATCCGAACCAAGAATCTGCGTCAGGTAGTAACTGCAGTGGCAGATGGAGCCAATGCAGTGGCATCTGTTCAGCGCTATTTGATGGAGTATTAAAGCGTAAATAAAGAAAAATTTGACAAATCTATTACAATTGTGTTAAGATACATAACTGTTGCGCGTAAATTATGTATTTAACAAACGCAAAGGAGTAATAGATGAAGAAAAAAATAACAGCAATGTTATTGGCAATATGTTGTATCAGCAGTACATGGACCGTTTATGCAGATGATTTTTCCAGTGGTTCATCGGAGGTTGAGATTGAGATCACAGAAGATGAGGATGCGGATGTGGACGATGTTGAGATCACAGAAGACGCAGATGCAAATGATGAAATGTTTTCTGACGGGACAGAAAGCAGTACTTCCGGTGGGGATATCAGTGCAATGGCTAATCAGATTGTAGCGCGGGCAGAGATACAGGCACAGGAATATCAGCAGCTGAAAAAAGAAGCAAAGAAATATGCAGATGCACAGGAAGTGGCAAGACGTGCGCAGGAGATCAAAGAAGAAACTGCCCGTATTCGTAAGCAGGCATTAAAGGAGGCTGCACGAAGAAAAGAAGAAAAGCGTGTGGCGAATCGCCAGGCAGTTGCGGATTTTGCAGTACAGTTTGTTGGCAATCCATATGTATGGGGCGGAACAAGCCTCACGAACGGTGCAGACTGCTCTGGATTCGTGATGTCTGTATTTGCAAACTTTGGCTATGAGCTGCCGCGAGTGGCAGCAGCTCAGTACAGTGCATCCCAGAAGAGAGATCTGAGCCAGATGGAAGTTGGAGATCTTGTCTTTTATGGCAGTGGAATTTCTCATGTAGCCCTGTATATTGGAGATGGCAAAGTCGTACATGCGCTGAACTCCAATAAAGGGATTGTAATCACAGATTATAATTACGATACACCGGTTGGTGTTGGAAGTTATATGGAATAAAATCAAAGAGTTATAGTTCTACGCAATTTGTAGAACTGTGACTCTTTTCTTTTGGCAAAAATTGTCGAAGAAAGAGGGGTATTTAGCAAATTGCACAAAGGCTGTCGAATAAAGGGGGAAAATGTGGATAACGCGAAAAATGGTGTAAAAGTTATCCACATCTTGGAAAGGTTGAAAAATCGAGATATTTGAGTTATACACAAAGTTATCCACATTATCCACAAAAAATTAATGTGGAATAAGAGATTTACATAAATAAATAAAAAACAAATGTTTTGGTTAATAATGATGAAATTAAGAAATTCGACAAAAAAATAAAAAAATCTATTGACTTTTTCATAGTGAAAATATTAAAGAATTTTGCATTCAAAAGAAAAATTTTAAACTTTCAAAGAACAATTATCTGACAATAATGCGGGCCGTATATAGGTATGATTTGCTGCCCGGGACAAAAAAAGCAGGAGGGGATCACCCCTTCTGCTTCATTCGTTTAATAACTTTCAGGCGAGTAAATTCCTCACGCTCTTTTTCCTCAAGTGCATTCTGGATGTCCTTGGTAAGTGCTTCATAACGAGGAATCGTAATATTCTTGAGAGCATTCGCTCTTTTCTGTGTTTTTTTGATGTTTGCAGCCAGACGGATCGCGGCATTTTCGATACCGGCGAGCTGGATAGAGAGCTCTTTTACCTTTTCGAAGGCAGCTTTTGCCTGATCAAGAGAAACTCTGGTGCTGTAGTAAGCATAGGTAGGCGTGTTTGTCAGCTGTTTGTCATATTCAACCAGAGGAATTTCAGTTCCCATAACGCTGCGTGTCTTGATCCTCACAGAATCTTCCACAGGGACAGTATAAGAAACCTGCTGTACAAATGCGATTCCAAGCTCCATATTGGCTTTCTGGAGCGCTGCATAGGCGGTACGGAAGGTTTCATCAATCTGAGCCTGTATATCCTTGGCTTGGTCGATCAGTTCCATCATTTCACGGATCAGGATGTTTCGTTTCTTGTCCATCAGCTCAAATCCCTGACGGGAAAGAGCCAGAGAATTTTTGGCAAGTATCAGATTACCCTTGGTGGGGAAGGTATTCGGATCCATAAACAGTCACCTCCCCTTAGCGTACAGTCTCTTTATAGTACTTGTTCAGGATTTTTGTATCGATTCGGTCGAGTTCTTCTTTCGGAAGAAGCCCCAGAAGCTCCCAGCCTTTATCAAGGGTTTCTGTGATACTTCTGTTTTCTGTTTCACCCTGTCCGACAAATTCTGCTTCAAATGCTTTACCGAAGACAAGGTAACGTTTGTCAATCGGGGAAAGTTCATCTTCACCGATAACGGAAGCCAGAGCTCTTGCATCGCCTACTTTTGCATAGCAGGAGAAGAGCTGGTTTGCAACGTCCTGATGATCTTCTCTGGTGAAGCCTTCTCCAATACTATCCTTCATCAGACGGGACAGAGATGGAAGTACGTTGATCGGCGGATAGATTGCCTGGCCATGCAGCTGGCGGTCCAGAACAATCTGACCTTCAGTGATATATCCGGTAAGGTCAGGTATAGGATGTGTGATATCATCATTTGGCATGGTCAGGATCGGAATCTGTGTAACAGAACCGGTTCCGCCCTGTACGATACCGGCACGCTCATAAAGAGTAGCCAGTTCACTGTACAGATATCCAGGATAACCTTTACGGGAAGGAATCTCGCCCTTGGAGGAGGAAACCTCTCGCATAGCCTCGCAGAAGGAGGTGATATCTGTCAGGATGACCAGGATATGCATGCCTTTTTCAAATGCCAGATATTCTGCAGCGGTAAGTGCGATCTTTGGTGTCAGCAGTCGTTCAACGACCGGGTCGTTTGCCAGGTTCAGGAACATGACAACGTGATCAGAAGCACCGCTTTCTTCGAAAGTACGGCGGAAAAATTCTGCAACATCGTATTTAACACCCATAGCTGCAAAAACGATTGCAAAGTTTTCATCGGAATCACCGCCCAGAGAAGCCTGCTGTACGATCTGTGCAGCCAGCTTGTCATGTGGAAGACCATTTCCGGAAAAGATTGGAAGTTTCTGACCACGGATCAGAGTAGTCAGACCATCAATTGCAGAAATACCGGTATTGATATAGTTTCGTGGATATTCTCGCGTGACCGGATTCAGCGGAAGACCGTTGATATTAAGGTTAACCTCCGGAGTTATCGCACCGAGTCCGTCGATCGGCTGACCGATACCGTTGAAGGTACGGCCGAGGATTTCCGGTGAAAGACCGATCTCCATCGGATGTCCGGTGAGTCGGGTATGTGTGTTGCCAAGGGACATATTGTCAGTTCCTTCAAATACCTGGATAACTGCTTTGTCCTCATAAATCTCAATGATACGGCCGATCTTCTGTGTTCCGTCATCCATATGGAATTCGACGATCTCCTCAAAAGAGGCATTCTTTACACCTTCCAGAACTACCAGAGGGCCGTTTATTTCACTTAAACCTAAATATTCAATTGCCATAAAAACGTTCCTCCTGTCAGCCGTTCTTCTCTAATACTTTGTCATAAAATGCGTCGATGTCTTTTCGGTACTGTTCAAATTTGTCTAGCTGATTGTTTGGAACATCATATTTAATAGAAATGATGCGTTCAAAGATGTTGTCCTCTTTCAGTACAGAAACCGGCATGCCTCGGTTGATGAGTGCTTTGGATTTTTCGTACAGATAAAGGATGATCTCCATCATCTCAAACTGTTTTTCCATTGGAACGCAGGTATCTTCCTGATGGAAGGCATTCTGCTGAAGGAAGCCAAGTCGGATGACTCTGGCAATCTCAAGAGTCAGCTTCTGATCATCCGGGAGTACATCACTGCCGATCAGTTTAACGATCTCCATCAGAGAGCTTTCCTGATTCAGGATCGCCATCAGCTGATTTCGGTCAGCCACGAATTTTGGAGATACATGATCGCGGTACCATGGGGTCAGGTCTTCGAGGTATTCACTGTAGCTTGTGAGCCAGTGGATCGCCGGGAAGTGTCTTGCATAAGCAAGAGCCTTATCAAGTCCCCAGAAGCATCGTACAAATCGTTTGGTATTCTGAGTGACTGGTTCAGAGAAGTCACCGCCCTGTGGGGAAACTGCACCGATGATGGAGACAGAACCTTCTGTACCATTGAGATTCTGCATCATTCCGGCACGCTCATAAAAAGCGGAAAGCTTGGAAGCCAGGTAAGCAGGGAAACCTTCCTCTGCCGGCATTTCCTCAAGTCGTCCGGAAAGCTCTCGAAGAGCCTCAGCCCAACGGGAGGTGGAGTCTGCCATGATCGCTACATCGTAACCCATGTCACGATAATATTCAGCCAGAGTAACACCTGTGTAGATAGATGCTTCACGGGCAGCAACCGGCATGTTGGATGTGTTGGCGATCAGAGTAGTACGGTCCATCATCAGGTTTCCGGATTTCGGGTCGATCAGCTTGCTGAAGTCCTCCAGAACCTGTGTCATCTCATTTCCACGCTCGCCGCAGCCGATATAGATGATGATATCTGCATCGGACCATTTGGCAATCTGGTGCTGTGTCATGGTCTTTCCGGTTCCAAAACCACCCGGAACGGCAGCCGTACCGCCTTTGGCAATCGGGAACAGAGTGTCAAGGATACGCTGTCCTGTGACAAGCGGAACGCTTGCAGGGTAGCGCAAATGCGTCGGACGAGGAATACGGATCGGCCATTTCTGAGCCAGTGCAAGCTCTTTAGTGGTTCCGTCATTCAGCTGTATTGTGACAATTGGTTCCAAAATGGTGTAATCACCGTCCGGAGCTGCCTTGATAACAGTTCCCTCTGTGATACTCGGAGGAACCATGGATTTATGGAGGATAGAAGCAGTTTCCTGTGTCTCGGCGATGATCGTGCCAGGACCTACTACGTCTCCTTCTTTAACTGTGATATGTGAGTGCCATTTTTTCTGGGTGTCCAGTGAATCTACGCTGACACCACGGGAAATATATTTTCCGGAGGATTTGGCAATCTCCTCCAGAGGACGCTGGATACCGTCAAAAATATTGTGGATGATACCAGGTCCTAAAAGTACAGAGATGGCATCGCCGGTACCGGTAACGGTTTCGCCCGGGCGAAGTCCTGTGGTCTCCTCAAATACCTGAACGGTTGTCATACCCTTTTTAAGGCCGATGACCTCGCCAACCAGGTTTTCCTTACCTACATAGACCATCTCGGAGATTTTGAATCCGGAATCGCCTTTTAAGTAAACGACAGGGCCATTGATGCCATAGATGATACCAGTTTTACTCATTCTTCAGCCCTCCGTCAAATTTGAATTCTCTGCACATTGAAGCAAGATTTGCAGAAAAAGAATTATCGATAAGTATGTTTTTATGTGGAATCTCTGCGCGGATACCGCCGATAAAATCTTCTTTTGAGACCTGGAGCGGGGTACCTGTTTTCTGCGCAAGATCATTTGCTTTGGATTTGTCGGAAGAAGAGAGATAGATCTGGATCTCATCGTCTCCGGCAAATTTTACAGCTTCGTTGATCCTGCGGCAGAGATATTCATCGTATTCTGCAGTAGTGATAAACTGCTGAACCTTGGTCTTAACTTCTGCAAAAAGAGTTTCTTTCAGTTCTTCCTGTTTTCTGGACAAATCTCTTCTGAGAGTGATCTGTTCGGCAGAAAGAGCCTTGTTGACTTCACGACGGACATGGCCGGTCTCTGCTTTTATCTCAGCTTCTGCATTCTGGCGGCTTGTCTGTTTGTGATCTTCCAGTGTACGGGCAAGATGTTCTTTGTGTTCCTGGATAGCCTGTGCGGCATCTTCGCGGGCTTCGTCGAGAGAAACCTCGTAAAAATGCTGCAGTTTTTCGTCTATTGTCATGATATTGTTACCTCCTGCCTACAATTTCAGTCCGATCGCTTCATTGACATATGAAGTGATAAAATCCGGTTTACGGCCGGTGCCGTGTCTGTCAGGAATTTCAATGATCAGAGGTGTTTTGTGATGCAGACGGACATCGTCGATGATCTCAGGAAATTCTCTTCCGAATTTTTCGGTGAGAAGAATGATCCCTACTTCTTTATCTGCAATTGTATGTTCCAGAGCTTCTTTAAGCTCAGCGCGTTCATGGACGACAACACCTTCCACACCTGCCAGACGCATGCCTGTGTAGGTATCAATGTTATCACTGATCAAATACATTTTCATAGAGACGCTCCTTAAAGCTTACCAAGGATCATAAAGGAAATGATCAGTCCGTAGAGTGCGATACCTTCGGCCATAGCTACGAAGATGATGGATTTACCAAAGAGAGATCCGTCTTCGCTCAGAGCACCGAGAGCTGCACTTGCGGAGCTTGCAACGGCGATACCGGAACCAAGACCGGAAATACCTGTAACAAGAGCTGCACCAAGATATCCGAGACCAGTAGCAAGACCATCAGCTGAAGAGCCGGCAGCCTGTACGCTTGCAGTTCCTGCAAAGCTGACTACAGTGGCTACAAGAAGTACACCGAAGAACATAAAGCAGTTGGCGATGAGAGATTTTTTATAACGTTTTTTATTTTTCTCTCCAAGGAAAAAGCATCCAAAAGGTACGATAATACTGAGAATCAGTGCAATAGCTGTTGTAATCTGAATGATCATGTTCATGATGATATCCTCCTGATATATGTAATTTTATTGGATGGGACAAATGTCCCTGCGGTATTTAATTTTTATGCGCTGCCTTCATAAATGGTTTGAATTCGCGTCCGTTACCTGCATAGAAACGGCTGAAGATCTCGTAGTATTCCAGACGAAGAACCTGGATACCTACGATCAGACCTTCCATGGCACACACGAAGATGTTTCCAAGAACGACTACGATCCAGTTCGGGCTGCCGCCATTGGTAGCGCCGGCAAGCATCAGTACAACTTCCATCATAGCTGCGTGGCTGACTGCAAATGCGCCGATACGCAGGAAAGAAAGTGTGTTGGAAAGGTAGCTGAGCAGAACTTCAAACAGTTCGAAGAAGCTCTGAACAAAGAACATGCCTTTCTGTTCTGGTAAAATCTCGGATTTCTTTTCAACCAGGTTGGTGAGTGGCTCCTTAAGGAACATCAGAAGCAGCGGTACGCCAAACATAATGACCAGAATAGCTGCTGCCGGAAGTTTTTTGCCGGAGATAAACAGTCCGATGGTCAGTACGATGGATCCGTAAAATACGAGACCGGCTACAGCGTTGCTGTCAAACCAGGTTTTTTCGGTATCGCCTCTTCGGATGGAATTTATGATGTTGAATACCATACAGATGAGGATGATAAACATACCAAATCCAATTGCGATCACAAATACTGCATTCAGTCTTCCGACCAGCGGGACATCCATCATCTGGTTCATAGGCTTCAGCCATATGGCCTTGAGTACATCTTCAAAACCAAAGAAACTGCCGTACATAAATCCGAAAAAGACGGAAAATACACCGGCACAGCTGATGATTCCTGCAAGATCCATCTTCTTGGTCTTATAAAGGAAAAGTCCACCGAGGAAAAGTACAAGTCCCTGTCCTACGTCTCCGAACATTGCGCCGAAGATGAAGGAATATGTGATAGCCACAAACCAGGTCGGGTCCATTTCGTTGTATGCCGGCAGACCATACATCTTGACATACATTTCAAAAGGTTTGAAAAGCTTAGGGTTTCGCAGCTTTGTAGGCGGTTTCTGTGTGGCAGGTGCTTTCTGGTCTTCCATAAGACAGAAGATCTTTTCATCATTCTGGATATCTTTCCGGAAAGCAAGAGCGTCCTTTTCAGTCATCCAGCCACATAAAATATAGAAAGTATTCGTGTCACCAGGAGTGCATGCGGCCAGTTTGCGGATATCAAAGCTGGAAGAGCATGCATCCAGTGCAGCTTTGGCTGAAACAATCTTTGTGCTGTTGTCCTGAAGGAATTTGCGGGATGCCTCTTTGTTGGCATCCAGAGCTTTGTGAATCTCACGATGGCGGGTGTCAAGCTTTTCAAAAGCCTCTGCGGCGGTTCCATGGTATTCATTTGGAATAAAAATACGTTCAAAGTGCATGGAAGAGTATACGGCATGAACTTTGTGTGCCTGATGCTCCGGTACAAAATAAACACCGTAGACATACATTTCATCTTCTCCGCACTTGATAAACAGAGTGTCCAGGTTATCGTAGATATATTTTTCGAATTTCTGAAGATACTGTTTTTCAATACGTCCGAAACGATAGTGAATATACTTGAAATTCAAAATCTCTGAGACATCAAAGTTGAGATTTTTGAACGGACGGATGATCTTCAGCGGGTCCAGTATTTCTGCATGCTCGGACTGAAGTCTGGACTTTTCTTCTTCCAGGCGTCGGAATCCGTCCTGAACCGCCCGGACAGTTTTGATGGCCTTTTCGATATCCATCAGTTCCGGGCTTATCTGAGAAGGATCTTCCAGCTGTTCATAGAAGCTGTCGATTGTCGAAAGAGCCTCTTTGTAAGGGTTGATCTCCAGAAACGGTGACAGATTGGCAACTTCCGTAAGCTCGGAGAGAGCATTTTCCAAATGTATCTCATATTTGGAAAGATAAGTTTCGGTCATTCTGTCAATGTCTGCCTTGGGCCCGGTGATGCTTAAAAATTTCATTTTTTCAATCATTACCATACCTCCCGGGATAGTTAATTGTTACGAATATACTGCATTGCCTCGTCTGGGGCCACGCCATAACGGATACATTCAATAGCGATGGTCAGACGATTTACTTCGTGCTCTTTGTGGTACATGTAGGAATAAAGCATTGCCACGGAATAGGGATCCTTGCGGGATGCCTTTTCCAGAGTGGTACGGAGCATATAATTATAGAATTCTTCGAGATTGTGGGCAGAAAGATGATCATACTTTTTGCCGTAGTACGTCTTGCGAAAGATCTGCTGGGCTTCTTCGCGAGTGGAAGCCTCTACGAGTGCAGTGATTTCTTCTTTTTTCAGCTTGTAATTCATTGGAATCAGCAGCGCATAAATATCTGCAGGTGCCATACTGAAATAACGTTTTGATCGAGATATAAACTGCAGGTTCAGCATATCAAATTTTTCACCGTAGGCAGTGGTGATCTGTTCAAGATCCTTGCCGGAGAAAAGCTTCTTACGTACGTTCCAGATCATAGAAAAATAATAAAGATCCAGAGCCATTCCATAGTCAAAGAGAAGAGCAGTGTCATGATTCTGGATTCTGGACAAAGGTACGTAAAACTCATTTCCTTTCAGAGTATTGATAAACTCATCCATAGTCGTGCATGCTGTCAGTCTGTCCAGATCGAGCTTGGAATGTCTGCGGAAAAAATCACAGTAAGGTGAAACATCCACGGCATCTGTGCTTTTGTGATCGAACAGATTGGTCATGATCTCCTTCAGTACACGAATCTCATAGCGCCTGGAATAAAGATCTAAAAATTTGCGCTGTTCCGGATTTGCAAACTGATATATTTTGGAAAAATCTTTAAAGATCGAAGCCTTGAGCAGTTTTTCTATCTGACCGCGGTGAAGAGAATTTTCATCAAGATCCGCCCATGCTTTGGCATATTCCGGAGTACGTTTCAACCAGGCCGCTGCATGTGAGACGCTGGTGAACTGAAGCATTTCCTGAATTTCTGATTCGGATATCAGTTTACTCTGCATGGCACGGATCTTTGTTGATATTCCGCTGTAGGAAAGGAGTCTTCCCATATCGGATCACCCCTTTCAGTATCTGAGAAGCTGTTGGAATAAGTCTTCCGCCAGCTGCTGGTGATTCTGCCTGTAATACGTATCCAGATCTTCAAGCTGCTGTTCGGTCCTGTGACGGAGAGACGTTAGTTCCTGATCCTTCTGAGCTTCCAGATTATCCTTCAGCTCCTGTATTTTACGGTTGGTTTCCTGCTCCAGTTCTGCGTCAAAGTTCCTGCACTGCTGTTCCATTTCTGCCGAAAGGGCGGCTTTGGATCTGCCTGCATCTTCCATGATGCGCTGCGCTGTGATTTCAATCTCAGATAACTTATTAAGTATCTGTTCCATATTCACCCTCCTTTTCTATGATTTTTTTGGAACTTTATCATATAATACACCTTCCGTTAAATAATTGCTATACGAAATTGCACAATGAAAGGTTAAAATCTTTTGAAAAAAACAAATAATTTAACAAAAACAGTCATTTTAATTTTGAATCTGTTTTTTTCGGAAAATCATATACCAGAAAAGGAAAAATAACAGTGCCGAACCAGAGACGGCCAGACCAATATAAAAAGTATGTGGAACATATCGCAGTTCAATTTTACAGATCTCTGTATCTGCGGGAAGTTTTACTCCAAGCAGTGCATCTGCAAGTTTTACAGAAGTGGACGGTTGGCCATTCACGTAAATTTCCCAGTCTGTATCATAAGGAATCGTAAAAAGTGCAAGAGGCTTTGCCTGGGTGTTTTTTACAAATCCTGTGATGTGATCGTCACTGAAAGAAGTAATCTGCATAGAATTATCCTGCATGGATGAAAAGAACTTTTCAAACGCAGAAGAATTCTGGTATGCGATGCAGAAGCTGTTCAGGGCAGATTTAGAAGTCTGCGGAACGATCCGGACATGTACGGTTTCTCCTTTGTCAAATGAACCGATGGAGGTAATCTGATAGGAAGGGTTAAAAACATTGATTTCTTTGTCATTTACATACATTTTGAGCCGACAATAAGCCGGAGCATCAATGTAACAGAAAACGGGCTCATTTGAGGCAGCAGTGAAAGTGTAGTCAAAGAAGGCCTCCTGTTCAGGGGCAATAACGCGGTATGGATACCGGGCGCCTTCTTTAACACGTAGATTATGCAAAACAGGTGTCAGAGTTTGTGTGTCAAAAATGTTTTCAGAGGAATCATTCTGCATACAGCTGAAAAGTTGATTCTGCGTTTCAAAAGGCTGACGGGGCTTCTGCACTGTCGGGTGAAATGCTTCAGCGGAGGAATCGGCGGTCATTCCAAGAGTAAGTGCATATGGATTTTCATAAATATAAATATCACCAATCTGTCTGACAAGATGGTATGGTTCGGAGAGCATATGGCAGGAAAGCAGGTAGCGAATACCAAAAAAACAATTCATTGTATCAAATGTGGTGTTATAGTAGCCGCTGTAGGCAAACGTGCGTGGGAAACCTAAGGCTTCCAGAAAATCAAGCACCTGTGTGGTTTCGGAAGAACTGAAATGTGACAGTCCGGCATAGTCGAGCAGCATGGGGTCATTTGCTCTCTGGCGGAAATCTTTTTCTATTCGGTAAAAATCTGTATCATTTGTTCTGATCCAGGAAAGTACCTCAGAGGTATCATTGACAAATGTCTGAAAATCGGAATTATCCTTATAAGTGTAGCAGGACAGATATTGAATACCATTTCCAGTCAGATCCAGCATACACAGGAGAGACATAAGGACTATAAAAATTTGTTTTCGACAGTAAATATATGCAGTCAGGAAAATGGCAGAAACAAAAACGATTCCTGCGTTGAGAAGATATCTGCCTGTGGTCATGCCGGGGGAAACTTTTTGCATCAGTACCAGTATGGACACGATCAGAACTCCTGCAATGGCAGCCGGATACCAGATTTTGACAGTACCAGCATCCAGGTGTTCCAGGCTGTACCATGCAGTCAGGATCAGCAGGAACGAAAAGGGAAAACTGTAGCGGTACGGGAAACTGGATGGAGGATTGAAACCATGCCATACCAGATTAAAAATCTGAAAATAAAAGGAAAGACAGAGCGTAACTAACAGGAAACCGGCACCGAGTTTCTTGCACAGTCCAATACGGGAATTCATGAAAAACAGAATGCAGAGAAAAAGAATCATAATTCCACAGAAGATATTTGGCAGACCTGAAACGGTGTTGTTTTTGAAGTAGAAGCAGCCGTTGAGAAATTTGATAAAAAAATCCCTCCAGCTGAAATTGCCGGAAAAAGTAAAAAGAGAAGTGTCAAAAGTGGCTTTTCCACCGGATAATCCTTTTAGCGTTGGCAGGAGAATGAACACGGAAAGAAGACCGGCAACCAGGGAAGCCAGTCCATAATTGAATAACTGTGCGTCGCATTCTCGTTACTTCAGTGATGAGTTAGACGCACTATCTTTTTGAAAATAAGCAGAACAAATGTTTGTAAATTCTATTT
>OGWV01000890.1_pt1 | contig 18730 bp, 17 predicted proteins | sample 1576081 | NCBI WGS metagenome assembly OGWV01 (sample SAMEA3541541, study PRJEB24748) | human gut metagenome | biome: human gut; feature: human-associated habitat; material: faeces | place: China | collected 2012 | reverse complement strand
TACAAATCCACATTCAAGGCAGACAAGCCACACCAGAGGAAAAAGAAACCTTATCCCAATATTCGGGGTTTGGCGGTATCAAAGAAGTGCTGAACATCGGCACAGACAAGCCTGTAAGTGGCGACATGGAAGAACCGATAAGGCGGTTGCAGGAACTTATCGACACCTATCCCTATTTCACGGAAGCCATGAAAGCCTCTGTCCTGACAGCGTTCTACACCCCGAAATTCCTTATTGATGTAGTCGCAAAGCAGATACACGCCACATTCAAGGACAATGAGCTGCAAATGCGCTCATTCCTCGAACCGAGTGCAGGCATTGGCGGTTTCCTCCCGGTAGCCATGTCCGACACCTGCGGCTATGCCATTGAAAAAGACCCGGTTTCGGGTCTGATACTCTCCCTGCTGAATGACAACACGGTTACACGGACAGCCGGGTTTGAAACGATAGACGAACAGGGTTTTGAACATACGAAATTCGATGTCATAGCCTCCAACATCCCTTTCGGTAACTTCCGTGTGTTCGATGCGGAACTCTGGAAGAAAGGCGGCATATACGAGCAGGCTACCAAGACCATACACAATTACTTTTTTGTCAAGGCTTTGGAGCTTTTGAACGAGGGCGGCCTGCTGGCTTTCGTCACATCAAGAGGTGTGGCCGATACACCAAGCAACAAATTCGTGCGTGAATACCTTGTGAACCATGCCGATTTGATTAGTGCTATCCGTATGCCCGACACGCTTTTCATGTACACAAGCGGCATCGAGGTAGGCAGCGATTTACTGATCTTCCAAAAGCATACTCACAAGGCGGCACTCTCGCAGAGGGAACAGCTCTTTTTACAGGTCGGCAGGGAAAAGGCAGACACGACAGGCGCAATGACCGAATACGCCAACAAACTTTTCACATTACCGAAAACCACCCTCGCCACAGGCAGCCGCATTGCGATGAACCAGTACGGCAAGTATGTACGCAAATACCAGTGGCAGGGTGATGAAAACGCCATGTCGCAGTATCTCGCCGCATTGCTCAAACTCGACTTTGGCCGCTATTTCCGCAAAAGCCTTTTCACAAGTGAGGGACAGGACGGCATACACACGCAAATGTCCCTTTTCGGCAGTGTGGCCGTTAAGCAGCCACCAAAAGGCAGACGAGCCTATACGGACGAGCCGGAAGCGTGGATGAAAGAGGGTGCAATGGTACTGTTTGAGGGGCAGGTGGGCATTATCCGATACCGCAAATCCGAACTATACCAAGAGACGGCCACCGATTTTGTCCCGGTGGACGAGGGCTCCAAATATTTATGTTCCTCTTGTACTCCACTGTCTATCACGCAGATAATCGGTGCATTGTCATCCGGTGATTCAATTCGCAAGTTTTCAAATACAGCTTCATCATTTGAAAAAGTGCTCTCCATAACAATAGTATCAGCTTCAGCCACCTCAAAAATATATGCAAAGTTCATCACTAAATCGCGTAAACATTTTCCGGATATTTTTAGGCGAGCTGAAAAACTATCTGGCACATCGGAAATTCCCTTTTCGTTATCAACCAGTTCAACGATTTCACCGTTATACGCAGAAACGAGCGTTTCTATAGAACTCTCACGCTCCATTTTGAGTTCATCCCAAGCTCTATAGGCCGCATCGTACCTTTCTTTCCATTTTGTGCAACGTCTATTGTAATGGTCATCATCTTCTCCCGGATTTTGAACCGGTTTCTGTGAAAAATCAACCGTGCCACAGCAACTTACGCCGATATCGATAATGTATGTCATATCCTCTGAAATTGTTGCCCATTTTTCATAGAGGTCTTTCGATAAAATCCTTTTTAACCTGTCACCATCTTCACATAGTGCATAAACTCTTGCAGGTGTATTGCACTTTTGGGATACATTCGCAATAAAGTCATCCGTTTTTCTGTTTAATACAGAAAAATCAATGTCTTCCGTTGCTACAATAATAAAGCCTTCATCTAGTTCACAGACAACTTCAAAGCCTAGACCATTGAGAAAACTAATATTTGCTGACGGATCAATTTCGAGCAATATGGGAATACCCGTTTCTATGGTTGGCATTTCATTTGCTATCCGTTCTGTGCGTCTATTTTTCCAAAAACGGGACAGTTCATTTGTACGGTGTTTTATATACTCACCATGGCAGACGCGGTTAATCCTATTTTCATTTGTTTTAGTTGATAACGGCGCATACCCGCGCAATTTAGGCTTTCCCGATGAAACAATCGAAAGTTGCAAATGAGAAAACGTACTGTTATTAGGCATTAATATTCCTCCTTGCAATTTAGAATTTAGCACTTTCCTCTAACGCTTTTGAAAAATGATCTTTGCATACCTTTTTATATCCAGCTAAGACTCCAATTTTTGCCGCTCTCTGTGCGACTAGTACAACATTTGCTGCTGAATATCCATCAAGTTGCTCTGCTACTCTATCCATGTCAACATCTGGAGAAACAGGTATTGCAGACAGTGTCATGTTCAGAAGCCTCTTACGTTCTTCCTTTCCCGGCATTGGCATTTCAATAACATCATCAAACCTACGAAATAATGCTTCATCCAGCGAAACTTTTAAATTTGTTGTCGCTAAAACTAGTCCTGGTGCATTATATTCATCTAATAACGTTAACAACATATTAACAATTCTAGGGACTTCTCCTACATCTTGCGTCATTGTTCGAGATTTGGCAATGAAATCACATTCATCTAAAAGCAAAACAACCGGCTCTGTTTTACAATAGTCAAAAACCATTCTAAGATTTGAAGCAGACTCTCCAAAATAAGATGATAGCAAAGAATCAAACCGTACCTTTAACAGCGGGAGGCCTAAATTCCATGCAATTCTTTCAGCACTTAGTGTTTTTCCGCATCCCGGTGGACCATAGAGCAAAATTTTCTTCTTGGGCTTAAGATTATATTTTTCCAATCGCTCTTTTGCTGCATATTCTTTTTCAACCGAGAGCAATCGTTCTTCTACATTATCCGGCAAAACCATATGATGCTTTAATTGTTCACGAGGAATATATGAGACCAATTGAGAATTTGTACGCTTACTTTTAGGCAAGGCAGACAATCCAGTTTCTTTTTTTCTTGTATCAAATAGCACCTGCTTTGGTTTTTCAGTAATGGATATCTTTTCCAAAGCGTCCGCTAACACATTATGTCCCAATCTTCGTTCTTCTTGAATAATCGTTCCTGCAATTTTTTTTAGCGAAGGTATATCCTCACTAAAAATGGCTCTAAAAAGCCTTTTATATAACTCTGCCTTCATATAATTTCTCCCTCTAATATGATTTTGTAATAGCAGACAATCCCATTAAATATTTTTTACTTTATATCTTTGTTGACCAGAGGAAGTTTTTTCAATTGGAACCAATCGCGTGGAGGTATTATGAACATAATTCAAAAAAAGTGTTCCCAATAGCAATCTATCGCTTCTTGATATTCTATTCCATTCATATCCTTTAAATAAATCTCTAACAAGAAAAATTTCATTTTCCTGCAAACATGTGCTTTCACTAATCGCTTGCTTTAAAAGTTCATTTACTGACTTCACATCAAGCCCTCCTTTAAACAACAGCATCAATAACATTGTTGACATCATAGCACACGCACAGAAGAAACGCAACATATTGTAGTTTTATTTTTCCTTTTCTTTGGAAATTTCTGCTGTATCTTCTACAATGTCGGTCACAAGCTGCTGGAAGTCAACCGCATTCTTTTCCGTGATAACGGGTTTGCCGGTTTCCGCTTCAAGAGCCTGCCGCGCAATGCCGGCCACCTTGCCGCCGCGTTTGGCAACCTGCTTGTTTTCTTCAAAGGTCTGCGGCTTTGCAGTTTTGGAAATATCCGTGGTGGAGGCTTCGGCCAGCATGGTCAGCACAAGTTCCAAATCGGTCATGTTGTCCCGGAGATTTTCTTTTGTCAGGCCTTTCAGCCGCTTGTACTGCCCTGTGGTCATGCCAGACCATGCGCGGGAGATTTCATCGGTCAGGATAGCATACTCCTTGCCCTTTTGTACTCCGCGCTTCTTCCATTCATCCGTCAGTTCGTTGCGGATGCGGATTGCCAAAAGTCGCTGGTGAATCCATTCTTCGGAGTAGCCTTTTTTCAAATAGGTATCAAGTGCGCGGTCGATGGCCTGCTCCGGGTCGATGGTTTCCTCGATGCGTTCCTTGCCTACCATTGCCAGCCATGCCTTGAACGGCTCAGCCTTTTTGGAAGGAATCGACTGAATGATGCGTAAAAGCTGCTCAGTGGTTGCAACATCGGTCAGACGGCGCTTGCCATCGGCGGCCTTCATTTTCAACTGACTACAATTTGTAGTCAGTTCACTGCCTTCGTTTTTCAGTCTAACTTTCAGAACGCTCCAATATTTAGCAGCACTTCGACTATCCTTTTGCTCGGTTAAAACCGCAACCACATCCACAATCGAAAAATACCATTCTTCCTTTTCTGCATCCCATGCAGTACGGATTTTCTGATCTTCAAAAAGCTGGATAGAGCCGTTATCGTTCACTTCTGCCATAGAGGGTTCCTCGCTTTCGTTGTCTAAGTCTATTTTACATGATTTCGGGCGGAAACGCCACCCGGTCTAAGCGTTTGGAATTCAAAAATCCGAACAATATTTTGTGCAGATTTACCGTTCCTGCATCTGCTCCTTTCCCGGTGCTGTCCGCAGAATGCCGTCCACATTCTGCTTTATGATGCCATACTCCTGCATCTGGCGTTTGGCATCATTGTACTGCCGCTGCATCTGGTCTTTCTGCTCGGCCAGTTGCTTATACTCGTTTTTCAGGGCGTAGAGGTCGGGTAGCTTTTGAAAGCCCTGCTCTTTTAGAGCTTTCGCCGCTGCTTCATAGAGAATCAAGGTTCCTTCATGTTTACGTCGGAACTGCTTTTTGTCAGCAGCCCGCTGATACTCCTGCAACAGTGGGCGCAGTTCTTTACAGGTGGTGACATCCTTTATCAGCACGGCCATTTCAGCAAGTCGGCGCTCTGCTGCTTTCAATGCGGCGGCAGCTTCGGTGCTGGCGGCGGTGATCTCGGCCACCCGGCTTTCCAAATCCGGGTAGCTTTCGATTTCATGCTCGGTCAGGAAGTTCAGCGTCCGGGCAGCCTGTTTCAAGTTGTGGAGCTTTGCCCACTTCTCATACCCTGCAGACTGCTGGGCCTTGATGCTGTTTTCCAAATCAATCCGCAGAGAAATTTTGCGGGTTTCTTTGGGCTTTCGCTCCACGAACCGCCCTTTGATGCGCTCGGTGATAGCTTCCTCGGTGTAGGTTTCACCCAGCGTTTTGCAGCGGGTGAACCGTTCCTGTCCGGGCGCGCGGAACGAAACATACTTGCCACGCTTGACCTTATAGCCCTGCTCCTGCAGGAGCCGCAGAAAATCGTCAAAATCCTTGGCCTGTGGGATGGCTGCATCTATGGCAGCTTTGAGCTTTGCCTTCCAGCTCGCGCCCTTGCGGTGTGCGTCCCACTCGGCATAGCTCTTGCCCCGGTTTTGGCCGGGCATTACCACGGACAGGCCGTATTCTTTGCACAGCCGGTCGCTGGTGCGCCGGATATAGGCATAGCTCTGTCGGTTGGAAACATACTTTCGCTGGTTCACCATGTCCACAGCACAGAAGATGATGTGGTTGTGGACGTGTCCTTTGTCAATGTGCGTGGTCAGCACATACGGGTATTTGCCTTGCAGGACTTCATCTGCAAGCTGTCGGCCAATTTCGCATATTTCTTGGTGTGTCAAGCCCCTCTACTTCTGATACTCTTAACGCAATATTCTTTTCACCCTGATTACTCAGTAACCAAATCATTGGAAAAGAAGAATCTAGAAAAAAATAAGATTTCACATCATATTTTGGAAGCATTTCCAATATTTTCAATTCAATCCTTTCACTTTTGACATTTAATATCATCGTTCCATGATGATAATTTTTCAGGTATTCCTCAAAATCTTCACCTGGTTCAAATGGGTTATGTTGTATGTAAATTCGACCATTCAAATCATCTCGTAAATCCAGTTCTACTCCATATTCTTTTGGAAGTTTTTTCAATTCTTCAACCGTGTTAATTCTATGTGCTATGAACTCCATAATAAAATCCTCCTACTTAATTCCTGCTTTTTTTAATTTTACACTAAAGTCCAACGTTCTCTTAATGAATTTCCATTTTGCTTTTATGCTCCCATTATTCCAATGAGACTCTCCATGCACCCTTTCCGGAAAAAGCACATCAAATCTTTCTATTTTTAGACCTGCTTTCTGAGCCATATATAATGCATATAAATCAAGTGCAAAATCCTTCGGTGGATTTTGCCAGCTTTCAAAAAATTCTTTACTAAATACATTAGGCTGCGCATTTACATCATATAACTTCACCCCCATATACATAGTTTCAAACAAACTCATACCACTTGTGAAAAACTGGTCAAAAGCAGGTCTTCCTTTTCGATTTCCTTTCACATATAATTGCTTATCATTTCCATACTTTTCAATAATTTCCAATGCCTTCATTAAATCCGCAGGATCTGTCTGCATATCAGCATGTGTCCAGCCAATAAACTCACCTTTACATACTTTCAATCCCTGTATAATTCCATAACCATATCCTTGATTCACTTCAATTTTAGTTGTTCTAGCAAAGGAATACTTTGGTAATAATTTTTCAATTATAGCAGCAGAATCATCCGTAGATCCATTATCTACCAAAACCACCTCTACATCATCTCTTTTTATTACATCTGCAAATCTATTTAAAATAAGAGGAATATTTTCAGATTCATTGTAGCATGGAACAACAATTGATAATTTCATTATTTTTCATCCTTTCTAAACACCAAAAATTTTTGTCCCAAAAAATTCATAACTGTGCTGGTACCTGTTGCACACAAAAATGCAAATACTGTACTAGGAATAATCCAGATTACAAACTTATTTACTCCGGTATTGACTAATGCAGAACAAGCATACAAAATAATATATTTATAAATCTCAGCCACTTTAAATTTTTTACTTTCAAAAGTCCATAATTTATTAATTATAAATCCAACAAAAGCTCCCAAAATATAAGAAATTGCTTTAGCGACAGAAAAATCTATATATGCCTTTAATATTGCATAAAACAGCGCATCAACAACAACTGCACTTCCGCCGCCTACTAAAAATTTCAAAATTTCTTTTATCTCGAATTTACATTTTATCCATTCCACCATCAATATACTCCATTACTCTTTCATTCATTGTATCTTTATAACTTTCTAAAAATAACATACCCCTCATTCCAACATTAACAGCTCCGTCAATATCCTTTTTTTGACTATCACCTATCATTAAAATTTCTTCCGGATTACAATGCAATTTTTGAATTATTCGTGAAAAAGCTATACTAGAAGGTTTTTCAGCCCCCACTTCCTCACTTGTGACAATCGCATCTATATATTCTGTAATACATAATTTTTTAATTTTTCTATGCTGAATATGTGCTGTTAGATCTGTAAGGATTCCAATTTCAATTTTTCTATGCTTTAATTGTTTCATCAAAGGCATAACATACTTAAAAGGTGTCATTTTTTCAAGCATTGCTCTCCAATAAATGTCATATAACTCTAATGCATCCTCTACGGGAGATTGATTTATTTTTTCAAGAAAAATCTGCATATATAACATCCTATTATGTGATGCTCCCGTGTTTCCAAGCAATTTTTTCACTTCAACTTTTGCAAGTTCAAAATTCTTTCTAAAATCAACTTTATTCAACCCATATTTATCACATACATATTCTTCTAATTGCTTCATTGCTACTATGTGGCATTCATCATAATTATAAATCGTATTATCCAAATCGAAAACAACAGCCTTAATCATTACGGAACTCCTTGCATTTTATTACTAATCAACAACAATAAAAATAATATTATCATACCATCTTTCGCATTCACATCCGAATTCAAATTTTCGCAAGTAATTTCTTCCAACTGCGGAATTACTCTCTCCGCTATCTCTTCTATCGGAAGTGAAATTTCTTCCATATTATCAGCATCTAATGTTACATATTGATTTTTTAAATCTTCAGAATAGTCATATTCCACGGTAATTCCATACCCTCTTAATTCATTTACCAGCGGTTCTATATCAACCGCTGCACTTAACATAAGGCGAACACTGATCTTTACATCATAATTTTCCACCATGCAATCAGTGAGATTCTTATCATAATATTTCACAATCAAATCAGCATAATTCTTCTGTGGATAAATAAACTTTTGTGCATCAGGCATCCTTTCCTCTATAGATTTTAATACCGCTTCTTTAGAATGTCCTCTTTTAGTTGTGTCTCTTTGAATTTTCCAATAACGTCGCAATGTTTCATCCGCATCCATATAAATCTTCAAATCCAAAAGTTTTCTTGTCTGAGGAAGATATAGTGCATGCAGACCACATAAAATCACATAATCCTTCGATGAAATTCTTTTAGGACTTGTAAATTTTCCAGTACTGTGGTCATAATCTACTCTTCTAACAGCACTTCCAGATCGAAGATCTGAAAGATCTTTTGCCTGTCGATATAAATAATTCGCCTTTGGATTTAAAGCAGTGTATTCTTCCCAAAAACGATTTCCCCGTTCCCATCTATGGTCTCCATCGCCTTCAATATAAAGCAAATTAGAATATCCCAGACCTTTTTCGACAATATCAATAAACGTGGATTTTCCTGCTCCGCTATCTCCCGCAATTCCAATAGTAAACGGAATATTTTTTCTTTTATAAAAACTATTACTAGCTACCCCAAACTGATACATTGAAATTATTAAATAAATCAATATTCCTGATAAAATTGTAAATGTACCATTTGAAATAACCGAATTATTATATTTTATCCACTCTAAACTTTTCTTACATAAATAAAGATCCACCGCTTCTCTATTATGTAAGAAAATAAAATATATTAAATATATAACATTCAATACCGCATAAATAGCTATATTCTTGTACTTTTCCTTATTAATTGCTGCAAAAAATAATGCTATAAACGGAACAATCCAAACATACCACCCCGGCATAGGCGGACAAAAAGCCAAAAATACCGCAAACACGATACCACAGAGATTAAAAAACAATTCTCTATTCATATAATTAATTTTAAATGTAAGCAGATAAATAAATAAAACAGCTATAATAGGAATATACAATTGTACCGTATCAAAATTAAATGCCACCTTAGTTAATACCATCTGCTCTTTATTGAATAATACCATTTGTCTAAATCCTTCTGACCAAATTGGTAAAATTACAATCCCCATTGCTAGAATGACACCAATTACATATTCACAAGCCTTTCTTATACTATCTCTTTTTTGTAAATAAAAGAAAATAATCGGAATAACCGCTAATATATGTAACTTACATAAAAGCGCAATAACCGTAAATATTCCCCCAAATATATATCTATACTTCACCGATTTCTTTGAAATCAGAAATGCTAATGCAATTATCAAAAAGACCATAGGTATAAGATCCAATTGTCCATGCATATAAACAGAATACAACACAATAGGTGAACCATAATAAAAAACACCAATATATCTTCTTTTTTCCGGGAAAAACCGAACTAATATCGTTAATCCAATTAAATCAAGAAGAAAACTAGGTAGTTTAAAACAAAAATTAATCAAAAAAACATTTTTTATTCCCAGCACTTTAATAATAAACATTCCAACACTTTCCACTAAAAGCATCATTGAAGGATAAGGAAAAGCATTTATTATACCTTTTTCATAAAATCGTTGATATACATTTCCACCAGTTAAAACAAAATCTTTTACAAAAGGAATAAATAATTTATTCTGATAATCAGATGAAAAAAGTCCCATCAGAATAACCTTTACTATTAAAACTGCAATTATAAACAAATAATATTTTGAATGTACTTTGTTTTTATCGTTCGTTCTCATGCCTTTAATTTCCCGGAATAAATCCCTGACTATCTGTAAATTCTTTCCAATATCTGATGGTTGCCTGATATTCTTCATAATCCTTTGGGGTTCCCCAACCAATATATCTTTCAATTTCAAATACCCTTGCATCCATACCTAATTCAAGGCAATGCTTCATAACTTGATCCACATAAAATTCATTATTAATTCTATCATTTTCTGCAATCATTTTTTCCGAAGCCCGGATAAAATCTTTTCCATGTTTAAACCAAAAGGTTGCAACAATTGCATGGTCTTCCATTGGTGTATCTGAAATGGCTTTTTTTATGGAAATATCAGAAATTTTACCTGTTTCCTCATTATCCACGATCATCCAGCCATATGCATCTGGATTCTTTAAAACTGCCTGATTATGTCTATAAGTAAATGCCAAAACATCACATTCCTGCGTCATCTTTTCAAATTTTTCCTGATTAATCACCATTCCATTATCACAGCCTGCAATAAGTAATTCCTCTTCAGAATTAATACTATCTTTAGCAAGTAAACATGTGCAGGCTTGTCCCTCTGTTAACTTATCAATCGTAATAAATTTTGCATCGGGAAAATGTTCTTTAATGGCACCTTCCACGCCATTATCCTTATGAAAATTTCGATCAATATATGTAACATTACTACCATCTGCTTTCACTCCAGGCAAATCCATCGTCGCACATACAACCATGGGATACTCTTTCCCCGTCTTACGATCAATAGTTGGTATGGCTGGCTTACTGATCTTATATCCTTCATCTGCAAATCTTTGTCCAGCTCCTGCCATTGGGATTATTATATTCATACTTAAAACCTCCTTGTACATTCTGTCCAAAACAAATAATCTGCCATATCTTCTGGCGTCCCCCATTGGCAAAACTTATCTACATTTGTTGGAACCCAAACTTTCTTTCCGTCTTTTACCATATAATTATATGGAAGACTAGCATAAAATTCTCCATTAAGGGTTTCATTTTCATCGACAAGCATCTGACAATATTTTTTTAAGGTTGCACCATCTTTGAAGTAATACACCCCCGGTGAATGTTTTGCCTTTGTTTTATCCTTTTCGAAAGAATACTTTTCTTTGATTTGTATCAAATTATCTTCTTCATCTGTGAGGCACGAAGCATAATAATTCTTCTCTATTAAAAGATGCGGATGAAAACCAGTATAGCATGGTACAGCTCCATCACATGCTCTTTTTTTAACATCAAGCACAAATTTTTTATAATCCCAAATCATGTAAAAATCACAATAATTAATTATACACGGCTCATCATCCTCAATTCTTGCTGCTGCACGAAGGACATCATAAACAGGGCCTTTTTTCACCCAGTCATGTATTGCAAAAATGTCTGCTGTTGGTGCAATTTTTAATAATTGATCTCTCATATCTGGTATTTCATCCAAATGTTCCTGTCTGCACACAAAAAGAATATTCTTTTCTTCTGGATACATTCCTTCAATGATCCATTGAATAATTGGTTTATTTTGTACTTTTATAAAAGGCTTCAAATCTTTATATCCGGCAGCGACAAATCTTGAGCCATATCCGGTCATTGGTATAATAATCTTCATAATACACAGCCTCCTGTTTTACTTTAAACTTTTTCTGTATTTCTCAGCATCCCAATTTAACAAAAAATTTTTTTCCTTTTCTGACAGGAAATTACATTCTACATTTCTATTTAACATTATCACTTGTGCACTAAAACTTAATACACTCTGAATTTCTAACGCCTTCTTTACCGACTCTGCGTGGATATAAAGATTATTTTTATATGAAACAATCACAGGATACCCATTTTCTTCCACAAAAGAATTGAATCTTTCCTCATCGATTTTTTCCGATGTTTCTGCATACATCTTTTTACCAAGAAAAACTATACAGTCTGGACAGAAAAAATGGTTCCATATCCCTTTTAAGTTATGATATGTATCTATAACATTTTTATCTGTCACCAACCACTCAATTCCATCACTATACAACTGGGCTATATCCATCATCTCATGATATGCAGACATATTAATATTTAGGAATTTTTCAATTTTTTGGGTAACAGCTTCTGTAAGTCTAATTACTTCATCCGCAGTATCTGCGCTTACAAGTAAACCATGATTCATCAAAAATACAAATTTAGGCTCATAATCATATTTTTCTTTGTATTTTTTATACTCTTTAAAATATTTTTTAGCTAATTTCACTCCTGGAGTTGCATAAGGAACCACTAATGCGTCCGGAAAAAGTTCTAAAATTATATTTTCTCCATTTTTTCTACATGTAATTGCATTTACCACGATAGAATGCGTATGTAATGAATATCTTCCCGATATAGAATGTAAAAAAGTTTCTATAGAAGGTCTTTCTCCCTCAATAAATGCTTCTTCCAAAATTTTTTTTGATTCTTCTTCTGTCATTTCTTCAAGATTTTCACATTGTAGAAATGCATCTCTAATCACCTTCGGATTTACAATTGCATACCCTACTTTTTCATTTACATCAGCTAACTGATATCCAGAAGCTTTTATAACCATTTTTTCATCTGTAATTTTGTAAGCAGAATTTCCTCCACCTGCTTGTACAAGATCTTCACGCATTCCTGCATATTTTGACATTTTCAAAAAATTATTCATATTATTTTTTATCCATTCTGTTCACTTTATTACTATTTATCAATTAACATTTTGCAAATTATTCCATCATTTTATATTTATTTCAACATCTTCATACCCCATATTTTGCTGATAAAACCATGACACCCCTTCTTGTATTAAGGAAATTCTTACAATATATTTTCCTTTTTCTTTCGGATAAGATATAAATATCTCTCTTTCCATCTCCTCTCCTGGCTGAACTGATTTTAAAAGATTGTAACGTTCCCCTTCCTGAATCACTTTGCCATTTTGAAAAACTTGATAAGAAATTTTAACCGCACCGTTTCCTTCAGAATTCCCAATATTGCTCCATATTTGATTACCATTATTTTTAATATAAATATTTGCAATTGCGTATGGTGTCACAAATTTTTCTGGCATTTTCGAAAACTTATCATAATCATATGACAATACCTCAAATTTGCAATCATAATTTTCAATAGTTTGGACATCATCTGAAATTTCTACAGGATTATAAAAATAATTTTCTTTTAAGATATCTCCTCCCCAATTATATAAATATACATATGACATCAAAATAGAAAAAATCAAAAAAACTCCCAATCCCATTTGCACTCTTTGTGTAATATTTATTTTTTGATTTTCTAGCTTATTGTTTTTCTCTTCTTCAATTGTAATAAACTGGTCATTATACTGCAAAACCATAAATGGCAACAAAAAATACAAAACAGATATTCCTTTCAAATATCCCGTCCAATGGCATAATACAGTATCTCCAAATGATGACACCAAAATAATATATGGAATTAATCCCCAATAAATACATCGTTTCTTTCCCATTCTAACCGCTGCAATCAAACTCCACACTACAACAACAAGATAAAAAGAAAGTCCTACTACTTGTACATAATTATTGGTAGATAGTGCATTGATTAAATTTTGAATCCATCCAACTAAATATATCTTTGTAATGCCACTTGCCTGTTTATATGGCATTATGCCAAAGTGCAAACCTACATACAAATACCAGATAAGGAAAAAAATTCCTGGCATTGCCATTATAAAAAAATTTTTAAAATATATTTTCCCATCATATACAAATAGAATTTTTTTAAATTTATTCGAAATAAAAATAATAAATATACAAAATGCAATTAATACATATCCCTCTCTTGATAAACATGTCATCGTCATTAATATTGCATACCATATATATTTATGTTCCAGCAAAAAAAGAAATGCCATAATAAACAAAGCATCTGCGGCTGCATCTGGTAATCCACATCTAATTGTTACCATCACACCACATGATAATACCCATGGAATAGCCCAAGTAAAAGTTCTATTTATTTTTTTTAAATATTTTATTGCACAAAAAAAGCCAAGTAACACTATTAATAAATTTGTCATTGTATAAACTAATACTGATACCTGTTTTTTCAGAAGGCACATTGAAATAATTTTTGCTATCAAAGGCAGCCCAATTCTTTGCCATCTATACGATGGTGAATCAACATTATTTGAATATCCCTTTGTTCCTAATAAATCATTTGAAATATAATAGTAAAATTGTCCATCCCAACCACTTCCATCATTATATTTAAACAATGGTTCTGTTTTATCATACTGAGATATTTTTTCAGGCATACCAAACATTTTTGAAGGTAAGAACAACCAATTATAATTCCCCCCCAATGATTTTCCAACCCATAAACTTATGTTACATATTATATATATTCCAACAATTGCAGTAACTATATACGAAATATAGTGTCTTGTTTTTTTGTCATTTTTTATATTACGTTCCAAAATTATTTTTCTTTTCCTTTCTATCACTATCGTAGTCCTATGTCGTTAAAAATTTAGTTTTTCAAAATTCTAATTATCCAAATTACTAGATTTGATGTTTTCGTATTTAGGCATGTAAAGTTATTTTAAAACTTCAAAATCTGAGGCTTTGAATATTCTTGCGTCAAGAAACCATGATTCCGGTGTAGCAAAAACCAACATTCCGAACACGGAAACCACCTTTGATTAGGTCAATCTCCTTCAGCAATAAATCTTACAACATCAAAAACACGTTTATCAAAAATTGCAATCATTATTTCGATAAGAATGGTGTTAAGTATATCCGTATCCTATCAAAACCTAATAAATGGCACGAAAATGCCTGCCCATTCTGCCATAAATCATGCCCTGTTTATGATAAACATTCCAGCAGACCAACTACCTGAGGAGGTCTTAACTGGAGAGGTGTCCTAATTGAAGTTAAATGCCAGACACACCGTATCATTTGTCTTGAACATGGAGTATGTGTTGCAGATGTTCCATGGGCTTATCCGGACAGTAGATCTATCCCCCCTATTTTTCTATTTATATAATTTTATTTATTTTATCTAATCTATCTATAATTTTATCTGCTGCTGCATCCCAAGTCCATTTTTTTCTCACTTCTTCAGCAGCATATAAACCTTTATTTTTTGCTTCATTTTGATGTTCATAAACATATCTCATAAGATAAATTAAATGTTCTTCACTTGGATTTGCCCACTTAAATCCATCATAATACGGACATTTTGCCCTCGCATCAAGCAAATATTCAACATCAATGGGATACCCGTTTTTTTCATTATAAAAATCCACCTGAGAACTCCAATTAGTTGCAATGACAGGCAATCCACAAGCCATAGCCTCTAATATTGGCATTCCCCATCCCTCTCCTCTTGTTGGAATCACAAAACAATCTGCTGAACGATATAATGTAGGCATCTCATAATCCGCAAATTTTGTGTTATATAAAAATATAATTTCTGGGCCATTTTTAGGTAGATTTAATTTTCTTATTTCTTCATCAATATTTATTCCACCGTCATTATTTATAACTTTGCAAATTAATACAACATTATCCGTTTTTTTAAATGCTTTTGAAAATCCTTTTAATAAAATTTCAGGAGCTTTTCTTTCTCCCCATTCAAAAACAGATAAAAATGTATACTTATCATGATTTTTATAAGAAACAATATTTGGACTATAATAACTTGGATCTATGCCTAATGGAATAACATGAATTGGTACTTTCACTCCACTATCTCTAAAAGTTTCCTCATTAAAATGAGATGGTACCCAAACCTCCTCCATCATATTACACTGTTTTACCCATTCTTTTGGTATTCCTGTTGTCTCAAGCATCGTGTAGCCAATCTTATATTTTCCATCATTTCTATAAAACACATCACCTTGACCATATACTACTTGCGGAATACTTTTGTCAAATTTTCTCTGCCTAATTATGTTAGCTATATAATTATCTCCACTTTCAGGTTCTTCTACTGGAAATGGTGTTCCTTTTCCATATACATATTTATACCTTACATCTACATTTTTTCGATCAAGTGCAAGCATTAAATTTTTTGCTGAAACAGCATATCCTGATGGAAAATTCATTATTGAATTCCATGCCATACGTTTTGTATAACGATTTTCCAAATCATTTTTCCAAATATTTTTAAAAGTCTTTTGTGATTTTAAAAACATTTCAGAAAAATTTACATCATTTACATTTGTAGATACATTTTGATAATGAATAAGTGTAACTTTTCCGCAGCATACCACATTATATCCACACTTTTTTACTTGTAAACAATAATCCGTATCTTCAAAATAAGAGAAAAACTTTGTATTTAACCCTCCTATTTTGTCAACAATTTCTCTTTTTATATATGCACATGCAAATACCACTCCCTGTACCTTTCGATCTTCTGCATATTGACCTATATCCTTTTGTCCACCCCCAATTTGCTGCCCCCAAAAAGTTTCTGGATAAATATATGTACCTGCGTGCAAAAATTCTCCATTTTCATTTATAAGTCGACATCCTACAACTCCATTTTTTTCATCTTCATAAGCTGTTTCTTGTAATTGTTGCAACCAATTCATCTGTGTTATAATAATATCATTATTCAATAAAACAATATCGCCTGACTTAATTTGATCAATTGCGACATTATTTCCCCTTACAAATCCAAGGTTTTCGCCATTTTGAATCAAGGTAATCCATTTAATTGCTTCTAAATATTGTATTGTATCTCTTTCGCTTCCATTATCAACCACATATACATCTACATTTTGTTCATCAATAACACTGTCTTTCAAAGAATCTAAACATTTTTTTGTATAATCAAGTCCATTCCATGTCAATATAATAATTGATACCTTTCTCATATCGTTATATTACCTACTTTCTTTTTCGTTTTCAAGTTCTTTTACTCTTTTCTGCAACTGAATAATTTCCTTATTCATTTCTCCTAAAACATTATTGACCTGATTAATATACCTAGTTAACAATGCATTAATTTCCGTCTGTTGAAGTGCTACGTCATTCATATACCAACGTACTGTCTTTCTAACTAATTTCATAATAAAACTCTTTAATCGAGGAAATCTACCAATTACATTAATTGGTTTATTAATCTCTAATTTATAATTTTCATTAATTCTCGTTGCATTTTCTATTAATTCATCATAACTTTTTTTTACCAAATATCTTTGTCCACTATTTTCTATCCCATTTGTATCTTTCAAATTTATATAATTATTTACATTTTCCATAACGGATTCCACATCAGCATTTTTTCCTGAACCAATGATAAATTTTACCATATCATCCTCCATATATCAACGTCTTCGTATTTTCTTTCTTATCACTATATTTTATTTGTAGCATTTTCATATTTTTATTTCAATCACAATATACATATCAACAATTTATCTGTTGCGTTTTCTGAACAATTAACTTTCAATTCATTAATTTCTCCATCATTCTCTTCAATTTTCCAATAAAATATCATATCATTTTCTTCAATTTTTTCTTTTATCTCTTTATCCTTCCATTGAACAGAAATTTCTATAGGTTCTTCTATATTTTTGTGTATAAGCACCTTTATTTGTTTCAAAAATGTATATATAATTGCATTTTTTCTCTCATATATATGTCCCATTATAATTTTTTCATTATAAATTGTTCCTCGTTTATCAGACCATCCTTCTATAAACAATACACCTTTTTCCCTCTCCATCGCTTGTAAAATATATGAATTTTCTTTTTTTTTGTTTGTTTCTATTTCTTTTACTTTTCTCGCCGGAATTCCAGCATAAACAGCATTTGCCGGAATATTAGTATTCGGCACCACTACTGCTCCTGATGCTACGACCGCATTATCACCAATCGTACAAGGTCCTAAAATAGTACAACCTGACGCAAGCCAAACTCCTTTTCCAATCGTAATATTACACCCCTGTTTAATTTCTGCATCTCTACGCGGCAATCCTTCCAAATGCATATCATGACTTCCAGCTAAAATATTTACATTCGATCCAGCAAATGTATAATCACCAACAAAAATTTCACCCGAATTTGTATTAAAAAAACATGGAAATACAGCCGCTCTAGGCGATATATGCAATTTTTCACGTTCTCCCCAAATAGTCGGATGTATACTTAATTGAATATTCAACTGTTCTAACCATTCATTATTTGCAAGTATCTTTTCAAACGCCTGTGGGATTTTTATGCGCTCTAAATCTTCACATTTTTCCTTAGTCCCCGTAATTTCTCTTTTCAAATTTTCAATTTCAGATGTTACAAAATCATAATCTTTTCTAAACTGTTCTCTTTCATGTATTAGTTCATCTTGTTGTATTTTTATTTTTTCTTTTATGATTTTCTCATCAGAAACAATCTTCTGTTGTGTATTATTTAATTCTCTTTCCATTATTTCCATTCTTAAAGGAAGACCTTTAAGGAAATCTAGGATTTGAAGTGCTTTTCCAACAAACGGAATTCGATAAATTTTTCGCATATTTTTTCCTTCAATCAATTATCCAATTATGTGGCACGCTCACAATTCCCACTTCACTTACATTATTTTTTATGGTAATCAAACAAACTTCTCGCCAAAAATCATAATTAAACCCATCAGGTTTATGAAATGCTAAATCCATTGTATAATTTCCCGCTATAACTGGCAATCTTTCTATATTTAAGCGAATTTTTCCCCTTGTATTTAACTTTGTAGGTTCAGAATAATCAATCAATGTATTTGAACCATATATATATGTCTGGTCATCTC
>OGWV01000887.1_pt1 | contig 18751 bp, 19 predicted proteins | sample 1576081 | NCBI WGS metagenome assembly OGWV01 (sample SAMEA3541541, study PRJEB24748) | human gut metagenome | biome: human gut; feature: human-associated habitat; material: faeces | place: China | collected 2012 | reverse complement strand
AGCACTCGAAAAAGTAAACCCGGCTGTGCCAGGCCGCCGGCAAGGGCGGCAGCGTGGGCTGGGTTGAGCCCGGCATGACCGTGCCCGAATTCGAAAAGGCTGCTTTCGCCGCGGAGAAGGGCCGGGTTGTCGGTCCCGTCAGGACGCAGTTCGGCCTGCATCTCATCTTTGTGGAGGATAAAAAGGCCGCGCGCGTCAAACCGTTTGACGAGGTGAAGGATCAGATTGCCGCTGACATCGCGAAGACGAACGGCAAGTCCAGGGTCAACGACGTGCTCGACTCCCTCATCGAGGAAAATATTCTCGGCAGGTCCCTCGCGGATGCCGCGCAGAAGTACGGCCTCAAAGCCGAGAAAACCGATCTCCTCGCGAAAGCCGACCTGCAGCAGAAACTTTCTGTGACCCCCGAGGGCGCGGACACCATCTTCAGGACCGGCAGCGGGCACTCCGTGGACGTTCCCCTCGAGGCTGGAGACAATTACGTCATCGTGCGCGTGGACAAGTCCGTGCCCGCCACATTCAGGGATTTCGCCGGCGTGAAGGCCGAAGTCGAAGGCATGATCCGCGCCGAGGCCGGCAGGGAAGCCGGGAAGAAGGTGCTCGAGGCCGCCCTGAAGGATCTCCAGAAGGGCACGGTGCCTGACTCCCTCAAAGGCCGGGTGAAAACCTCCGAACCCGTTGACAGGGGCGGCGCCATGGCTCCCTTCAATGCCCAGCAGGCTCTTGACGAGGCCCTCTTCAGCGCCCCGCTCGGCCAGTGGATTCCCACTGTCTTCGCCGTGTCCACCCAGAATGAGTCCGGCGTGCTCGTCTGCCGTACCGCGAAAATCATCGATCCCTCGGACAAGGACTGGAGCCAGTTCGAAGGATTCATGTCCAACCTTACGCAGCGTGAACGCATCGAGAGCGTCTATGAGGCCTTCCTTCAGGAAATCGCCGACAAGAGCAAAATCAACATCATGAATCAGGACGCTATCGACCGCAAGAACATGTAACCGGCCGTTTCCCCCCGTTTTTCTGTTCTTCAAACAACCCTTCTTCAGGAGGGGAAAAGCACTATGTGTGGTATCATCGGTTATTCGGGCTACCGCCCGGCCATCCCCGTCGTCATCGAGGGGCTGCATCATCTGGAATACCGCGGCTACGATTCCGCGGGCGTCGCCTCCGTTCAGCAGGGCAGGTTCAGGATCGTGCGCGCCAGAGGCAAGCTTTCCGCGCTTGAGGATCTGCTGAGCAAGGAACCCCCGTCCACGGCCACCACAGGAATGGGCCACACCCGGTGGGCTACGCACGGCGAACCCGCCGTCCGCAACGCGCATCCCCAGATGAGCAATGACGGCACCCTCGCCATCGTGCACAACGGCATCATCGAAAACTATCTCGAGATCAAGGCCGATCTCGAGTCCAAAGGCTACACGTTCAGCTCCGAGACAGATACCGAAGTCCTCGTCAATCTTGTCCAGGAATGCCGGGAAAGCGAGCCCGACCTCCTGAAAGCCTTCTCAAAGGCTCTGTCCATGGCCCACGGCGCCTACGCCGTCTGCCTCATGAGCCAGGAGGATCCGGACACCTTCTACGCGGCCCGTCTTTCCGCGCCCCTCATCATGGGCGTGGGCACGGGCGAGTTCTTCGTTGCTTCCGATATCCCCGCCTTCCTGCAGTACACCCGCCAGGTGGTCTTTCTTGAGGACGGCGAGCTCGTGAAGGTCGACCACGGAGGCTATCAGATTTTCACCATTGGCGGCCTGAAGCCCGTCACCCACCAGGTCATGACCATCAAGTGGGATATGCAGTCAGCCCAGAAGGGCGGCTACCGCCACTTCATGCTCAAGGAAATCTTCGAGCAGCCCCGCGTCATTGTCGACGGCCTCACCGGCAGGGTGGATCCGGAGGAAGGCAGCGTGCGCCTGCGCGAGCTCGACAGCCTCAACGTGCCGGAAAGGCTTCATATCGTTGCCTGCGGCACATCCTATCACGCTGGGCTCTGGGGCCGCTACCTCATCGAGAACTGGGCGCAGATCCCCGTTCAGGTGGAGATCGCCTCCGAGTTCAGGTACCGCGACAGGCTTCTTCTCGGAAAAAAGGACATGGTCCTCGTCATCAGCCAGAGCGGTGAGACGGCCGATACCCTGGCCGCCCTGCGCATTGCGAAAAAGAACGGCGTGCCCCTGCTCGGGCTCTGCAACGTCGTCGGCTCCTCCATCGCCCGCGAGGCGGATTCCGTCCTCTATACCCAGGCCGGTCCCGAAATCAGCGTGGCGTCCACCAAAGCCATGTGCAGCCAGATGCTCATGCTCTGCCTCATGGCCCTCTACTGGGGCGAGCGCAGGGGCGTCACGGACGCCGGATTCAGAAAGTCGGTCATACGCTCCCTTCTGGATCTGCCCGGAAAACTGGAAAAAGCCCTGCCCGATATGCATGAGAAGGCCAGGGAGCTTTCCCGCAAGTACGCAAGGGCGAAAAACTTCTTCTACCTGGGCCGCGGCCACTGCTATCCCATGGCTCTCGAGGGCGCCCTCAAGCTGAAGGAGCTCTCCTACATTCACGCCGAGGGCTATGCCGCCGGGGAGATGAAACACGGTCCCATCGCGCTCATCGATCAGACCTTCCCCACGTTCGCCCTGGCCCTGAAGGACGAGCTTCTGCCCAAGGTCGTTTCCAATATCGTGGAAATCCAGGCCAGGCAGGGACGCGTCATCACCCTCACCAACGAGGGCTGCGACGTCAAAGGCGACGATATCTGGGTCATCCCTGATGTGGGCAAGCCCTTAACGGCCTTCTTCGTGCTGCCCGCCCTGCAGCTCTTCAGTTACGAGACTTCCGATTACCTGGGCAAGGATGTGGACCAGCCCAGGAATCTGGCCAAGAGTGTTACTGTCGAATAGCCCGGCAGTTACAGGCGCCGCTCCGTCAGGCAACAGGGACGGGGCGGCGTTCTTTTTTCTGTGAGATACGGAAAGAGTCCTGAAAGGCCGTCAGAAGCCGTTTTTGGGCGTCAGGGACGTATGGCTGTTTCTTTTCCGGCTTACAGGTAGGGGGAGAAGAGCCAGAAGGCAGCGTTGCGGAGTTTTTTGAAGAGGCTGAAGCTGTCGAGTATGTCTGTCGTGATTTCCCGGCTGTCCCTGAGCTTTTCTTCCATGAAGGACGAGATGACGCCGTTAAAGGCCGTGTCAAAAATTTCCGTATTGAGCTCGAAGTTCAGCCTGAGGCTGCGCGCGTCGTAGTTGGCCGAGCCTATCTGGCAGTAGTAGTCGTCGATGGCCAGAAGCTTGGTATGGGCGAAGGGCGGCTTCTGATAGAAGACCCTGACTCCGGCCTGCAGAAGCGGCCTGAGCAGCCTGAACGTCGCCCAGTGCACGTAGAAGAGGTTGTTTTTTGCGGGGAGGATGACTTTGACGTCCACGCCCTTTTCCGCGGCCGTGCGCAGCGACGAGTAAATTTCCCTCGACGGCAGGAAATAGGGCGTCATGATACGCACTTTCTTCAGCGCGTTGCTGATGCTGCCAGCGATAAGGTCGTTCAGCGGATCGGTGCTGCCGCCGGGGCCGTCCATGACAATGCGGCACAGGGATCTGCCCACGCGCTCCGGGCTCCTTTCCGGCAGCGCCGTGTCGTACTTTCCCGTGGCAAAGCCCCAGTCCATGAGAAAGGCCCTGCGCAGCTCCCTCGTGATGGGCCCCTGACAGCAGAACTGCATATCCTGCACGCAGTGCCTGCGCCCTGGCAGGACCACATGGTAGTCTGCGATGTTCATGCCGCCCGTGAAGGCCACGTCATCGCAGACAAGGAGTTTCCTGTGGTCGCGCAGGTTGATCATGAGATTCGGCGGGAAGAGCCTCGGGGGCAGAAAATAGGCGACCCGTGCGCCGGCCTTCGCGATTCTTCTGACAGGCGTTCTGAAGGAATAGAAGCGCCCGAGGCCGTCAAGGAGGATGCGCACGTCCACGCCGCGCTGCACGGCTGCGGTGAGCTCCTCCGCGAAGCTGTCAGCCACCTCTCCGGAGTTGAAAATATAGGTGAGCAGGTAGACGTGATCCTTCGCCCGGCGGATGGCCTCCAGCATGGCAGGATAGGCCTCGTTGCCGTTGACGAGGGGCTCGATGCTGTTGCCGCCGCAGAGATGCTGCTGCGTGAGATGGCGGCCGAGCATTTCCATGTGCCGGATCTGTTCGGGAATCTGCTCGGGGACCTTCGTTCCGAGAGCGGGGTGCGTATAGCCCGGAGCGAGCGCGGCGTTATGGCGCATGATGGCCGCCGCGCGGCTCTCGGTGCGTCCTATGCCGAAAATGGCATAGGCGATGACTCCGACCACCGGCATGAACAGGACGACGACGGACCAGCCCAGCGCGGAACGCGGATCGCGTTTCGTGAGGAGGGCGTGACCCACGGCCACCCAGGCCAGCAGGTGGAAGAAGACAAGGCCCAGCTCCAGAAGAAGGATCACGTCCCGTGTCCTTCTACTTGCGCACGGAAAGGAGATCGATATCGATGCCCTTGAGCACGCGCTGGGTGGTGGATCCGAAAATCACCTCGCCGAGGGACTGGGGGCCGTCCGTGAACATGGCGATGAGATCGCAGCCTTCCTGATGGGCGACGCGGATGATGGTGTCAGGCACGATGCCTCTTTTCACGAGAAGGCGGTGGGGGATTTTCACGCTGTCCAGGTAGTCGTTGACCGGCTGGATCCGCTTCAGGCCGTCTTCGCTCTTCATGTCGTCGACGGACTTTTTGCCGCTGCCCGACAGAAGCTCTGAGGAAGGTTCTTCGACGTGGAGGAGGATGATTTCACCATCGCAGATCTTGGAAGCCTGCGTGGCCACGCGGATGGCGCGCCAGGCGCCTTCCCTGCCGTCAACGGGGATCAGAATTTTGCTGTACATGATGGTTTCTCCTTAACGTTGAATGTTCAGTTCCCGTATTTTTCTTTCCACAGCCCCGGAAAGCTCGGGCAGAAGCTCATGGACCGCAGAGGCATCGCCCGCGCGCGCCGCCCTGTCCACCAGGGAAGCTATCCTGAAGAGGGCTTCCATGCGGGCCTCATCCGCGGCCCGGGCGATATCAGAGGCGGCTGCGGCCACGTCGGCCATGCGTCCGGAGGCGAGGCCGGCCCGTGCCCTGAGAAGGGCGTTGTCAAAGGCAATGTTGATGGGGAGCGTCCCGCCGGCTGGGGCTTTCTTTGCTGCGGGTTCCTGCGTTTCAGGTCCGAGGTCGATGTCGAGGGAGCTTCCCTGCGCGGCTCCGCCGTTCCGGGAGGACGGAGCGCTGCCGAAGAGATCCGGAACGTCGTTCACCTGGAGGTCAGGCGTCAGATCCACCACGCTCTCCGGACGGTCTTTCCCGATGTCAGACAGGGTGCCGAGAAGCGCCTCCCTGTCCACGGGCAGGGTCAGGGCGTGCGTGAAGCCTGTTCTCGCCATGTCGGGCCAGCTCGTCTGATCCGGCGTGTACGCGAGAAGGACGGGCAGCCTGAGTTTCTTCTGGCGGCAGAATTCCCTGATGCCGGCAAGGAGCAGGCTGCTCGCTGCCGAGGCTGACCTTCCCTGGAAGATGATGAGATCCGCGGGATTTCTGTCATCAAAAAGCTTCATGAGCTCTGAGGAATCGGCGGCCTGCTTCACGCCGCACCCGGCTTCCCTCAGGATGCCGAGGATTTCAGCGGACACATTGGGATTGTCAGCGAGGAGTATGGCCCTGTACGCGGGGCCGGCCTTCTGTTCCGGCTCTGCCGGGCGCGCCGCGTCCTCCGCCTCAGGGGCGGACGGCTTTTCCCCGTGGTCCTTCACTTCGGTCAGGTTCAGCGTGAAGTTCAGCATTGTCTCGCTGCCGCGGCACTCAAGGCTCAGATAGCCGCCGGAAAGGGCCGCGAGGCGCGCGGCGCGGCCGAGGCTCCTGAAGCTGTTGGGCTTCTTCGCGTCAAGCCCCTGCACGTCCAGGGAGAAGAGAAGCCCGCCCGCGCTGCGGGATCCGGGAATCTTCTTCACCGAGCAGCGCAGGGATCCGCCCTTTGAAAGCTGTTCCGTGCCTTCGGAGAGAAGGTCCGAGAGGACGGCCCCGAGTTCCTCCCCGCAGCCCCTGTACCAGAGGCCGAGGTCCGGAGCCATGAACCAGGAGAGGCCTGTGCCGCGCTCTTCAGCCTGGCCGGCGACCTTCTGGCTGGTGCGCTGCATGATCTCCTGAAGGTTGAATTCGGAAACGGCGGGCTCTTCCGTGCCGGGATTTCCGCCTTCGTCCGCGTTCCCGTTTGCGGCGCCGGCAGAGGGTGCGGATTCCGGCCCCATCTCAAGGTCGAGGCCTTCTTTCGCGGCAGGTTCAGGCAGGGTGGCGGGAGATTCGGGTTCCCCGAGGCTGAGTCCGCCATCCGGGGCAGACGGAGCCTGTACCGGCGCCTGGGCCGGTCCTGCGTCAAGCACGAGGCCGCGGCCGGACTGTCTGCGCACGGGCTGTGAGAAGGCCGTGACGAGCAGGGCGCCCAGGGCGATGCCCCAGAGCGGCAGGGAGGCCAGAAGATGGGGCGGATAACCGGCCTTCATACCCAGAATGCCGGCCAGAACCGCCGCCGGCGGGATGACGCAGCCGAGCAGGAAGCGGAAGGATCCGGGCAGTCCCCTCAGGCAGGCAGCCACCGTGGTGGGCACGAGCGCGAACATGGCCAGAGGCCAGATTTCGGTGAAGCGGGAGAGCCAACGCAGGGACGGGATGAGGGAGACGGCCGCGTAAATGAGCCCGAGGAGGCTCAGGAAAAGATACTGGAGATCGAGAACCGGCGCGTTTTCACGCGTGCGCATGAGGGATCGCCCGATGAGCGGCAGGAAAAACATGGCGACACCCGGGGCGATGACGGCGCAGATGCCCCGTACGCTGAGGGGGCCCGTCGCGGAGGGCACGCCGAGAACGGCCTGCCCGAGGGCGCAGATGAGGTAGAGGACGGAGAACGTGCGCCAGTAGCCCTGCTCAACGAGACCGCGCAGGAGGCAGATGGCCAGAATGATGGCCATGGCCACCATGGCGGCCATCTTGTAAAGGCTGCCCCAGTCCGTGGCCGCGTCATGCGGCGTGCGGATGACAGGCGCAAACCATGTTCCGGGCATGCCGTCCAGCCTGATGTAGCAGGCAGTCATGGCTGTTCCGGCTGCGGGCAGAACCATGACGCCCTTCTGCCCGGGACGGCTTTCCTTCCATTCTGTTTTGCCGTTTTCTCCGGGAGCGGGAGAGTAGAGTACCGGTTCGCCGGGCAGGGACTCTCCCATGTCGAGGAGGAATGTTTCAGGCCTCGTGCCTTCGGGGACGGGCTGCAGGTAAAAGCGCAGCCAGCAGGCGCCCGCGCCGGCGGTAAAGGTTTCCGGCCTGAATCTCGTGAATTTCTGGTCGTTTTCGGGCTGCGTCACCTCGTCAATGTTCATGGAGGAGGTGGGATCGGTCAGGACGCTCAGGTAGGGAGTGAGAACGAGGTTCTCGTCCCTCAGGACTGAGGGGACCTGGATGGGCTGGCCCGCCATGGAAGGATCAAAGCCGCCGGGAAGCCTCGGAGGCTGTGAGGGATCGCCGAGATAGGGATGGTTCTTGTCCGGCATGCCCGACGCGGAGGGCGCCTGTGCCGGGGCCTGCTTCGGGGCCTGCCCCCTGTGCGCCGCGGGAGCGTGTCCCGCACCGTTGGGATGCTGCAGGACGCTGGGCGCGGCCTGACCGGGCAGGTGCGGCGGCTGGTTCGGATTGCCGAGATAGGGGCCGGCCTGAGCGTTCAGGAGAGGCAGAAAAGAGCAGAAAAGGAGAAGGAAAAGGAATCTGACGCCGGGATGTTTGAGAAAGTTCATTTCTTCAGGCCTTGTCTGAATCCGCGGATTCCCGGCACCTGCCGGGATCCCGCGTTTATTTCAACTGTTTCAGGAGTTCCGTGACGGGGGTGCCGTCAGGGGCCTTCGCGTTCGGGTGGGTTTTCACGAGTTCTTCCCAGGCTTTGCGCGCGCCCGCCGCGTCGTGCAGGTCGTAATAGAAGACAATGCCAGTATTGAAGAGGGCGACAGGATGCCCCGGCTCGATTTCCAGGGTTTTCCTGAAGCAGTCGAGCGCCTTCTGGTACTGGCCGTCGCGGCGGTACATGACGCCGAGGTCTGTCGTGACGCCGGGATCGTCCGCCCTGAGACGCAGGGCGTTCTCGTAGGCCAGGATGGCAAGCTTCGCCTGATCCGAGTCGAAGTACAGGTTGCCGAGCTCCACGAAGGCGTCCCTGTCTGAGGGATTCCTGATGACGGCCTTTTCGAGTTCGGCTATACGGGCTGCGGTGGCCCTGTCAGGGGCCTGGCTCTGCTGCGGCTCCGCTGCCTGCTGCCGGGGCGCGGGAGCGCTCTGGAAGGACTGCGCCTGGGACCCTGAGTGATCGCTTATGGCCTGGTGCACGAGCACGCCGGCGAGAAAGCCGGCCGAGAAAAGGCACAGGGCAAGAAAGAAAAACCCGAAGCGGGAGAAAAAGATGAGGCTGGACGGGCGGGGGGCTGGAGCCGTGACGGTGACAGGTGCTGCTGCGGGCCGGTTCTGTTTTGCCATGGGGAAAGAAAACCTCTCTGGTTCGTGTGTTTAAGAGAAATTTCTTACCCTTAGAAAAGGAAAGAGGCAAGCCGCCCCCGGATCCCCCCGCGGACGGCCAGCCTCTTCCAACTGTCTGATTTTTCTTAAATAATGGAACGCCCCGGTTCAGGCTTTCCCCGGAGTTTTCCGCGGCTTTTCACGGAAATGACGGAGCTGAAAACGCGCTTTTCCGTAAGGCCTAGTTCTGGCCGAGTTTCCTGAGCTCAGCCTCTATGAGCTTTTTCTGCACGTCTGAGCATCCGGGCATGGCAAGGGCCCTGTTCCAGTGGTCCCTGGCCCTGTCCTTCTGGTTCAGGAAATAGCAGTAGATCGTGCCGATGCTGTAGTGGACGGCCGGCTGCTCCTTTATGCTCAGGGATTTTTCCATATAGAGGATGGCCTCGTCCTCTTTTTTCTCGAGGTGGCTGATGTAGCCGAGAAGATAGGACGGATCGGGATTGTTCACGTCCGCGGTCTCGGCGCGTTCCAGGAAGGTGCGCGCCGACTGGAGCTCTCCGTTCCTGATGAGCTCGGATCCGAGGGCGATGAGGGCCGCGGGATCGTTGGGATTCTCCTGCAGGCTCAGCATGAGCCTGCCAATCTCGCTCTGCGGCATGGTGTTTTCCTGGGCCGGAGCGGCCTGCGTGTGGCTGTGCTGCACGAGGGAGGGCTCAGTGAGACGGGCGTAGAGCGTCACGGCCAGCATGGCGAGGATGCCGGCGAAGAGACAGACAATGAAGCCTTTTCTGCGAGTATCGGTCATGTGCGTTCCCGTGTTTATCCGCGTTCCCGGCCGCGTCCGCCAAGAAGCTCGAGCGTTTCAATCTTTCTGGTGAGGGCGGCCTGCTTCACCGCTATAAAGGCGGTGTAGAGGCCGATGCCGATCCAGACGGCTATGCCAGCGTACATAATCCACTGTTCAGTCATGGTGTCCACCTTATTTTTTACGGAACGTGTCCTGATTTTCCTGTTCCCCGGCCCTGAAGAGCAGTCTGTCAATCCGGCTTTCCTGCGTGAGCTGGGTCTTTCTCAGAAGGAAGAGACCCAGCCAGAGAAGGCCCATGGCGCCCACGCAGACAAAGACGGTGAGCTTCATTTCCGGCTCGAGCCCGCCTTCCCGGCTCGCGAAGACGGCCGGATGCACGGACCGCCACATGCGGGCCGAGAGGAAGACGAGCGGCACGTCCAGGAAGGCCACGATGCCGAGCACGGAGCGCACGAGAGCCTTTCTCTGCGGGGAGGCGGCCAGAGACCCCATGATGAGGTAGGCCACGTACACGAACCACATGACGAGGGCCGTGGAGAGGCGGGGGTCCCAGGTCCACCATACGCCCCAGGAGCGGCGGCCCCAGATGATGCCCGTGATGAGGCAGAGCGAGGTGAAGACCACGCCGATTTCGGCTGCGGCCCGGGCGGCCAGATCAAAGCTCTCCCTGCGCTTCGCGAGATAGCCCGCGGAGCAGATGAAGACCACGAAAAAGCTCACCAGCGCCCACCAGGAAAGGGGCAGATGAATGTAGAAAATCTTCTGGATGGGGCCCATGGTCTGCTCCACGGGCGCGTAGGCGAAGATGAACCACTGTCCCGCGGCGAGCCCTATGGCGCCGGCGGTGCAGAAGACAAGACTCCAGGGAAAGTGCTTCTGAGGCATCAGTCCTCTCCTGAGTAGATGAAGCGGAAAAGCAGAAGGCCCGCTCCTAGAAAGACGGCGTCAAAGGCCGCGGCGAAGCCGAGCCATGACGAGAGCGCGCCTGAGGCCGGTTCGCCGAAGAAGGCGGAAAACACGGTGATGGCGGCGAGGAGCAGGGGAATAATCAGGGGAAAGATGAGCAGGCTGAGCAGGGACTCCCTGGCGGCCTGGCCCTGGGAGAGCGCGCCCAGCAGGGATCCCAGCGCCGCGAGGCCTGTGTCGGCGAGAAAGAGCATGAGGAAGCCCTCCGTCACGCCGCCCGCTATGCTCTGGTCCATGAAGACCACGGACGCGGGAAGAAAGACAGCCTGACTTATGAGAATCAGAATAAGCCCGGCGAGCCCTTTCCCGAGCCACACCCCCGTGACGGGCGCGGGCACGAGCAGAAGGGCGAGGCGCGCGCCCGTGCCTTCCTCATAGGAGTAGAGCGTGTTGAAAATGAGCACCTGGCAGAAAGAGGAAGCCAGCCAGAAAATGGTGGCTGCCGTCTGCGGGGAGACCGTGTCCCCGGCTTTCCGGGACAGGCTGAACATGAAGATGAGCAGAAGTCCCAGAAGCAGGGCCTGCACGAGGCCCGCGCTGCGGGTGAGGGTGACGGAAAGATCCTTCCTGGCCATGGCCAGCGTGAGGTTCAGCATGAAGCGCCTCCCTCTTCCCGGGAATACGTCTTTTCGAGCACCCTGTCCCGTATGACATATACGGCGTCCGCGAGCGCCCTGTCGTGCTCCACGTCATGGCTCACCGCGATGACGCAGGCGCCGCGCGCCGCGGCGTTCCGGATTTCCTCATCGAGGAGTCCGTGCGAGGCCGCGTCAAGGCCTGTGCCCGGCTCGTCCAGAAGCAGGATGCCCGGCTTCTGCAGGAGGACGCGGGCAAGGCTGAGGCGCTGCTTCATGCCGCGCGAGAAGACGCCCGCGCGGGTCAGGGCGTGACGGGCAAGCCCCACGTGCCCGAGCATGTCCGTAAGCGTCTTTCTGTCTGAGGCGAGCCCGCAGGCTTTCTGCCAGAAGGCCAGGTTCTCCAGTGCGGTCAGGGCCGGATAGAGAAACGTGGAATGCCCGAGATAGCCGATGCGTGTGTCGTCGGGCGTGATCTGCACACTTCCCGCCGAGGGGGCCGTCAGGCCGGCGATGATGCGGAGCAGCGTTGATTTGCCGGCGCCGTTTTCCCCCGTGATGAGGGAAACGGTTCCGGCGTCAAAACGGCATGTGGCGTCCCTCAGGATGAGTTTCGCCCCGAACGTCTTCGCTACTTTTCTGAGCTCAATCTGGGTCATGCGGCATACGTTTCCTGCGGCGCAGGGCCAGAAGCGGCAGAATGGACATGACGGCTCCGCCAATCCACAGCCAGTTGACCCCGGGTTCGATGCTTACCTTGCAGATGACGTTTTCGCGGCTGTCCATGCCGGAAACCGAGGCGTAGACTTCCTCTCCGAGGCCCGGGATGACGTCCACCTCGGTGAAGAGCATTCCCTGGAATTTGTCATACGCCCTTTTCTGCGGACGGAGGGTGCCGAGAACCTTCCCGTTCTTCTGTACCTCGAGGACGGGCTCCAGGTACTCGTAGCCGGGCTCCTCTCCCTGATTGAGCTTCTTCATGCTGATGGTGTAGGCGCCAAGCTTCGCGCTGCCGTTCGCGGTGAAGGTGAGCTCCTCTTCCATCTTGTAGGGACCCGAGAAGGAGATGCCAAGAGTGATGAGGATCACGCCGATATGGATGCCGATGGCCGCGGGGCTGAACCCGGCCCCCCTGCCGGCAAGGCGGCTTACGGCCATCCATATGAGCGCCGCGGCGGCAGCGGCAGCAAAGGCTGACGTCACGAGGGGAAGCGTCTGTCTGTAGCCGAGGGCCCAGATAACGCCGGCCGCGATCAGCGCCGCGGCGAGCGTCACAGCCGCCTGCGCCCTGGAGATTTTACCGGACCAGCCGAGAAGCGGGCAGAAGGCCGCGAGGGCGATGAGAACCGTTCCCAGGGGGAGGCAGACGCGGTTATAGAAGGACGCGTCGAGACCCTGCGGGGACGCCGTCCAGAGACGGCTGATGACGGGCCACATGGTTGCCGTGGCGATGATGAAGCCCACGGCGATGAGTATCCAGGAGGCGAGGACGAGCAGGCCTTCGCGGCTCGCCGGATCGGAGAAGCGGTTGCCGTGGGGCTTCGCCTGCCACGAAACGGCGGTGATGAGGGCAAGGGATGCCAGAATGAAGATGGGAAGCGGCTTCCCCACAGGACCCTGCCCGAAGGCGTGCACGGAATCGATGACGCCGCTTCTGACGAGATAGGTGGCGAAGAAGCTCGAGAGGGTCGTCAGGCTGATGAGGAAGATATTGGTCCTCCGTAAAATCTGCCTGCGTCTCTCGACTACGATGGTATGGAAGGTGGCCGTCGCGAAAAGCCACGGGATGAGGGACGAGTTTTCAACGGGATCCCAGGCCCAGTAGCCGCCCCAGCCGAGTTCCATGTACGCCCACCAGGCGCCGAGCAGGATGCCCGCGGAAAGGAAGGCCCAGGCCAGCAGCATGAAGGTGCGCGTGGAAACGTACCAGGGGCGCCCGTTTTCCTGATCTCCGGACAGCGCCTCCGCGAGGGCCAGACAGGTCGGGATGGCAAAGCCGGCGTATCCGAGGAAGAGCAGCGGCGGATGGATGATCATGCCGGGATTCTGCAGGAGCGGGTTGAGGCCCCGTCCGTCTGCGGGCACGGGATACTGCATGGCGAACGGATTGCTCCACACCGTCAGGATGAGCCCGAAAAAGGCGGTGAGAATATAGAAAAAGGTCCAGAACCACAGCCTCGTTTCGCCGGAGAGGCTTTTGTAGTTCCTCGTGAGGGCGAAGAGCGAGCCCATGACCGCCACGGTCAGGCCCCAGAAGAGCATGGATCCCGGCTGGCCGGCCCAGAAGGCGGTGAGGCGGTAGAAGAGATCGAGGATGTTGTCCGTATAACTGGACACGTAGTCCAGACGGTAATCCTTCCAGTAGAAAGCGTGCAGCAGAAAGGCCGAAGCCATAAGGAAACAGCCCGTGACGAGGATGTGTCCCTTTTCAATAAAGGCGGGGATGCCGTCCTTCTTCTGCCAGAGATGGATCAGGGCCGCTCCGGCAAAAGCCAGGGAGCCGAGAAGGGCCGCGAGGAGCAGGGCAAAGGCGAAATAGTACATCTCAACTCCGGTTCTGTTTCTGATACTTGGAAGGACACTTGGTGATGAGCGTCTTCGCTTTGAAAACGCTGCCGCTCATGCCTCCTTCCACGATGACCTCAACGCCTTCCTTGAAGGTGTCGGGCACCGTGCCGCCGTATTCGACAGCCATGGTCTTCGATTTGTCGTCCTTGTCCTCAAGGAGGAAGGACAGCTGGCGCGGGCTGTCGCTGCGTTTCAGATCCTTCGGGCTCACCGTGCCGAAAAGGCGCACGTTTTTAAGGGTGCCCTGATCGGCAGCCTGAGCTTCGGAAACATTAAGGAAGTACACGCTGCTTTCGGAAAGTCCGGAGTAAACCAGATAGCCCACGCCGCCCAGAAAAAGCAGGGCCGCGACAAGATAGATGATCGTATTTTTCTGCTTGGCCATGAAACCCTCTGTGAAGCTGAAAGAACGCGGCCATCCTATATGGCCTTCATGCCATGATCAAGTGAGAATGATTCCTAATAATATATATCTCCGGACTTGACCATACCTCTCCGCCCTTTCCGGAAAAATCTTTTCTTTTTCCTTCCCCTCCCGTACGATCTCTGCCGGGTGTCCTATGCCACCGGGTACCGGGTACAGGTATTTGTGCATACTTCTTTTCAGAGGAAACTGCTATGATGAAAATCCTTGTGGCCGCGTTTTTCCTTTTGTCCTTCTGCGCGTCGGTGTCTGCGCCGGCCCCCCGGGCGGCAGAGGCTCCCGGCAGCGGGGCCGTCCTTCAACCCTCAAAGGTTCTCATCAGTCCCGGCGGGGCCAGTCTTACCGGGACAGCTGTCCTTCCCGTGAACCGGGACGGCGGTGTGCCTTCCGTTTCCGTTCTCCTGCCCGACGGGGCCCGGAGCGTTGTTCTCGAGGTGAAGGGATGCCGGATAGCGCGCGTCACCCGTGCCAGCGTGCCCTTTGAGCCCACGGGAAGCGTTTCCTCAGAGGGCAGGGATATCCGTGCCCGCCTGGCTGAGCTGAACGGCCGGCTGGCCTTTCTCGACGCGCGCGTACGGGAGCTTGTCAAAACGCCGGACGGCGGGAATGCTGAGAAGCTCTTTCAGGATCGCGAACAGCTGAAACTCCAGATCAATGATCTAAAGGCCCTGGAGAAAAAGTACCAGGACGGTCCCCACACAGGCCTCCTTGTGACTGCGGCTCTCGCCGGCAGCGTCAGGGAAGACCGCGTCACCGTCTCCTGCAGTTATCTTCTGCCCGGATGCTCCTGGAACCCTGTCTACAGCGCTGACTGCGCGCCCGGTAAGGACGGGAAGGGAACGCTCTCCGTGCGCCTTGAGGCTGTGGTCCGTCAGTTTTCCGGAATCGACTGGACAGACTGCGACGTCACCCTCGTGTCAAAATCCGCTGAGGCGGCGGATCTTCCCCCGCTCAGGACGTGGATTATCGGCGATTCCGGCTACGGCGGCGCTCCGATGCGCGCCTCCATGAATCTCATGGCCAGGGAAGACAGCGTCGGCTCAGCCCCCGAAGAGGCTGAAGCGAAAGCCGCCCCTCCCGTGCGGCAGGATTCCCAGGGCAGTTACGTCACCTGGAAACCTGCCATGAAGGGGCTCCAGGAAGGGGAAAGCCGCATTCTCCTGGCCGAGGCAAGATGGCAGGAGGATCTGACCTGGGTGGCCCGCCCGCTTAATGCCGACGCCCGCGTCTTTCTCTGCGCCGAGCATGTCCTCGCCCCCGGCGAGATCTGGCCCCGCGGCGAAATGGACATGAGTGTTGACGGCGTCTCCGTCGGCAGGGGGGATTTCAATCCCCGCCTGGGCCGCGTGCGGTTTTCCTTCGGTCCCGACCCGCGCGTGAGGCTCACTGCCGTCACCGAACCCCGCAAAAGCGGCAGCGAGGGCCTTATCGCCCAGAAGAAGGTCTGGGAATGGGCCTGGACCTACACCGTGCGCAATGACCGGGAAACCGGCGTCACGGTGCGCGTCGAACGGCCTGTGCCGCAGAGCGCCGATAAGGACGTGGCTGTTGAATACACGGGCAAGCCCGTTCCCCAGGAAGATAAGGACGAAAAGAAGCTGGTCTGGACCCTCGGCCTGAAGCCGCACTCCGAAGCTTCCGTGAGCCATAGCGTCAGGGTGACGGCTCCGAAGGATTCGGACGTTTCTCCCGTGGCGCCGTAAAAAAGCTGTCGGAACAGCCCTCTGTCCCCTTTACCGGTTTTCAGGAGCTTTGCCTTCGAGAAGGGCCGCCAGGTCTCCCGGCGCCGCCTCCCCGCGGGCAAAGCTCCTTTCTGTTCTGCCGTCCTTTACCATGAGAATACGGTCTGCCAGCCTCACGGCCTGCTCCGGATTGTGGGAAACGGCGATGACAGGATAACTTTTCCCGAGCTCCGCTATGAGTTCCTCGATACCCGCCGCGGCCGCCACGTCCAGAGACGATGTGGGCTCGTCCAGAAGAAGGACTGCCGGCTCCAGGGCAAGAGCCCGGGCCAGACAGAGGCGCTGCTGCTGACCCCCCGAAAGATGGGAAGCGTCCGTGTCCAGCCTGTCCCTGACCTCCTCCCAGAGCCCCGTGCTCCTGAGCGCTTTTTCCGCGGCTGCGGGGATCTCCCCTTTCGGCATCCCCCGCACCGCTTCCAGCGGTATCGCGATATTGCGGTATACGCTGACAGGCAACACGTTCGGAGTCTGAAAGACCATGCCCACAAGGCGCCTCAGTTCACTGACCGGGCGTTTGCCCCTGTAAATGTCTTCCATGCCTTTCCCGAGGTCGATTTCCACGCTCCCCGACGTTCTGCAGCCTGGAAATGTCTCGTTCAGCCGGTTCAGCGCCCTCAGGAGCGTTGTTTTGCCCGAACCGGACTCTCCCACGATTGCATACCGGCCGCCATCACTGAAATGGGCGCTCAATGGGGACACAGCAGTAAATAGTCCTTTCCCACCAAAGCCGTCAGAAAAAGAACAACTAACCTCTTTCAGTTCAATCAAGACATCTCCCTCCTTTCCGATCTTACCGCACTAAGTGCGGCACTTCCACAAACTTTTGGAATTTATAATCACAAAAAGTATTCCACTCATTTGTTCTGTGTTATCTTTTCTTCTGCCGGTAGTGGCAAAAGCATTGCTCAAACCGGACGCTATTTATTGGAAGAAATACAGGCCGAAATACTGTCTACCAGTGAATCCATGCAAAAAAACTACCATACAGCGCACAACACTTGGCAAGCAGAATGTCAGCAAAAAAGGAAAAAAGGAGATACATATTCCGAAGAACCTCAAAGACCTCCTTTCAAGATGTTATTCATCCCCGCCACTACCAGTTATACCCGCATGCAAATTCAGATGCAGGACAACGGTTCGCAGGGAAGCATCATTTTCGATACGGAAGCGCAAACACTCTCCACAGCCAATCATCTGGATTGTGGGAACTTCGACGATATGCTCCGCAAAGCTTTTGAGCACGAAAACATTGATTCTTCCTATAAAGCCAACGGTATCAGTCCGGTTTATATCCGTCATCCTAAATTAGCCTTACTCCTGACGGGTACTCCCGGACAGATAGACAGTTTGTTAAGCAGTTGCGGGAACGGACTCCCCAGCCGTATTCTGACTTACACTTTCCGTGAAATTCCTCACTGGAAAGAAATGGGCGATGATTGCATTTCATTGGAAGACTCTTTCAAGCCGATTGCTCATCGTGTCTACGAACTATATAATTTCTGCCTGGCCCATCCTGTTCTATTTCATTTCACCCGTCCACAATGGAACCGTCTGAATGAGATTTTCTCACATATGCTGTCCGAGGTAGCCATGGAAGGCAATGATGATCTCCAAGCCGTAGTGAAACGTTATGCCTTTCTGATGATGCGTATCAGCATGATTCAAACCCGTATCCGGCAATTTGAAGCTAATGATCTTTCTCCCGAAATTTATTGTATAGATGCTGATTTCGAGCGTTCTCTTCAAATTGTCCTGTGTTGTTACGAGCATAGCCGTCTGTTACACTCATCCATGCCTGTCCCTTCGGTCCGTCCACTGAAAAATCCGAACGTTATTCGCAATTTCGTCAATGAGTTGCCAGATAGCTTCACTACAGACGAAGCGATCCGGCTCGGCGCAAAACACGATTTCAATCTCCGTAAGGTAACACGTCTTCTAAAATCGCTTAACGGAATAAAGATCAGTAAGATATCTCATGGTTCCTATATCAAGTTGAACAAGCAATAGTCACAACTGTCTTTTTTGTCCTTTTGTCCTTTTGGAAAATCGGAAAAACATTGGAGGATTTGAAAAAAACACTGGCTGTATTGGTACTGCAACCGCGACGACGGCACCCGCGTGAACACGGTTGATCGCCTCATGGGCGGTCCTACGGGTGGTCACTATGTGCTGACCCTCGATCCGGGCACCTACACCCTCTCGTTCAACTACCGCAAGGACGGCTCGGTCAACCGGGGCCAGGACTGTGGCAAGATCTCCAACCTGACGCTCTCGAACACGACCGGCTCCACCCCCGAGGTCTCCGATGACGACGAGACCCGCGAGATCAAGAACAACCTCGTCATCGATGGCACCAACGAGGGCAACACCGGCGAGGGCGAGCTGTACAACCCGGTGTTCTTCGAGCGCATCCCGCAACATTGCCAAGGCGCTGGAAACAAGCACCATGACTGCAGCCTCCAAGGGGTTGAGCTGGTTTTATACCACTCACTACGATGACCACGAAGGCAGCGTCCTCAAGATCGCCAACTCGCTCTGGCTGCAGGAGGACTACCCGATCAAGGAGGAGTTTGCCAAAAAGGCTGCGGAGCAGTTCTATGCCTCCGCCTATTCGGTGGACTTTTCTGAGCAGGCAACAGTGTACGGCGCCGTGCCTCAGGCCGTACAGCGTTACGGCCCGGTACATCGCTCCGGTGTCGATGAATACGTAGCCGATCCGCGCGGCGATCTCTTTCGCAAAAGTGCTTTTGCCGCACGATGAAAAACCGTCGATCGCGATAACGATCTTTTTAGTAGGGGAATATTTCATGGACAGGTACTTTCATGTGAATGAAGATGGATAAAATGGCTGCGGCTCCGAGCATCACGATGACGCTTCCCGATATCCGGTTCATCCACAGCAGGTGGCGGGGCCGGAATTTGCGACGCAGAAAGCTGATGCAGAACGTCAGCAAGAACCACCACAGCGAAGTGCCGCACAGCACGCCGAGGATCATCAGCAGGCCGTTGGCGTACGGGATTCCTTCGTGGTTGACGCCGAGCGCCGCGAACAGCGCGACGAAGATCAGGATATAAGCCGGATTGGCCAGCGTATGCAGCTTTTGAATTTCAAAGATTTTTGGAGCGAAATAGGCAGAGCGGTTATGAG
>OGWV01000878.1_pt1 | contig 18815 bp, 18 predicted proteins | sample 1576081 | NCBI WGS metagenome assembly OGWV01 (sample SAMEA3541541, study PRJEB24748) | human gut metagenome | biome: human gut; feature: human-associated habitat; material: faeces | place: China | collected 2012 | reverse complement strand
ATCCCGCATAGTTACTGAGATAATCCACAGCTGGAATTTAGTTTTTCATTTAAGTCACAAGATTACAACTATAGATTTTTTATTTTTTAAGCAGTTGAATATTCAGATCCACATTTCCTTCAATCCCCGGCACACTTCCTGTGCTGGAATACTGCCACATACTGAACCTATACGGCGTCTGCGGAAGTTCTTCATAATCTGCATACCAGACCGGATAATCCAACAGCTTTTCCAGATCCAGTTCATACGCTTCCCACAGCATATTGCTGTAAATCATGGCATCATATCCCGCTTCTTCTATTTCTTTACAAAATACCTTCGCATTTTGGGTAAATTGTTCTCCCGTTACACCATCCGTCCGTGCTTCGTCTTCCAGAATATGCTCTGGATCGTACACAACCGGCATCTGAAGTTCCTGACCTTTCAAATGTTCCAGGACAAAATCAGCCTCTTCCTTTGCCTCTTCTTCATTTACCGCCTGCGAGAAAAAATAAACACCCACATCTATTCCAGCTTTTCGGGCATTTTCCATATTCTGTTCAAACTTCTCGTCTGCATTTAACGTACCTTCTTCACCATAGCCACGATATCCGATCCGCAAAATTGCGAACTCATAGCCTGCTGCTTTCACCTGCTCCCAGTCAATATCTCCCTGAAAAACAGATACATCTACGCCCAGCCTTGAAGTATATTTCTTATCCTCATAGCTGATCTTATTTTCATTTTTTACAAAAAGTGCTTTATCATACGGATTCTTCGCAACTGCTTCATTGATTTTCACCGTATAACGCTCTCCGTGTGCATCTACAAAATCAAGCGTATTTTTCTCATCTGTACTTTCCGCATTTTTTGCATCCGCAGAAGTTTCTGCTATTTTCTTTCCAGAACATCCTGCAAGCAAAGCTACTAACATTCCGAAAATAATCCATTTTGCTGTTCTCATCTGATCTCCATTTTCTTCGCTGTATTTTCCGACACTTTTATCACACCAAACCGCCACAAAAGGCTTTTTCTTTTTTCTTATACTCCTTATAGTTGTTCTTCAAACTCTTCACAACGCATAATCTCCTTCACCGCATCCGTCAGTGCATAAAACAAATATGCATCTTTCACTCTTGCTTCCGGATGCGAAAATGAGATGACAACAGATTTGCCATCTCTGAAATACCAGATTCCCCTTGAAGTCATTTTCCAGTCAACCTCTCTGTCCTTATAACATGCATCCATAAAAGCATACTCCGTGCCACAGCAAATAATAAAGTCTGCTTTATACAAATCAATCTGCTCCTTGATAATGTCATGATGATCAACTACTGCCCTGTAAATTTCACCATTATTTGAAGTATGTCCACCAGAAGTTTTCTTCAAATTGACCGCTGCTATTTTCTTCAACTCCCTCAAGCGTCTCTGTTCATTGTCCGTCTCCATCTCAGACCACGGAAATTCTTTTTCCCAGGACAGAATTCCTTCCGTCCAGCGTGCAATATTATCCCATGTCTGTGGTCTTCCACCCTCATAAACAAAATCCCGCAGGTCCCAGCTTTTTCCGCCATTTGGTGCTAGAATATAAATAGTACAAGTCAAAATGAGAATTCCTTATTACTAATTTTATGATACTATGTATGTATCGCACTGAAGGAGGATCTCATTATGGCAAAGCACTATGATAAACAATTCAAGACAGATGCAGTCCAGTACTATCATGATCACAGAGATTTAGGACTGCAGGGTTGTGCTTTAAACTTAGGAATCAGTCAGCAGTCTTTATCTCGCTGGCAAAAAGAACTGCGCGAAACAGGAGATATTGAAAACCGTGGTTCTGGCAACTACGCTTCTGATGAAGCAAAAGAAATCGCACGTTTAAAGCGTGAACTACGTGATACACAGGATGCGCTCGATGTATTAAAAAAAGCAATCAACATTCTGGGAAAATGACAGAAGCCATTTATCTCGAAGTGTCTGAGAAGACGGAAGCTGCCAAAAAGGCTGGACGCCGGGTTTCCGTCTCCGGAATGTTGAAATTTTTAGGTGTCTCTCGCTCAGGATATCTTGCATGGCTCCACCACGTACCTTCTGATACAGAAAAACGTCGTGAAGCTGTAAAAGCAAAAATACAGGATATTTATGATGATTCCAAGCAGAACTACGGTGCTCCGAAAATCACTGTAGAACTTCGAAAAACTGGTGAAGTCATTTCGGAAAGAACCGTTGGTACATATATGCGCCAAATGGGAATCCGTGCTCAGTGGAGCAAACCATGGACGATCACCACAAAAGATTCCGATTTCAGCACTGAATTACAAAATATCCTTGATGAGCAATTTAATCCTGATCGTCCGAATGCAGTCTGGTGTTCGGATATTACCTACATCTGGACAATAGATGGATTTGTCTATCTGACCAGTGTTATGGATTTATTTTCCAGAAAAATCATAGCCTGGACGCTTTCAGAAACACTGGAAGTATCCTGCGTGATTGACACTATAAACAAAGCCAAAGCCCGTCGAAATATCGATCAACCATTAATCATCCACTCAGATCGTGGGAGCCAGTATGTTGCAAAGGAATATAAAAAAGCAACCGAAAATATGCAACGCAGTTATTCAAAGAAAGCATTTCCGTGGGATAATGCATGCATTGAATCCTTCCATTCTATTATTAAACGTGAATGGCTCAATCGCTTTAAAATCCGCGATTATAAGCAGGCATACCAGCTGATTTTTGAATATCTGGAAGCTTTTTATAATACGAAACGAATTCATAGCCATTGCAACTATATGTCGCCAAATGAATTCGAACGAGTGTATAAAAGAACGCACACTGAGGCGGAGCTTTTGGCAGGTTAAAATGGAAAGAAATTTCTCATTTTAACCTAAATCTTGACATAGGACCGCGAATTCATTGGATCGTAAAACGAAACAAGGAAATCATAAAAGAACTGTTTGAAATTGGTTTCGGAATTTATGATAAAGGAGCTGCTTGCGATTCTCAAAAAGGCGCTGAAAATGCTTTTATGTACGGTTATCTTTTAGGTTCTCAGAACAGTAAAAAAGAAAGTATCAGTTAACTCTATGGTAATATTACATAATCAAAACAATTGTGACTCTTCATTGATACGGAGTGAACAGGAAAGAGGGATTCTTATTATGACTAAAATAATCGTTACAGAAAAACGCATGAAAGGATTTGTATAGATGAATACAGAAAAACTTGATAAAGAATTTTACAGGGAACGCATTATTGAGATGGTAGAAAAGATGGAAAACTTGGATTTTTTGTTCAAAATCTATCATTACATACTTCCAAAATACAAAAAAGAAGAAGCTGGAGATTATTAGACTGCTCTATGATTAAATGTTTCAAAATAAGGATGTCCGTTTTTCGGACACCCTTTTATTTTGTATAAAAGTATACTTAAAAATGGGCAAATAAACTTGTGTGCTACCTCGTGTGTGCTACTTGTGTGCTACTTGTGTGCTACGTGGAAAAAACAGGGCTATCGTGGAACATTCAGAACCACGATAACCCTTGATTTTACTGGATTTCTTAGAACTTGCCAGCGTTAGCAGCTTCCTCAACGGAAACAGCTACAGCTACAGTTGCGCCAACCATCGGGTTGTTGCCCATACCGATCAGACCCATCATCTCAACGTGTGCGGGTACAGAGGAAGAACCTGCAAACTGCGCATCGGAGTGCATACGGCCAAGTGTATCTGTGAAGCCATAAGAAGCAGGGCCTGCAGCCATGTTATCGGGATGCAGGGTACGGCCGGTACCGCCGCCGGAAGCTACGGAGAAGTACTTCTTACCCTTCTCTACACATTCCTTCTTGTAGGTACCTGCAACAGGATGCTGGAATCTTGTGGGGTTGGTGGAGTTACCGGTGATGGAAACGTCTACGCCCTCTTTCCACATGATTGCAACACCTTCTGTTACGTCATTTGCGCCGTAGCAGTTAACCTTGGAACGAAGGCCTTCGGAATAAGATTTCCGGAATACTTCCTTCAGCTCGCCGGTGTGATAGTTCATCTCAGTCTCTACATAAGTAAAGCCGTTGATTCTGGAAATGATCTGTGCAGCATCCTTGCCAAGACCGTTCAGGATAACGCGCAGAGGTTTCTTACGAACCTTGTTTGCCTTCTCAGCAATACCGATAGCGCCCTCTGCTGCTGCAAAGGACTCATGACCTGCCAGGAAGCAGAAGCAGTCTGTTTCTTCTTCCAGCAGCATCTTGCCCAGATTACCATGGCCAAGACCTACTTTACGCTGATCAGCAACGGAACCGGGGATACAGAAAGCCTGCAGTCCTTCGCCGATTGCTGCTGCTGCGTCAGCTGCTCTTCTGCAGCCTTTCTTGATTGCGATCGCTGCACCTACAGTGTAAGCCCAGCAAGCGTTCTCGAAACAGATGGGCTGGATTTTCTTTACCTGATTGTAAACATCCAGGCCGGCATCTTTGGTGATTTTTTCAGCTTCTTCGATGGAAGCAATTCCGTAGCTATTTAAAACAGCGTTAATCTTGTCAATTCTTCTTTCATAAGACTCAAATAATGCCATGCTTCGTTACCTCCTCCTTTTATTCCTGTCTGGGATCGATGATTCTTACAGCATCATCCACACGACCATACTGACCGGATGCTTTCTCATATGCTGTCTGAGCGTCATCGCCCTTCTTCATAAAGTCTGTCATCTTGCCGAAGTTTACAAACTTGTAGCCGATGATCTGATCGTCTGCATCCAAAGCGATACCGGTTACATAACCTTCAGCCATTTCAAGGTAACGAGGGCCTTTCTTCAGGGTACCATACATAGTACCAACCTGGCTTCTTAAGCCCTTGCCCAGATCCTCCAGACCTGCGCCGATCGGCAGACCTTCTTCAGAGAATGCGGACTGTGTACGACCATAAACGATCTGTAAGAACAGCTCTCTCATAGCTGTATTGATCGCATCACATACAAGGTCAGTGTTCAGAGCCTCCAGAATAGTTCTGCCAGGAAGAATTTCTGCAGCCATAGCAGCAGAATGAGTCATACCGGAACATCCGATGGTCTCTACCAGTGCTTCCTGAATAATACCTTCCTTAACGTTCAGTGTCAGTTTGCAGGCACCCTGCTGAGGTGCACACCAGCCAACACCATGAGTCAGACCGGATATGTCCTTGATCTCTTTGGCTTTTACCCATTTTGCTTCTTCCGGGATGGGAGCACAGCCATGGTTAACGCCCTGTGCTACCGGACACATCTGTTCTACTTCGTGTGAATAAATCATGTGTTATCTCCTTTCGTCTAATGGATGAAATTTTCGTCAGCAGGCACACCAAAAAGGCGCAAAGCTTTCTTCCATATAAGAGATCCGAAGCAGATCTCCATGAAAAAAGCACCAGCTGTACGCTGATGCTATTTTCTCATACTTTTCGTCAAAAATCCAGTATTTTTTACAAAACACAGAGGTAAAACCTTTGGACTTAAAAAATAATCAGGATAAAATCATTCTGTCATTTGCAAAACTGCCGCCGCTGACCTGTTCAAACTTCTCCAGAAGATCTGATACATGCAGCTTTTTCTTTTCTTCCCCTGCCACGTCATAGATAATATGTCCTTCATACATCATAACCAGGCGATTGCCGTGTACAATTGCATCCTTCATGTTGTGGGTGATCATCAGAGTCGTCAGGTTGTCCTGTCCAACAATCCGGTCTGTTGCCTCCAGTACCTTTGCAGCTGTTTTGGGATCCAGTGCCGCTGTATGCTCATCCAAAAGCAGAAGCTGCGGCTTTTTCAGGGTAGCCATCAGAAGTGTCAGTGCCTGTCTCTGACCACCAGAAAGCAGACCAACTTTGGAGGTCATACGATCCTCCAGCCCCAGTCCCAGCTCTGCCAGGCGCTCCCTGTAAAATTCCCGTTCTTTGCTGCTGATTCCTTTTTTCAAGGTACGGCTCAGCCCTCTTCTCGCCGCAAGCGCCATATTCTCTTCAATCTGCATACTGGCTGCTGTTCCGGTCATCGGATCCTGAAACACGCGCCCTAAATACTTTGCACGCTTATATTCCGGAAGCTTTGTGACATTGACGCCGCCGATCTCAATCGTGCCCTCATCAACCGGCCACACACCTGCAACCGCATTCAGCATGGTAGATTTTCCGGCGCCGTTTCCGCCGATCACCGTTACGAAATCTCCATCATTTAAATGGAGACAAAGGTTATTCAGTGCGGTTTTTTCATTTACTGTCCCCGCATTAAAAGTTTTACTAATGGATTTTAAGTCAAGCACGTCTGGCACCTCCCTTTTTAACAGGTTTGGAAAAATATTTTCGCTTCATATAAGGAATCGCCAGAAATACTGCTACAACCAGCGCTGACAGAAGCTTTAAGTCATTGGAGTTTAAGCCGAGCCACAAAACAACCTGCAGAACTAAGTAATAAATAATGGATCCAAGCGCTACTGTCAGCAGACTGAATGCAAAGTTGCGGCTGATTTTGCCGAATACGACTTCGCCGATGATGACCGCAGCCAGACCGATTACGATCGCACCGCGTCCCATGTTGATGTCCGCAAAGCCCTGATACTGCGCCAGAAGACCGCTGGAAAGCGCTACGATGCCGTTAGACAGCATCAGACCGATGATCTTTGTCAGATCGGTATTGATACCCTGTGCGCGAGACATATTTTCATTGGAACCGGTAGAACGGATGGAGCAGCCCAACTCCGTCCCGAAAAACCAGTACAGAATCGCAATCAGCACAACAATGATAACTGCTACAACAAACAGCGTATTTTTATAAAAAACAACGTTTTTAAGGTAACGCATAGAAACCAGCACGTCATATTTATCAGTAACGAGCGCTACATTGGCCTTGTTGCCCATAATTCTCAGGTTGACAGAATACAAACCGAGCTGTGTCAGAATGCCTGCCAGGATTGCCGGGATTCCCATCGCCGTATGGAAAATGCCCGTTACCAGACCAGCCAGCATACCTGCAACAAATGCGCAGAACAGGGAAAATCCAACGGAATGCCCATTCATCATCATCACGACACAGACCGCACCCCCGGTACACATCGTGCCGTCTACGGTCAGATCTGCCAGATCCAGAATCTTATAGGTAATAAATACGCCGATCGCCATGATTCCCCAGATCAGCCCCTGTGCACAGCCCCCCGGCAGCGCGTTAAACAATGCTACAATATTCACTGTTTCCTCCTCCAGTACACTTTTTTATTTTTCAAATATCGGCAGTCCTGGTTTCGTCACCGATACTTTTTAGTCGTTCCATAAAAAATCGACAAAAAGCGCTGAAGAGGAATTTCTCCCTCCTCAACGCTCTGCAAACCCTCACAGTGACTTGCGATTACTCAATTGCCACATAATCATCCGGCACGGTAATACCGAGTGCCTCACAGTTTGCTGCATTATATTTCTTGGTTACATTCGGAGCAAACTCAACTGCTGTCTGAGATACATCTGCACCGTTTACCAGAATTTCATATGCCATTTCGCCGGTTTTATAGCCAAGGTCATAATAGCTGATGGACAGCGTTGCTACGCCGCAGCCGGAGCAGATACCCTCTTCTCCTGCGATGATCGGAATGCCTGCAGGCTGGCAGATATTCTGGATAATCGTGGTATTGGATGCCGCCGTGTTATCCGTAGGAATATAAAGGACATCACTTGCTGCAACTGCGTTATTTACAACCGATGCAATATCATTAGAGTCTGCAAAGGTATACTCTGTGCATTCATAGCCGTAATCCTTTAAATATTTCTGAATGGTATTGGACTGATAAGAAGAATTCGCTTCTGCAGAGCAATACAGGATACCGACATTTTTTGCATCCGGAAACAGCTCATGCAGCATGTCCGCCTGCTGATCCAGCGGAGCCAGATCGGAAGTACCGGAAATGTTTGTGCCGGTTACGCCTGTCCAGTCATCGATGGAAAGTGCTGTCGCATAGTCTGTAACGCTGGTTCCCAGAATCGGAATCTCATTGGTAGCTGCCGCTGCTGCCTGCAGAGGGGCCGTTGCATTTGCCAGAATCAGGTCAACATCAGAAGATACAAACTGGTTGACGATCGTTGCACAGGTTGCGGAATCACCGGAAGCATTCTGCAGGTCAAACTTCACATTTTCCTCACCCAGCAGTTTGGTCAGTGCATCCTGAAAGCCCTGGGTTGCTGCATCCAGCGCTTCGTGCTGTACCAGCTGACAGATACCAATGTTATACACCTTGCCATCTGCTGCTACCGTATCCGCTGCTGTATCTGTTGTCTCCTCTGTTGTTGCTGCAGGGGTTTCTGCCGCTTCACTTTCTGCCGGTGCTGCAGTGTTTGCTGTCGAGCCGCAGCCAGCCAAAGATACCGCGGTCATTGCCAGCACAAGGGAAATTGCCGCTAACTTTTTCATTTTCCGTTCCTCCTCATAATCACTTTTTACGCTTTAACGCGTGCAAGCGTTAATCCATTGAGTAAACTATACACCGCAGGCACTGCTTCGTCAAGTATTTTTTCTATTCTGCTATCGCAATCGTTCCCATGCGCCCTTCCTGCTTGCCTGACAGCCGATTTTCATGCGGGCATGAAATCAACTTTCAGAAAAGCACAATTAAATTTAAAAAAGAAAAGGCAGGGGTCAGCCCCTGTCTTCCTTTAATACGATATGTTCCTGATCTTTGAAAATACTGTTTTCCGGAATAAATCCGCGCACCCGCGAAAGCGGATAAACGTTCGTATGTCTTCCGATTACCGTTCCCGGATTTAACACGCTGTTGCAGCCTACCTCCACGCAGTCGCCCAGCATCGCGCCGAATTTTTTCAGACCGGTTTCGATGTTTTCTTCTGCAGATTTGACAACAACCAGAGTCTTGTCGCTTTTTACATTCGAAGTGATGGAACCTGCACCCATATGTGCCTTATAACCTAAAATGCTGTCCCCGACGTAATTATAATGCGGAACCTGCACTTTATTGGACAGAATGACGTTCTTTAACTCAGTAGAATTACCAACAACTGCGCCTTTTCCGATGATTGCGCTGCCTCTGACAAACGCGCAATGTCTGATTTCCGCTTCCTCATCCACGATACAGGGACCGTTTAAGCAGGCAGTCGGCGCAACAGTCGCGCTTTTTGCCACCCAGATATCCTCTCCTCTTTTTTCGAAGCGATCCTCCGGCAGAGCGTTCCCGAGCGCTTTGATGAATTCCTTGATATAGGGCAGAACCTCCCACGGATACTCATACTGCTCCAAAAGCGGTGCAGCGATTGTTTCTTCCAGATTGTACAGGTTTCTGATCTTCATTGCTTCCATCTTCTTTTTCCTCCTGTTTCTGCCGCCTGAATGTGGCGAACGTTTTGCAGAAAAGCCCTAGCCTTCCGCATTTTCTTTCTTTTCTGTCCTTTTTTTTGCTGTTCCTGCTTTTTTGACAGCCGGTGCGGTTTCTTTTTTCTGGTAAAAACCGGCTATCGCATCGAACTGCTGATATAAGATGGACTGATTGTGCAGCTGTTTAACGATATTCGTCCTCCTGCGTACAAAATCATCCAGTTTATCCATATATTCTCCGGATGTAATCGTCCCCTCCGCAACACCGGTCAGCCCCTTTTCCCAGCTGGCAGTCAGCGCGGGGTTTAACAGCGGTCGGATCGAATCTGAAACCACATCGTAAATCATTTCGCCCATCAGCGTCGGCGTGATCGTCTGCGTCTTTTTATTCAACGCCAGATACTCGATCGTGACAAGCTTTTTTAAGATTTCCGCACGCGTCGCAGAGGTTCCGATACCACTGCCCTTGATCTGTGCCCGCAGCTCTTCGTCCTCAATAAACTGTCCCGCATTTTCCATTGTCAGGATCAGCGAGCCGGAATTATAGCGCTTCGGCGGCGAGGTTTCGCCTTCTTTGATAGAAAGAGAATGCAGCGGAAGCTGTTCTCCTTTTTTCATAGTCTGTAACACCTTTAAAAATGCCTCGTCGAAGGAAAATTCCTCTTCCTCTCCGTTTTTCTCCTCTTTTTCTTCTTTTTTGGAGCTGAAAAAGGATGGGCGGCTGACGCCCAGATACCCTTCCTGCGTCAGCACCTTAAACGAAGCAAAAAAGCGTTCACCCTGCGGCAGCTGCTGCGATTTTACAAGCACCGTCAGCGATACCTTCTGGGAAATCGCCGGCGGATAAAAGATGCTCAGGAAACGTCTTGCAATCACTTCATAAACCTTTGCCGACGCGGGAGACAGACTCCGCAGCGCCGAAAAGCCCTGTCCGGTCGGGATAATCGCATAGTGATCCGTGATCTGTTTGTCGTTGACATAACGGGTTTTTGCAATTTTCTGATAACTATTTTCTTCCAGAATCTGCGCTGCATATGCGCTGACCGGAGCGAAATTGCGAAGTCCGCCGATATTTTTATGGATTTCCTTTGCAACTGCGCTGGATAAAACACGGGCATCCGTTCTCGGATAGGTCGTCAGCTTTTTCTCATAAAGCTCCTGTGCAATTTTGAGCGTTTCATCCGGACTGATCTTAAACATCCGGGAGCAATCATTTTGCAGCTCCGCCAGATTATATAACAGCGGCGGATTTTTCTGTTCTTTCTTTTTTTCACATTTTTCCAGAAAAGCGCCTGAAAATTCGGGGGACATCACATCTTCCGGCAAAATTGCGCCCAGCTTTTCCATCAATGCCTCAGCATCTTTTTTTTCCGAAAATCCGTTTTCTTTATATAAAAGTGGTGAAAGGTTCCAGGCACTCCCCTCTACTGCGCGCCATTCTCCCTCGAAGGGCTTTTCCTTTCCGCCGCCCATCGGAATCCCAAAGGCTCCCGTCACACGGTAAAAAGGCGTTTTTACAAACGAACGGATTTCGCGTTCCCGGTTGACGACCATGCCCAATACACAAGTCATTACACGGCCAACTGAAATCACCGCACGGTCGCGGCGCAAGTAGTTTTTGACATGGTTGCCGTATTTTAAAGTCAACGCACGGGAAAAATTGATGCCCATCAGATAATCTTCCTTGGCGCGCAGGTAAGCTGCGTTCGCCAGATTATCATATTCCGACAAATCCTTTGCCTCCCGCACCCCGCGCAGAATCTCTTCCTCCGTCTGAGAATCAATCCAGACCCTGCGGCGCTTTTTTCCGTGAATGTTCGCTTCCTGCTCCACAAGTCGGTAAATATACTCTCCCTCTCTCCCGGAGTCTGTACAGACGTAAATTGTATCGACGTCCGGACGGTTCAACAGTGAGCTGACGATATCGAACTGTTTTTTGACGCCCGAGATCACTTCATATTTAAAAGTTTCCGGGATAAACGGCAGCGTATCGACCGACCACTTTTTATATTTGATATCGTACACTTCCGGATAGCTCATCGTAACCAGATGACCAACGCACCAGGTCACAATCGCCTCTTCCGATTCCAGATAACCATCCCTGCGGCTCATCTGATATTTCAGCGCTTTTGCAAACTCCTGGGCCACACTCGGTTTCTCTGCGATAAATAACTTTTTTGCCATACACCTCTGTCCTGCAAAGCAGCGAAAGGGAGGTAGCTTCTACCTCCCGTCGTTCCCTGCTGTATGTCTCTCTTTTATTTCTTTGTGATATATCCCTGTGCTTTGAGCAGCTCTGCGCAAAGCACTGCGCCGCCCGCTGCTCCGCGGACTGTATTGTGGGATAAGCCAACGAACTTCCAGTCGTAAACCGTATCCTCTCTCAGACGGCCGACCGAAATTCCCATGCCGTTTTCATAGTTGACATCCAGCGCAATCTGAGGGCGGTTATCCTCCTCCAGATACTGAATAAACTGTTTGGGCGCGCTGGGAAGCTCCAGTCTCTGCGGCTCGCCGGAAAAATGAACCAGACGGTCGATTAACTCTTCCTTGGTAGGCTTTTTCTTAAACTTCACAAACACAGCTGCGGTATGTCCGTTTAAAACAGGCACACGGATACACTGGCATGTGATAACCGGGCTCTGTGCCGGAACGATCACGCCGTCCTCCACTTTACCCCAAAGACGCAGCGGCTCCTTTTCGCTCTTCTCTTCCTCGCCGCCGATATAAGGGATGATATTTCCCACCATCTCCGGCCAATCTGCAAAGGTCTTGCCTGCGCCGGAAATCGCCTGATAGGTCGTAGCAACCACTTCATAGGGCTCAAACTCTTTCCATGCAGTCAGGACAGGCGCATAGCTCTGAATCGAGCAGTTGGGTTTTACAGCAACGAAGCCTCTCTTGGTACCGAGTCTTTTTTTCTGAGATTCGATAACTGCCGCATGCTCCGGATTGATCTCCGGAACCATCATCGGGACATCCGGTGTCCAGCGGTGTGCGGAGTTATTGGAAACAACAGGTGTTTCTGTCTTTGCATAGGCTTCCTCGATCTTTTTGATCTCGTCCTTTGTCATATCGACAGCGCTGAATACAAAATCAACCTGGGATGCTACATGCTCCACATCGTTAACGTTTAATACGATCAGGTTCTTTACCGCTTCCGGCATGGGTGTGTCCATTTTCCATCTGCCGCCGACTGCCTCTTCGTAGGTCTTGCCTGCGGAACGGGGGCTTGCTGCAATGGCAGCCACTTCGAACCAGGGATGATTTTCCAGCAGTGAAATAAACCGCTGACCTACCATGCCAGTTCCACCCAGAATGCCAACTTTCAGCTTCTCACTCATTTTTTCAATTCTCCTCTCCTGTTTTCATCCAGATTGCTCCGGTTGATGGCTGTTGCCTTTCATCCGATTGGAAATTGTGTTTCCATTTCAGATTTATATCAGATAGTATCATATTTTCTACTTTATTGCAATAAAGTAAAAAATATTTTGTCGAATCCGCAGGGCAGCTACGTCATTGCTATGTAACATCGATGCGCAATTGCAGCAGCTTCCGCATATGATAAAGCAGATCATGTCAGGATTAGCCTGCAAAAGAACCCAGTTTCAGGGCAATCCTGCCAGAAAGAAGGGAAAAGCTTATGGACTCTGTCCTTTTAAAAGCACAGGAACTGTCCTATTCCTACCACACCCTAAACGGCGAAACGCCCGCTCTGGATCGGGTTTCCTTCTGCCTTTACCGCAAAGAATTTCTGGCGATTGTCGGTCCCAGCGGCTGCGGCAAATCCACGATTTTGTCCCTGATCGCCGGCTTGCTCACCCCGGGCAGCGGCGGCATCACGTTTTATGGGGAAAATGGTCATCAGCCCGGCATCGGCTACATGCTGCAGCACGATCTTTTATTTGAATGGCGAAACGTCTGGCAAAATGTTACGCTCGGACTGGAAATCGCCCACAAGGATACCGTCAAGAACCTGGAACGCGTTCACAGGATGCTCTCCGACTACGGGCTTCTGGAATTTCAGCATAAAAAGCCGTCTCAGCTTTCCGGCGGCATGCGCCAACGGGCTGCCCTCATCCGCACGATGGCGCTCGAGCCCGATATCCTGTTGCTCGATGAGCCGTTTTCCGCGCTGGATTACCAGACCCGGCTGACCGTTTCCGCCGATATTGCTGCCATGATCCGTAAGGCAGAAAAATCCGTCATCCTCATCACCCACGATCTTGCAGAAGCTATCAGCCTCGCCGATCGCGTTCTCATCCTGTCTGCCCGCCCCGCCCGTGTCAAAGCAGAATTTCCCATTCACCTGACTGCCGCAGACCATTCGCCGCTTGCCGCACGGCGCGCGCCGGAATACGGACAGCTTTTTAATCAGATCTGGGAGGAACTGTCCAATGAAAACAACTGACCAAACACTGTCCGACCAGCAGCTTTTCCTGCTTGCCCACAGACGCCATCATCATTTCGTCCACTTTGCCCGGATTTTTATGCTGCTTCTTTTCCTGACAGTCTGGGAGTTGTTCGCAGACTTCCATATCATCGACAGCTTCTTTTTCTCCAGTCCTTCCCGTGTCGTCGCCTGCTTTGTCCGCATGGTCTCCGAGCGTTCCCTGTTTACCCATATCGGTATCACGTTGACTGAAACGGTCATCAGTTTTTTTCTCGTCGCCCTCGTTAGCCTTTCCACCGCCACGCTTTTATGGTACAGCCGCCGGTTGTCTGAAATTTTGGAGCCGTTTCTCGTCGTTTTAAACAGTCTCCCGAAATCCGCGCTCGCCCCTCTTTTGATCGTCTGGCTCGGCACCGGCATGGATACGATCATCGCCGCCGGCATTTCCGTCGCCATCTTCGGTGCAATCATCAACCTTTATACCGGATTTTTGCAGGCAGATCCCGAAAAGCTTCTCCTGATCCGAACCCTCGGCGGCACCAGACGGGACTGCTTTTTCAAGGTTGTCCTGCCCGCTTCCATCCCGGTCATTTTAAGCAATATGAAAGTCAATATCGGGCTTTCGTTAGTCGGCGTCGTTATCGGCGAATTTCTCGCTGCCAGACGCGGGCTCGGCTATCTGATCATCTACGGAAGCCAGGTACTGCAGCTGGATATGCTCATTACATCCATCCTGCTTTTGTGTATCATTGCGATGGGGCTTTATCAGCTGCTGCAGTTTGCAGAGCACTGTTATAAGAAAAAAGTGTAGGACTGCACAAAGTGCTTTTCTATAAGTTAAAACAGGCATCCGGAAGTTCGCTGCTTCAAACAGCGTTCCGGATGCCTGTTGTCTTCTTTTTGCCGCGCACAGCGCTCCCTGTCAGAAAATCTCCTTCAGGAAGTCTCTTTTTGTAGGAAGCGCGTGTTTACTCCGTTTTCTCCTCTTCCGGCAGGATGACGTGCACGGATAATACTCGCTTTTCTTCCATCTCAGTTACTTCCACATGGGTACCTTTATAGTCGAAGTTGTCCCCAACCGCAGGGATTCTCTTTAACTGTTCCATAACCCAGCCGCCTACGGTCGCCGCCTCGGATTCATCCTCCTCATCCATCAGGTCGAAAAGCTTCTTCACGCTCGCCCGTCCGCTGAACTTATATTCGCGCTCAGAAATCTGCACGATCTCCTGAACGACCTCGTCGTGTTCGTCCCAGATTTCGCCCACCAGCTCTTCGAGGATATCCTCCAGCGTGATCAGACCAACCGTCCCGCCGAATTCATCCAATACGATCGCGATATGCAGTTTCTTTTTCTGAAGCTCCTGCATCAGCTCATCGATCTTCTGGTTTGCTGTCGTAAACAGTGCCGGACGCATCACTTCCCGGATGCTCGTATCCGTCCCGTAAACCCGATTATAAAAATCCTTATGGTACAAAATGCCGACGATATGATCCAATGTTTCTTCATAAACCGGAAGTCTGGAATAGCCGGTATTTGCAAATACTTCTGCAGCTTCCTCCTGGGTACTTTCCACAGGGATTCCTTCCATATCGATCCGTGGGGTCAGAATATCTCCCGCCTCCAGATCGTCAAAGCTCAATGCGCTGCGCAGAAGGCTTCCTTCTTCTTTATCAATGCTTCCCTCTTCCTGCGCTTCCTCTACGATCGTAAACAGTTCTTCCGATGTAATGCCCTGACTGCCGGACGTTTTAAACAGACAGGACAACAGCTTCTTCCACTGCCCGAACATCCAGTTGATCGGTGTCAGGACGATCCGAAGCCCATTGATCATCGGTGCGGAAAACATAGCGAATTTTTCCGGGGATTCTTTTGCGATGCTCTTTGGCGAAATTTCACCGAAAATCAATACCACAACGGTGATCACCAGCGTGGAAATTCCCGCGCCCATCTCTTCTCCAAGAAGCTTTACAAATAAAATTGTCGCCAGAGAAGAACATCCGATATTGACAATATTGTTACCGATCAGAATCGTCGACAACAGGCTGTCGTAGTTGTCAGAGAGCTGCAGCACCAGTGCTGCCCTCTTGTTTCCCTTTTCTGCCTGATTGCGGATTCTGACTCTGTTGATTGCTGAAAAAGCCGTCTCTGTTGCTGAAAAATATCCGGACAGGATGATACAGATAATAATAATCAGCAGCATGACTCCATTACTTCCCATGATATTCTGATCTCCCTTTACTTTGGTTTAAACTTTACTTTAGCAGAAAGAGAGTCATTATGCAATTCTTTTATCAATTTTCGGATGCCTCAGATATTTTCTGGCTGTCTGTAGCGGACGTGGCGGTTGTATTCACATTTTCTGTGCTGCCGTCTGACTTCGGTGTGTCTGCACTCTCCTCCCGCCGGTCTGCGTCTGCCCCTTTGGATGTGCCCACATTGTCTGTGCTGCTGTCTGACTTCGATGCACCTCCAGCTTCCTGGCGCCGGTCTGCATCTGCCGTAGCTTCGCCCTCGCTTTCCTGGCGCCGGTCTGCTTCTGTCTTTACTTCGCCTACACTTTCCTGGCGCCGCTCTGCTTCTGCCGCAGCTTCCTCCTGACGTTTCCGCTCCGCCTCGGCCGCGATCTGCTCCGGTGCTGGCGGAATGTTGTCTGCGTCCGTTCCGATCTGTTCTGTTTCAGATGTATTGCTTCCAAGGGCAGGCTGCATCGAAAGCGCAAGTCTCACAAGCTCATCTCTGCACTGCTGTTCCTCCTGTGCTTTTACCTGCGCATGCGCCTGATCGTACAAAATTTCTGCTCCGATAATCTGTCCATCTGCCAGACCACAGGACGGTACATAGTAATCGGTTGACCCCGCCTGCTTGCTGCAGATCAGCACTCTTCTGGTCGCATTTGCAGGCTCCCCGCAGGTATAAATAAACCCCCAGTAAGGTTCCACGCCAGGAGCCCAGTCCACCCAGACCGGATAGCCAGAGCAGTCATCCCGGTGAACATGGTAAGATTCTTCTTTGTAACAGCCATCCTCCACGCTATGCACATGGCCATGTGTCCCGGTATAGCAGCCCCCTGCCGTATCGCTCTTTTCCGTGTGCGGCTGGTTGCCGGAAGCATCCACATGATAATGATACTGATAACGGATCGTACCCGGAATCTCTTCCACGCCAATGACGAGCTTCTGATCAATGTTTAAAATTGCTTCCGCCAGCTGGGCAAATGTTGCGTCCTCGTTTGTGGAAACTCCTTTTGTGAGCAATGCGGACGCCAGCTTTTTCTTACCATTACTCACAGATGTAAAAACCTGATTCATATCCTGTTTCAGGCCGTTGTTTAACTCCTCCAGATAGGATTTCAACTCTTCCGTATTCTGTCCGGCAGATACATTCAGATCTCCGAACTGCTTGGCAAATGTCTGCTGCAGCGTCGTCAGGTTCGTCTGCATCCCGTTGTCCAGCTCACCGATTCTCGTAAACAAGCTTTCCACATTTTTGCCAACGCCGTCAACGTTCTCATTCAGGCCGCTCACATTCTCGCTTAAACCGGAAATATTGTTGCCGAGGCCGTTCACATTCTCGTTTAAACCAGAAATATTATTGCCAAGCCCGGTCACATTTTTGTCCAGTCCGGTTAAATTCTGGTCAACCCGGTTCATTCTGTTTTCCAGAAGGGCGGAAAGCTCCTGCACTCTCGTCTGCAGCTCTGCTGTCAGCGAACCAAAGGCGGCTGTAATCTGCACCATATCGGATTCCAGCATATTTTTTAAATTGCTCTCAACTAAAGCCAGACTTCTGATTGTTTCCTGTCTGCTTTCCTCAACCTCTTTTAACAGCTGCTTTTGCTGCTCGGTCAGCTGGGTCTGTTCCTGTGTCCAGAGTTCCCGGTTCTTCTCCTCTGTTGCGCGAACTTCCTGCACCAGATTTTTCAGGTTCTCATAAGAAGTGTTCAGGCGGTCCTCCAGCTTGGACACGGTCTGATTGACAGACTGCACCGACTCGTTGATTCTGTTGATCTCCGTTATGGATTCTTTGTGATCGGTATTGTCCTGTTTTTTCTGGGCATCCATTTCCTGCATGATTCTGGAAATTTCTTCCAACGTCTTTGTGACATCTGTATGGATACTCTCCATATCCGTCCGGATTTCATTTACCTTCGTATGGGTCGTTTTTTCCAGATCGGTCACTTTTCCGGTCATCCCGGACGCACTGGAATAGTGTTCCGGGCTGGTCAGGCCGGTGCAGTTGGCAAAGTGGGTGTGTTTCATGCTCAGCTCCCCGGCTTTCCGGTTCATCAGAGCCACAAAGGCCTCCTCGCTGCCGCTCACCTGCCGGGCCAGCGCCTCACAGCACTCGGCACCGGAAGGCAGCATGGCTCCGTACAGCAGATCCCGCACCGTGACCGTCTCGCCCGGCTGGAACCCGGCCATGGAAGCGTCTGCCTTGTACAGCGCGGGAAAAATGTCCTCCGGCAGGGTCACCGGCGTGTCCAGGTCCGACAGCGCTTCCGTTGCCAGCAGCACCGTCATCATCTTGGTCAGGGAGGCCGGAGCGGCTTCCTCACCAGACCGCTTCCGGGCCAAGACCTGCCCGGTCCGGGCATCCATCAGCAGCGCGTGTCGGCTAGACGTGCCCAGCAGGATATCCTGCTGAGCGATCAGCCCGAACAACAGCAGGCCGGCCGCCAGCACCCAAAGCAATCCCCGATATCCGCGTTGGCGTCTGCTGCGGCGGTTTGATTTTGTTTTCATCTTGTTCGCATCCTTTTTTGTAGAATAAGAAAGCGCTTTCATCTCATAGAACGAGACGAAAGCGCCTTTTTCTGCAAACAGGATTTATTTCAGCTTCATGCCGTCGCTGGAAGCGTTGCCCACACACTCACCCAGAACGTGGCCGCCGTTGTGCACCGGGATGCCCACCCCCACCTTGCCAATGTAGCTCAGGGGAACCTTCTGGTCCTGTTCCAGCTGGCGGACGCTCCTTTCCGTCATAGATCGTAAACCCTACAACGGTTATAGAGTCAAGGTTTTGTTTGATGCTTGGCATTCCGGCATCCCCAGACACAACAAAAAAGCCCTGAGAGAAATCTCTCAGAGCTTTCTGTTCAAGTCG
>OGWV01000877.1_pt1 | contig 18819 bp, 20 predicted proteins | sample 1576081 | NCBI WGS metagenome assembly OGWV01 (sample SAMEA3541541, study PRJEB24748) | human gut metagenome | biome: human gut; feature: human-associated habitat; material: faeces | place: China | collected 2012 | reverse complement strand
CTTCGATCAGCTCATTTGTAAATGTCTCACTGGTTACATAGAGTACTTTTTTCTTTGGATTCTTGTCCAGAATAAAATGCGCGATCGAGTGCATCAAATGGGTCTTTCCAAGTCCAACACCTCCATATAAGAAGAGAGGATTGTATACTTCTCCCGGAGATTCGGCAACAGCAAGGGAAGCTGCGTGGGCGAAATTATTATTCCCGCCGACAACGAAGGTATCAAATGTATACTTCGGATTCAGCCCGGCTTTCTCCGCAGCACTTTTGCTTTTTTTCTTCTGATTCGCTTCAATGGCCATATTCTGGATCTCATTCAGTCTGTCATCATCTTCCGAAATGAAGACAACGTCATATTCAGTTCCGGTAGTCTCCGCAATGCATACCTTTAATGGAAGCTGATATTTTTTTTCTATATATTCTACACTCGCATTCATATTTACTAATATAAATACGGTATTGTCTACAACATCGTAGACCTTCAACGGTTGTATCCATGTATTGAATGATACATTGGATAACTCGTGTTCTACCCTGAGATGTTCGATAATTTCAGGCCATTTTTCCTTCACTGTATTCATCATATTTACTCCTAATCTGTCTGATTCGCGGATTTTCACCTATAAACCCACTCTTCTACATTGTACATCAAAAAGTTGCTTTAGGCAATCTTTAATCGTGCACTTTGATGCATGTGAGAAACTGTGGAAAACTCAATCCCAATTATCAACATAGTAGAAATGCGTATGTAAAGGGGAAAAAAACTAAAAAAATATATGATTTCCACACGTTATCCACAGAAATCCACAAAGTTTTCCACAAAATGTGGATAAATATATTTTAAAAATTTGCGGAATTGCTTGACGTAGAGCGGTTTTTTTAATATAATCAAGGCTGATGTCTTATGAAAATTAGGGAGAACATCCCTTGGAATAAAATAAGGAGGTGGATATCCATGAAGATGACATTCCAGCCAAAAAAGAGACAGAGAGCTAAAGTACATGGCTTCAGATCTAGAATGAGCACAGCAGGTGGAAGAAAAGTACTTGCTGCAAGAAGAGCAAAAGGAAGAAAGAAATTATCAGCGTAGGCCGCATATATGTGGCCTTTTCTTCTACTCAGAATAATTAGGAGAATCACACAATGAAGTATTCCGAATCACTGAAAAAGAACAAAGATTTCCAATATATATATAGAAAAGGGACATCTTATGCCAACAAATATCTGGTTATGTATGTACTGGAGAACGGGACAGGTCAGAATCGATTAGGAATATCTGTAAGTAAAAAAGTAGGAAACAGTATAGTACGGCACAGATTAACGAGGTTAATCCGCGAAAGCTATAGATTACAAGAAGAACGGTTCAGATGTGGATTGGATATTATTGTTATAGCAAGAATAGGCGCCAAAGGAAAAGGTTATAAAGAGATTGTCGGCGCAATGCTCCATCTGGCCCATCTTCATAAGATTATAGATGAGGGGTAACGTATTATGAAGAAGATTCTGCTCACTGGTATCAGATTTTATCAGAGATATCTGTCTCCGATAAAGGGCGGTTCCACCTGTAAGTTTTATCCGACCTGTTCTCAGTATGCGAAAGAAGCAATTGAGAAATACGGCGCGTTAAAAGGGGGACGGCTGGCAGTGTGGAGAATTCTGCGCTGTAATCCGTTTACCAGAGGAGGGTACGACCCTGTTCCTTAAAAAGATTACAACTACATATGGAGGAAAAAATTATGGTACCAAGTTTACTGACTGCCGCTAACTGGCCGATCGTCGGACAGCTTTGCTGGATTCTGGGTAAGGTAATGAACTTTATCTATAATTTCCTGGACAACTGTCTGCCAAGCGATAATGGACTGGTAGGTCTGTCAATCATTCTGTATACGATTTTTGTGTATACGTTATTACTTCCACTTACAGTACAGCAGCAGAGAACATCGAAGATGTCATCTGTTATGAATCCGGAGATTCAGGCTATACAGAAGAAGTATAAGAATAAAAAAGACCAGGCATCAATGATGAAACAGCAGGAAGAGATTCAGCAGGTGTATGACAAATATGGTACATCGATGTCAGCAGGATGTCTTCCGTTACTGATTCAGATGCCGCTGTTGTTTGCTTTGTACCCGGTTATCTATAATATCCAGAAATATGTTCCGGAGATCAAGACAGCTCCAAAAGCAGTAAATGTATTCCTGACCCTTCCTGACCTGACCATCTCACCTATGCAGATGATCAAGAACAGCGGGGACTATGGATTTGCACCGGTTGTTATTATTATTACTGCAATCTTGCTTCCGGTATTATCTGGTCTGACACAGTACGGAAGTATCAAGCTTTCACAGGCTATTTCCGGACAGCAGCTTGATAAAGATAACCCGATGGCATCTACGATGAACACGATGAATGTGACAATGCCGCTGTTCTCGGTATTTATGGTATTTTCACTTCCGACAGGTATCGGTCTGTACTGGATCGTCAGTGCGGTAGTACGTTGCGTTCAGCAGATATTTATCAATAAGCATTTAAGCAAGATGTCTGTAGATGAGATCCTGGAGAAAAACAAGGAAAAGGCTGAGGAAAAACGTGTAAAACGTGGCGAGAAGAATGAACGAATCGCAGCAATGGCTCAGACGAATACCAAGAATATGAACAACCAGGCATCCATGAAAAAGCAGAGCACATCTAACTTAAGTGAAAAAGAAAGAGAAGCCAGAGTGGAAAAAGCGCACCAGAAAGCAGACAATGCGAAGAAAGGAAGTCTCGCATCAAAGGCAAATATGGTGAAGAAATTTAACGAAAATGATTAGGGGGCGGCTGTAATGGAGGATTACATTACCTTATCAGCAAAGACACTGGACGATGCGATTACAGAGGCACTGGTTCAGTTAGGCGTAACAAGTGATCGTTTAGATTATATTGTTGTTGAAAAAGGAAGCGAAGGTTTCCTTGGAATCGGAAGAAAGCAGGCTGTGATCAAGGCCCGCAGAAAACAGGAAGAAAAACCGGTTGAAGAAGTTGTAAAAGAAGAGCCGAAAGTGGAAGAACCGGTAAAAGAATATTCACACGCCAGAAAACCGGCGAGAGAAGAGAAGCCGGAAGTAAAATCTGCTCCAAAGAAAGAAGCAGAACTTGCAAAGGTGGAACCACAGACGATCGAGACATGTGAGAAATTCATCTATGATGTGATGAATGCAATGGGCATGGAGGATGTAAAAGTTACATCTGCTGTAGATGAAGAAGGTGCACTTTCTATCAATATGGAAGGAAGCAATATGGGTATTCTGATCGGAAAACGAGGACAGACACTTGATTCTCTGCAGTATCTTACAAATCGTGTTGCCAATAAGATGCAGGATGGATATGTAAGAGTGAAACTTGACACAGAGGATTACAGAAGAAGAAGAAAAGAAACACTGGAAAATCTTGCAAAGAATATCGCAAGTAAAGTTAAGAGAACAAGAAAGACAGTTTCTCTTGAGCCGATGAATCCATACGAGAGAAGAATCATTCACTCTGCGCTGCAGTCTGACCCGGCAGTATCCACACACAGTGAAGGTGAAGAGCCTTACAGAAGAGTTGTGGTAACACTGGTAAGAAACAGAAATAACCGATAATTAAGAGACAGGGGTCTTTAAGCGGCCCTTGTCTTTTTTGATACCAAAGTATGGAGGAAATATGGAACAATTATATAATTCCACAATTGCCGCAATATCTACGGCAATGAGTAATTCCGGGATCGGAATTGTACGAATGAGTGGTCCGGAAGCATTTCAGATCGCAGACCGGGTGTATAAAGGGAAAAAAGAGAAGAAGTTATGTGAACAGCAATCACATACGATCCATTATGGGTATATGGTTGATGGAGATCAGGTGATCGACGAAGTACTGGTCATGCTGATGCGCGGGCCGCACAGCTACACCGGTGAAGATACGGTGGAGATCAACTGTCACGGCGGAGTCTATGTGGTAAAGCGTATTCTGGAGCTTCTGATCAAAAACGGTGCGCGCCCGGCAGAGCCGGGAGAGTACACCAAGAGAGCATTTTTAAATGGCAGACTGGATCTTTCACAGGCAGAGGCTGTCGGGGATCTGATCGCATCGCAGAACGAATATGCTTTACAGAGTTCGGTGAGTCAGCTTAAGGGAAATATCAAAGATAAGATCAGTGAAATGCGTGAAAAGATCCTGTATCACACTGCATTTATCGAGACCGCACTGGATGATCCGGAGCATATCAGCGTTGATGGATACGGGGAAACACTAAAAAAAGTGGTTGATGAGATCATAGAAGCAATGAAAAGATTGCTAGATAGCTGTGATGATGGTAGGATTATAAAAGAGGGCGTACGCACAGTCATCCTCGGAAAACCGAATGCGGGGAAATCATCCTTGTTAAATGTACTTCTCGGTGAAGACCGGGCAATCGTTACAGATATTGCAGGTACAACCAGAGATGTATTGGAAGAACACCTGAATCTGAAGGGAATTTCTTTAAATATCATGGATACTGCCGGCATCCGTGATACGGAAGATGTGGTAGAAAAGATCGGTGTTGACCGTGCAAAAGAATATGCAGACAAGGCAGACCTGATTCTGTATGTGATCGATGCATCCAGACCGCTGGATGAAAATGATGCAGAGATCCTGCATCTGATCAAAGGGAAACGTGCGATCATCCTGCTGAACAAATCCGATCTGGATATGCAGGTGAAAAAAGATCAGGAAGAGCTGCCGGAGGAATTCCCGGTGATCGAGATCTCCGCAAAGAATGTGGAGGGGATCGGAGAACTGGAAGATACGTTAAAGGAGATGTTCTTCCAGGGAGAACTGACATTTAATGATGAAATCTATATTACGAATGTGAGACAGAAAACAGCACTTCAGGATGCATATGCCGCACTTGAACGTGTGAATGACAGCATTGCCGCAGATATGCCGGAGGATTTCTATTCGATTGATCTTATGGATGCATATGAAGCTCTCGGCAATATCACCGGCGAAACGATAGGAGAAGATTTGGTTAATGAGATATTCAGCAAATTCTGTATGGGAAAATAAAGATAAATATGATGTTGTCGTCATCGGTGCCGGACACGCAGGATGCGAGGCGGCACTGGCAACGGCGAGACTTGGATTTCAGACACTGGTATTTACCGTAAGTGTGGACAGCATTGCGATGATGCCGTGTAATCCGAATATCGGAGGAAGTTCCAAAGGCCATCTGGTAAGAGAACTGGATGCCCTTGGCGGAGAGATGGGAAAGGTCATCGACCGTACATTTATCCAGTCAAAAATGTTAAATAAGTCCAAAGGACCGGCGGTACATTCGCTTCGTGCACAGGCTGATAAGGCAGTCTACAGCAGAACGATGCGCCGTGTGCTGGAAGCACAGGAGAATCTTGAGATCAAGCAGGGAGAGGTGGCAAATCTCCTGGTGGAAGATGGAAAGATCACCGGAGTGCAGACATTTTCGGGTGCAACGTATCACTGTAAGGCGGTTATCATCTGCAGCGGAACTTATCTGAAGGCACGTTGTATCTATGGGGATGTGAGTCAGTATACCGGTCCGAACGGACTGCAGGCGGCCAATCATCTGACCGATTGCCTGAAAGAACTGGGAATTAAGATGTACCGTTTCAAGACAGGAACACCTGCCAGGGTAGACCGTAAAACCGTGGACTTCAGCAAGATGGAAGAGCAGTTCGGAGACGAGAGGGTAGTGCCGTTTTCATTTACTACGAATCCGGACGATGTGCAGATCGACCAGGCTTCATGCTGGCTGACTTATACAAATGAGACGACACATGATATCATCCGTGCCAATCTGGACAGATCACCGCTGTATTCCGGAATGATCGAGGGAACGGGACCGAGATACTGTCCGTCAATCGAAGATAAAGTTGTAAAATTTGCAGATAAAAAACGTCATCAGGTATTTCTTGAGCCGGAAGGACTGGAGACGGATGAGATGTATATCGGTGGTATGTCGAGCTCGCTGCCGGAAGATGTACAGTATGCCATGTACCGCAGTGTTCCGGGGCTGGAGCATGTGAAGATCGTAAGAAATGCATATGCGATCGAGTATGACTGTATTGATGCAAGACAGTTAAAACCATCCCTGGAATTCCGTAACATCAGTGGATTATTCAGCGCGGGACAGTTCAACGGAAGCTCCGGCTATGAGGAAGCTGCCGCACAAGGGCTTATAGCGGGCATAAATGCCGCCAGAAAGCTGCAAGGCAGGGAATCCCTGGTGTTAGACCGTTCAGAGGCTTATATCGGCGTTCTGATCGATGATCTGGTTACAAAGGAAAGTCATGAGCCATACCGTATGATGACTTCCAGGGCAGAGTACCGTCTGCTTCTGAGACAGGACAATGCGGATCAGCGTCTGACGAAAAAAGGCTATGAAGTCGGTCTGATCTCACAGGAGCGTTACGACCGCCTGAAGGAAAAAGAAAGGCTGATAGAGTCGGAAATCGAGCGGTTAAAGAATGCTTATGTCGGAACCAGTGAAAAGGTACAGGAACTCCTGGAATCCTATGAAAGTACACCGCTGAATTCCGGAAGCAGTCTGGCAGAATTGATCCGGAGACCGGAATTGTCTTACGAAGCAGTTGCAGATATTGATGTGACCCGGCCAAAATTGCCGGAAGATCTGGCGGAAGAAGTGATCGGACAGGTGGATATTTCCCTGAAATATGACGGTTATATCCAGCGTCAGAAACGCCAGGTAGAGCAGTTCAAGAAGATGGAAAATAAGAAAATTCCGGAAGATATGGATTATGATGCAGTGAACAGCCTTCGTATCGAAGCAGTTCAGAAGCTGAAAGAGTACAGACCGGTGTCGATCGGACAGGCGTCACGCATTTCCGGTGTGTCTCCGGCTGATATCTCGGTGCTGCTGGTATATCTGAGTGGAAATCACAGATAAAGTGCAGAGATACAACGGATTACAGTGGTAAATATATTTATAATTATATCATAAAATAATACAAATATAATTATAAAGTAAATATAATAATAAGTATATAAAATGAATAACATGAAAAATCATACATTTTATATACTTATTGATTTTAGAGAGAAATAAGGAGAAAAATATGGACCAGATTTTGAAAAAAAGCCTGGAAAAGATAGGAATAGAGATCACGGACCGGCAGAAAGAGCAGTTCGATGCCTATCATAAGCTTCTTGAAGAGTGGAATAAGGTGATGAACCTGACCGGAATCACAGAATATGAGGAGGTTGTGGAAAAACATTATGTAGACAGCCTTTCTATTGTAAAAGTCATGGATATGGCTAAGGTAGATCAGGTGATCGATATAGGTACGGGGGCGGGATTCCCGGGATTACCGCTTAAGATCGCATTTCCACATCTGAAAGTGACATTGCTTGATTCATTGAACAAAAGAATTAAGTTCTTGAATGCTGTGATCGAAGAACTGGGATTGGAAGATATCCACACAATTCATGGAAGAGCGGAAGATTATGCCAAAGATGCAGCATATAGAGAACAGTATGATCTGTGTGTGTCCAGAGCAGTTGCAAATCTGGCAACGTTGAGCGAATATTGCCTGCCTTACGTAAAAGTAGATGGTATGTTTGTACCTTATAAATCGGGTGAGATTGATGAAGAGGTAAAAGAGTCGTCGAAAGCGGTAAAGATACTTGGCGGTAAGATTGAAGACGTAGTAAAATTCGAGCTTCCGGGAACAGACATCGGCAGATCGTTCGTGAAGATCCACAAAGTGAAGAATACGGCAAAGAAATATCCACGAAAGGCTGGAATGCCTTCCAAAGAGCCGATACGGTAAGAAAAATAGCAATTTGATAAGAATTTTGTGAAAACAAGAAAATGTAAAAGGGGTAATGTTTCATGTGAAACATTACCCCTTTTGTAAAACTTAATATTATTTACTGGTGATACAGGCAGAACACTAGCAGTTGTCGCTTAGCAATATGTCTATCTGCTCTAAAAATGCATCAGCATTTTCTCGCTGTGGCAGTAATCCACAGCCTGCAATTTCAATATGCTCAATGGATGGGAGAACATTACAGTATTCTTCAGCTTTTTCGAAAGTTTCCGGTGCATTTTTTCCGGAAATCACGGCAATGGAAGTTGTAAGCCCTTCGAGACAATGAGCAATATTTACTGTTGTATAATGACCTAAAATGCTGGAGTAGAGATATCTGCATTCAGCAGAATCCGAAAGTGCAGTGTTACGTGCGCCAACATTATAGATGAATGTTCCATATATAGGAAGATTTATAATACTTGCGAGCAGCTTTGACTTATGGTTTGGTGCTTTTGCAAGTGTACGGATGCTTTCCGGACAAACAAGGATTATATGACCGATCTGATCGGCAATGTTCTGACAGGCAGCTGTTACAAAAGAAACAGATGCTCCGGTTGCAACGATATCTGTCTTTTCTCCAATGATATCGCGAATGAAATCAGTGAGAAGCTGGACATAGAGATAGCAGGTGTATGTGATGGCAGGTTTATCAGATTTTCCGCATCCAAGAAGATCTATGGTATACACAGTGTGTTCTCTGGAAAGAGTATCGATTACTTTGTCCCATTCCATTGAAGAACTGTAATGATTCAGATCATGGATGAGGAGAAGAGGAGAGCCGCTTCCTGTCTTTTGATAATATATATTTCCAAATTTCCAATTGTAGTAGTTGGATGAGTCTTCTTCTGAGTGTTCATCAGAGGTGTTGAATATGAATTTGTTTATTACGTGGAACGCCAGGGTTGTTGTTCCGAGTGCTGTCGAGATGAACAATAATGTCTTTTTCCAGTTCATGTTGATACCTCACTTTCTTACTACTAATTATACTATATTTACTTATAAATTGGAAGATTGCCTTTGCAAAATGAACGCAAAATGAACATCTGTGTAACCAAAGAAAATGTTTCACGTGAAACATTAAAAAATAAAAAGAATAAAAAGAATGGAAAAGCATAAAGATAACGAAAATAACAAATAGAACAGATTCATATTTATGAAAAATGGAAAAACTATGTTTCACGTGAAACATTTTATGGATAAGTACCTGGAAAAGTGATATACTAATATCATGTAAAAAAAGGGAAGGTGATAATTAAATGGGACGAGTTATAGCCGTTGCGAACCAAAAAGGTGGTGTTGGAAAGACAACGACAGCTATTAATCTGTCGGCATGCCTTGCTGAAAAAGGCCAGAAAGTTCTTGCTATCGATATGGATCCGCAGGGAAATATGACGAGTGGATTAGGAATAGACAAAGATGAAGTTGAAAAGAATATCTATGATCTTATGATTGGACAGGTTGGTGTAGAGGAAGTGCTTCAAAAAGAAGCAATTGAAAACCTGGATATTATTCCGACAAGTATTGATCTGTCAGCGGCAGAGATTGAATTGATCGGTGTGGATGATAAAGAATTTATCATCAGAAACGCTATTGCACCAATCAAAGACAATTATGAGTATATTATTATTGATTGTCCACCATCGTTGAGTATGCTGACAATTAATGCTATGACAACAGCTGATTCGGTGCTGGTACCGATTCAGTGTGAGTACTATGCGCTGGAGGGATTGAGCCAGTTAATACATACAGTTGAACTGGTGAAAGAAAGATTGAATCCAATTCTGGAAATAGAAGGTGTTGTATTTACAATGTATGATGCGCGAACGAATCTTTCACTTCAGGTTGTAGAAAATGTAAAAGAGAACCTGCAACAGAACATCTATAAAACGATTATTCCTAGAAATATCCGGTTGGCAGAAGCACCAAGTTATGGAATGCCGATCAATCTGTATGATCCAAAGTCTACAGGCGCAAGCGCATACCAGAGACTTGCTGATGAAGTGATGAATAGAGAGTAACTAAAAGATGTGATGTAGGAGGGAACGAATGCCAATTAAGAAAAAAGGTCTGGGAAAAGGTTTGGACAGTCTGATCCCAGATAATAAGAGCATAAAGTCTGTAACACCTGACAAATCTGCTGAAGCAAAGAAAGAAGCAGAAGAAAAAGCAGGCGTGCAGACGATGAAGATCAATGAGGTTGAGCCGAACAGGGATCAGCCGAGAAAGAATTTTGATGAAGATGCTCTCCTTGAACTTTCGGATTCCATCAAACAGTTCGGTGTATTACAGCCGCTGCTTGTTCGGAAAAGAAAGGATTATTACGAAATCATTGCCGGTGAAAGAAGATGGAGAGCTGCAAAACTTGCCGGGGTAAAGGAAGTTCCTGTAATTGTAAAAGAATATACAGATCAGGAAATTCTTGAAATCGGTCTGATTGAAAATATCCAGAGAGAGAACCTGAATCCAATTGAAGAAGCAATTGCATTTAAGAGACTTCTGGAGGAATTCAATCTGAAACAGGATGAAGTTGCAGAACGAGTATCGAAGAGCAGAACTGCGGTAACAAACTCTATGAGACTGTTGAAGTTAAGTGATAAAGTACAGCAGATGATAATTGACGATATGATTTCTACAGGGCATGCGAGAGCGCTTCTCGCAATTGATGATCCGGAACTTCAGTATACACTGGCAAATAAGATATTTGACGAGAAACTCAGTGTGAGGGAGACTGAGAAGCTTGTGAAAGAGATCAAGAATCCGAAAAAACCAAAAGAGAAGAAGGTAATGGAGAATGCGTTTATTTACCAGGATCTGGAAGAAAAGATGAAAGGTGTATTCGGAACAAAAGTCAGTATAGCATCAAAAGGAAAGGGAAAAGGTAAGATAGAGATAGAATATTATTCAGATGATGAATTAGAACATCTGTTCGATATGATGATGAGCATTAAAAGAGGAGAGTAATTGAATATGGATAGCAAAATACTGAAAGCACTTGGTATCGATCCGGCATTGATATTTTTATTTTTGCTGGTACTGATTGTTATATTATTCGTTCTGTATGTAAATGTAACAATGAAGTATAATCGGTTGAAAAGCAGCTATACGACGTTTATGCGTGGGAAAGATGGAAAGACACTGGAAGAAAGCATGATGTCAGGATTTTCGGATGTAGAAGCAATTCTGAAATACACAAAGCAGAATCGTACAGACATCCAGAAGCTGAACAAGAAGATGGAGAAGTCTTACCAGAAGGTTGGTATTGTCAAGTATGATGCATTTAATGAAATGGGTGGAAAGCTCAGCTTTGCACTTGCAATGCTGGACAATAATAATACCGGATGGATCCTCAATGCAATGCACAGCAGAGAGGGCTGTTACACTTACGTAAAGGAGATTGTAAAAGGGGAAAGCTATGTAGAACTTGCTGAGGAAGAAGCAGAAGCACTGGATAAGGCTATTTTCGAAGATGGATATGAAGAAGAAGTCAATAAGGCAGTTGCTTCTGTAACAGGAAGTATGAAAATGGCAAAATCCGGTCCGGCAAAGACAGGAAATCAGAAAAACAGTAATGCAAGAAGTGCAAAACAGGTATCTGGAAAGGCAAATAATGGAAAAATCCTGAATACAAGAACCAGCAGTATGCGTCCAGATATGGCAAGACCTGAAAAAAATAGAAAATAGCAGATCATATAACGGATATGAGAGCAGGAGGAGTTTAGAAAAATGTTAGATATCAAATTTGTAAGAAATAATCCGGATGTGGTAAAACAGAACATCAAAAATAAGTTCCAGGATGAGAAATTACCTTTGGTAGATGAAGTAATAGAACTGGATCAGAAGAATAGAGATATTAAGGGAGAAGTAGAAGCACTTCGTGCAGAAAAGAATAAAATCTCTAAACAGATCGGTGCATGTATGGCACAGGGAAAGAAAGAAGAAGCGGAAGAATTAAAGAGAAAAGTAGCTGAGAGTGCTGCAAGGATCGAAGAACTTTCCAAAGAAGAAAAAGAAGTAGAAGAGAAACTGAAACAGAATATGATGATTATTCCGAACATCATCGATCCTTCTGTACCAATCGGAAAAGATGACAGTCAGAATGTAGAAATTGAAAAATTCGGTGAGCCTTTTGTTCCTGATTTTGAGATTCCATACCATACAGAGATCATGGAAGCATTTGACGGAATCGATCTTGAGAGCGCCGGAAGAGTAGCGGGAAATGGATTCTATTATCTGATGGGTGATATCGCAAGAATTCATTCTTCTGTACTTGCATATGCAAGAGACTTTATGATCAATCGTGGATTTACTTACTGTGTACCACCTTTCATGATCAGAAGCAACGTTGTAACAGGTGTTATGAGCTTCGCAGAGATGGATTCTATGATGTACAAGATCGAGGGAGAAGATCTGTATCTGATCGGAACAAGTGAGCACTCTATGATCGGTAAATTCATCGACACAATGCTGGAAGAAAAACAGCTTCCACAGACACTTACAAGCTATTCACCATGTTTCCGTAAAGAAAAAGGAGCTCATGGTATCGAGGAACGTGGAGTATACAGAATCCACCAGTTCGAGAAACAGGAAATGATCGTTGTATGTAAACCAGAAGAAAGCAAGATCTGGTATGATAAATTATGGCAGAACACGGTAGATCTGTTCCGTTCACTGGATATCCCGGTACGTACATTAGAGTGCTGCTCAGGAGACCTGGCAGATCTGAAGGTAAAATCTTGTGACGTGGAAGCATGGTCTCCAAGACAGAAGAAATACTTCGAAGTAGGAAGTTGTTCTAACCTTGGTGATGCACAAGCAAGAAGACTTGGTATCCGTGTCAAAGGTGAAGATGGAACAAAATATTTCGCACATACACTGAACAATACAGTTGTGGCTCCACCGAGAATGCTGATCGCATTTCTGGAAAACAACCTTCAGGAAGATGGATCTGTTAAGATTCCTAAGGCATTACAGCCATACATGGGCGGAACAGAGAAGCTTGTACCTAAAAAATAGGAAGTTATAAGGATAAGCGTATGCATCAATATTTGAAATCCATTGGATTTGGAAATATCAGAGACAAAAAACAGTTAATACAGATCATAAGAGATGTGGAAGAATCCTATACGGGACATCAGCTTGTCACGCAGGATGAAGTGACGGATCTTTGTGAATTTGATAAAGAATATGGAGAAGGTATCGGAATCAAGGTGTGCGGAGATATGGATATCGACGAACAGTTTGATTACCGCTATTATGCTCCGTATTTCACAGGATCCGGCGTAACATCTTATGCAAATGTCAGTGTGGAACGAAGGATAGACCGTGAAGCATATGTAGGCATTTGTGAGGATACAAAAGTTGGCATCAATCTGGTATTCTATCTGCAGAATATGATGGAATATCTGAGAGAGAGGCAGATTGGCGGAAGAAGTATCAAGTATTCTTCTGTTACTTTGTCCGGACTCTGTAATGAGGGAACCATCCTGCTTCCGGTGAGGAAAAGCAAGGAGCAGGAACGGGAACAGCAGGAAGATGTGCACAACCGCATGCTGTTGTTGAGTGCAGCCAGAACAGGTGATCCGCAGGCAATCGAAAGTCTTACACTGGATGATATGGATACCTATTCCAAAGTATCGAAAAGACTGATATCGGAAGATGTATTTACCATTGTGGATACATACATTATGCCTTATGGAATCGAATGCGACCGGTATTCGATCATGGGCGAGATCTTGGAATATCGTCTTACCAGAAATGAGATTACAAGGGAAGATATTTACATTATGAAATTGGATGTGAACGGATTATTATTCGATGTATGTGTACCAAAAAGAGAAGTCATGGGCGAACCGGCAGTCGGACGCAGATTCAAAGGAAATGTGTGGCTGCAGGGAAAAATCAATTTCTGAATGTGGATAAGAACAGTAAAATGTGGATAAATATTTCAGAATGATACAGGGGTGGGGATATCCATCCCTGTATTGACTTTTGTGAGATTAATGGTAAAATAGACATATGTCGTCATAGCTCAGCTGGATAGAGCACTCGCCTCCTAAGGGTCAGGTGGAGCAATCCCCTTTTGGAAGCGATTTATGAAATAAATTTGAAAATTGCTCCGTGAAAATTAAATACGTCTCAGTACCTCAGTAGGATAGAGGGTTCGCCTCCTAAGCGAAACGTCGCAGGTTCGATTCCTGTCTGGGACGCCAGCAAACAACGCTGAAAGCCTTGATTTATCGAGGTTTTCAGCTTCTTTTGTTTTTGGCTTATAACCTGTCGGATAAGAACATATTCAATTTATATTTTGCAATTTCTTTTGATTTTCAGAATTTGTAATTCGATATTTTTATGACTGTTTGAGTAGAAGAGTTTGCTAACACTTTTTTTATTTTGAAAAAATATCAGCAGATTTTTGAAGATTTGCTAACACTTTTGAAAAATTACTTTGAAGCTGATTGTTTCAAAAGCATTGCTTTCATCTCCGGCGTAAGTGATTTTAAAAGCTGTAAAAGCTCCATATCACTGTCTGATAAGCCGTTGTTTTCTGGCTGAACTTCCTCATTTTGTGGTTGCATTTCTGAATCATGGTTTAGAGTGGAATAAAATTGTTCGTCCATCTTTTGAGCATTATAACGTCTATCTTCGTCTATGATTTCTGAATAAACGTCTGTAACCATTTCTGCTTCTGCATGACCTGTATCGCCTTGTACCGATTTTACATCGCCGTTGGTCATTTTCAATTTGTATCCTGTGGATAAATGACGCAGACTGTGGAAAACAACTTGTTCATAGCCATTTTGTTCGCATAACTTTTGAAATCTGTCTCTCACAATTCTACTTTCAACGGGATTTCCATTTTCCAAAGCTATAACAAGGTTGTAATTGTTATAAGCGTCTCCTAGAAATTCCTGTAATTCCTTTTGGTCTTTTTGATATTGCACCAGCAATTCTGCAACTGTCTTTGGCAACCATACGGTACGATTACTTGTTTCTGTCTTTGGTGTCTTTAATACAAGCCTTGTTGTGCAATGTGGCTTTTGTGTCGGAAAAATCTTGATAATATCTTTTTCCTTTAATTTCTGCATAGCTTGTGCATTTACTCTGGAAAGCTCTTTGTTGATGATTACCCTTGCGTTATTCGTTGCAATGGATTGTTCATCAATAATCACATCTTCCCATGTAAGACCTGTAATTTCTCCAATACGCATTGAGCAGGAAAACGCCAAATGCATACAGATGGTTAATAAATCGTCGTCTGACTGCTGAATTGCTTCACGGAATGTATCTACACTCCATACTTTTCTTTTTACCTTAGGAACTTTAGGAAGCGTTGCTAATGAAGCAGGGTTACGCTTGTTGGTATCAATATATTCCCAACGGATTGCTTGATTTAATGCACAGCGTATAATGTCGTGTATTTTCTTGATATTGGCAGGTTGTACGCAACGTCCAGTAGCTTTTCTGTTAGCTCTGGGTACTTCTGGAACACTCAATAAATCGTTGTAGTAGGCAGATAATTTCTTTGTGGTAATCTCATTTAACTTCCAATCCCCGATAAGTGGATTGATGTAATTTTCGATAGTACCGACCTTGCTACTAAATGTACTAGGCGACCATTTTGACGTACCATAGAGATTGACAAATATTTTTAAAAAGTCACAAAGCGTAATATCTTCATCGGTACTATCAAGTTCTTTTTTCGATTCATCAATTTGGCGTGCAAACTGTTCCTCTAAAGGAACAATCACATATCCATATTTTTCTTGATAATATTCAACAAATGCTTTTCTCTGCTTTGCTTCTTTCTTTGTCTCTAACGTATCCCATTTCTGTTTACGTTCTCCTGCATTGTCTAAATACCAGTAAATAACGGAAAATGTTGATTTTCTTTTTTTGATTGAAGCCATAATATATTCTCTCCTTAACAGTTAATTTTGATTTAACCATTTATCGAAAGAATCTTTAGATACCCGTATGGCTCTACCAGCACGAACATAAGCGAACTGTCCACTTTTAACCAATGCGTAAGCTACTTTTTTACTCACACATAATTGTTCTGCAATTTCCTCTACTGTATATGTCTTTTTCTCCTTTTTGGGAGTTTCTGTATTTGATGTATCACTTATCACGAGTAATAATAACTCCTTTCCGTGTGATAACAGCAAAATACATACGTTTAACAAGGTCATTATAGCATATCAATAACTCTTGCGGATATGTTTTTTGCCGTTGCTAACACTTTTGCTAATACTTTTTATATGCAGACAAATGGCTTTGGCAAGCTCCACTGGTATCTCAACCATTCCCATTCCTGTGGGCTGAACCGTGTCATACGGGTGTATCATTATCCTGTGTTGCAGGTCATGGCAGAACGACTTTTCCAACGGTCGCTCCCAGATCATTGCATGAATCGCTATCTCCCGATTGGAAAAGTCACGGCGTACAATCTCTGATGGCTCACTGCAAGCACAAACGTATCTGTCTGCATTATTCAGTTGTCAAAGAACTATTAGGCTCTTGTCAGCCTGTATCAATCTGTTTTGTTAAATAGACTGATACAAAATGGCAAGCTAAGAAATAAGCGGAACAGGAAAGAGGGAAGTGCTTATATGAAGCGTTCCGCAGATATTACCTATTCGATTTTTATGTCAAATTCCAATATCATTTTCATAATGGCTTCTCTGATACGACCTTTTAACTCCATATCCACAGCGATATATACATTTCCGTATTCATCATATAATGGGCGAATACAGCTTTTTGATATATACGGGTCATAGAAATCTAAGATTTTATCAATAGAAATTTTGTCGCCGTCCATAGCCGATGAAATCACATAAAATGATGGCTTCTTATACGAACATTTTTGTTTCAAATACTAATTTTCCTCCTCTAATGACTTTTTCATTTGTTTTAATGCATAGTGTCGGTTTTGAAATACACCACTTCGGGATATATTCTGCAATTTTGCAATTTCCGTATCACTCATATCCAAGAAATAGTACATAAGTACATTTTCACGGTAACGGTCAGATAATTGTTTAATGACTTTTGCCAGCTCATCGTCATATACATAAATGTCATGTCCACATATATTGAAAGTCGTGTAATCCGTTTTATATGTATCCCATATAGCAACTTTATCTATGATAATGTCGGGAAGCTCACAAAAGGGGATAGCTTCTGCTTGATTCTTTTTCAACTCTTTGTAGTAATCTTTTACAACTCCGAAAACAGTTTTTTTTAAACAACTATCAAAACGACACATTACAGTTTTCTGGAAGTCAGATGGTTTCACGTTCTCACCTCCTCCCTGTGCTGTTTTGTATCTATCCCTCTTTCCACTCCATATAAGAAAAAAACAGGGCAGTTGCTAAGTGATTTGAAAAAAATAATCGCTATTTTAGATAAAATTTATATTTGCCCTCAATATATAAGCCGATGAGAAAGGTAAAAATTATTCAATTCGATAAAAAAAGACAAAAAAAGACCTGCACAGTTAATGTACAGGTTAAAGAAGTGATGATTTTTCATAAAATCAGTATTTAATTTTTGTTGCCATCGTATAAACGTATTCTTCTGGTGTAGGTCGTTTCTTTCCAAAATAACTTGAAAATTCAGCTTGCACATCTGGGTCATCGCTGTAATACATTTCATCAATGGTTGACTGAATACGTTCTTTTACTTCTGATACGGAAACACCCTGTTGATGTGCAATCGCTTTAAATACTTGTTTTGTATCACGTTTTTTGATACCCAACATCTAACCACAACCTTTCTGAATAAATTTATTTCCATTCGATAATGCCACAAAATATAAAAAATAATGAATACTTTCGTATATAACTCATTAGTTTTTTACAAACTGGAAATTATCGTCTTGTTCCATTCTTATCAAAATTCTTTTTTAATGCTATTTCTGTTGGGAGAATAGATCCAATTAAAGGAATAAGTTGAACACCACAGATAATTCCTCCTATACTCCCAACACAATCTTCATTTTTTCCAATTACTAAAAGCATGAATATTACTGTTATCGGCAACATAACCATTCCACAGACATACCAAACTTTACCACAATATTTATGAGCAAATTCCCATGTGTCTTTGTTCTTCATAGACATCGAAGTCCGATATCCAAATACTGAATTTATTTCCTTTGGAGCCTTTTTCATAAAATATCTTCCAAAACCAATCATCGTAAATGGAAGAAGCAAATCCATAATCAACATAAAAATCCAAAACCCCATTGTAAACCTCCTTTACTACAACTTCCGATTGTGCGTTTGTGCAAAACACCTTTATTTCAAACGTATGAAAAATATTGACATTCGCCGAGATTACTTAGCACGTCTCTAAGCACAAACATAAAGTTCAACTTGCTTTTGTTTATAGTTTCTCCTTCAATTCTACTGCAGTAATTTTGTACTTTCTCAAGTTCTTCAAACAGTAATCTATTACAAATTTCTTTAGCTTCCTCCAAAACAAGAGCATCACAATACACCGCATCGATAGAATATTCTTCTTCTTCCACTATTAAGCATTGTTTTTCAGAGTGAAATCTTTTTGCAAAATTTGAAACAATTAGTTTTTCGTAATCTTCATCGCACAATTCTATTATACAAGGAACAAAATTATCATTATTTTTCTTTTTGTAAAATGTAATATCAAGCATTGTTGTTACCTCCAGTTTTCCTTTTTTTCACTTTTTCACGAACTTCTTTAACTTTTTCGGGTGAAAGGTCATCGTAAAGTTTTATTCCTTTTGCTTCAGCCCTTTGCTTCGTTTTTGGAGAAGCTTTAGCTTGGACTAAAGCTATGCTAACCCCTTGCTCGCTGAATTTATCAATATCACTTGGAAAAATTTTTGCTCTTGCTTTAATTTCTCCATAACCTTTTTCAGCCATTCTCGGCTCCCTCCAATCATCTGTTAATATTTATTATCTGCGCTAATC
>OGWV01000875.1_pt1 | contig 18852 bp, 17 predicted proteins | sample 1576081 | NCBI WGS metagenome assembly OGWV01 (sample SAMEA3541541, study PRJEB24748) | human gut metagenome | biome: human gut; feature: human-associated habitat; material: faeces | place: China | collected 2012 | reverse complement strand
GATTTTCTTCTCCGAAGAAGAAGCCATGAAGGGCGGACAGGAATTCCTGAAAGAGGGAAATCCTCTGAAGATATTTAATATTGAAAATAAATACATGCTTCCATTTTACAGCAGTTTATTCCCGGCCGGAGTGAATGGGATGTGGGTAGGAAAAGATACAGAAGAAGAGATCAAGCTTCAACTTACAGAACTGGTCAGAAGACCGGAGCAGAAACCGGGAGAGGAACCGATCGAGAATCCGAGTTTCCAGATTACAGCTATGTACTTCATGCAGAAAGCACGTAAGCAGAAAGAAATGAAGATTACAGAAGATATGAAGGATCTTCAGGAAGAATTGATGGCGCACTATCAGGATGCAACCTTCATTACTGCGGTCACGGAAGAGAAGAAAATGCCGGTGTTGAATAAGAATGACGGACAGGTATTATTGCCGGTATTTACCGATGTTCAGGAGTTCCTGAAGTTCCAGAACAACCATTCGGATACAAGATATTCTATGGGAGTGCTGGAAGCGGTAAAAGTTCCGGAAGCAATGGGTGATGAAATGACAGGTGTAGTGGTGAATCCATTTGGTGTGGATCTGCAACTGAATATTGCAAGATCACAGAATCAGAATTAGTCTTACAGGTACGAAAAAGCCGGATAACATTTGTTATCCGGCTTTTTTTCGTAATCTCTCGCATTAAGTCATGTATTTCTTTTAAATATTCAAATCTGAAATAGCTATATTTTAATATATAAAAAGTACATCAAAAACTTAGATTCGTTATGATTAGAGCGGTGTTACATTAACAGCCTGTGGTCCTTTGGCGCCGTCTGTAACTTCGTATTCCACTTCCTGACCTTCTTCAAGCGTCTTGAATCCATCCATGTTCAGTCCTGAATAATGAACGAATACATCATGACCTTCAGCGTCAGAAATGAAACCGTAACCTTTTTGGTTGTTAAACCATTTTACAGTACCTTTCATGATCATACCTCCATAAAATATTATTAAATCGCATATTTATATAGGAAAACTATAAAATACACTATTGCCAGATTAGCATATATTGATAAATACGTCAATGGATATATGAAATGTTTTTGTGTTTTTGTACAAAAAATCAATCTACTTGACGAATGAACATCAAACGTGTAAAGTAATATTGTTCAAACTAACAAAGGATTAAAAGGTTGGAAAAACTATGATTACATTGACAGGAAAAAAGATATCGGAAGGAATTGCGATCGGAAGACTTTCCTTTTATAAGCGTGATACAAAAGAAATCCGCAGGATCTATGTCAAAGATGTAGAAAAAGAAGTGATGCGTTTTCAAAAAGCCAGACAGAAGGCATTGCAGGAATTACGCGATCTGTATGATCTGGCAGCGAAGGATGTCGGAGAAGCGAATGCGGCAATCTTTGAGATGCAGCAGATGATCCTGGAAGACCAGGAGATCATCCGTCAGATTACAAGTATTATTGTTGAGCATAAGCTGAATGCAGAATATGCGGTAAAAAATGCGGTTGAAAATATTTTGGCAAGCGCTTCAAAGAGTAATAAGAATTATGTGCTGGGGCATGAGGCAGATGTAAAGGATGTATCGACAAGAGTACTCCGGATTCTTGCAAGGACATGGAAAGATAAGATGCTGACGGATGAGCCGTTTATTCTTGCTGCGGGAGAACTTTATCCAAGTGAGACTGTAAAGTTTGATAAGAGCAAAATTCTTGGATTTGTGACCAGATATGGAACTATCAATTCCCATACGGCTGTGCTTGCAAGAACCAAAGGAATACCATCGGTGATCGGACTGGGAGAATCCCTGAAAAAAGAATACGAAGGCAAGACGATCATCATCGACGGTTTTGAGGGAAAAGTATATATTGAGCCGGATTATACGACGATTTCCAAGATGAAGCAGAAGCAGGATGAGAATCATACCCAGGTACAGAATCTGGAACGTCTGAAGGGAAAAGAGAATATTACACAGAGTGGACAGAAGATTGACGTCTGTGCAAATATCGGAACCAGGGAAGATATAGAAAATGTACTGAGAAGTGATGCCGGAGGAATCGGATTATTCCGCAGCGAATTCCTGTATATCGAAAATGGGACAAAGCTGCCGACAGAAGAACAGCAGTTCCAGGTATACCGTCTGGCAGCAGAGGCAATGGGCACCAAAAAGGTCGTAATCCGTACCGCAGATCTGGGAGGCGAAAAGCAGGCAGAATGTCTAGAGCTCGGAGAAGATAGAAATCCGGAGATCGGCTATAGGGGAATCCGTGTATCGCTGGATAAAGATGAGATATTTAAGACACAGCTCCGTGCAATTTTACGTGCATCTGCATATGGAAATATGTCGGTCATGTTTCCGATGATCACGGATGTGGAAGAAGTAAAACAGGCGAAACTGATTCTGGAAAAGATAAAGAATGAACTGAAAGACGAGAAGATTCCGTTCAATGAAGAGATTAAGATCGGTGTTATGATCGAGACGCCTGCAGCGGTTATGATCAGTGGAGAGCTGGCAAGAGAAGCAGATTTCTTCAGTATCGGAACGAATGACCTGACACAGCTGACACTCGGAATGGACAGAACAAACAGCAGACTGGAGCGCTTTTATAATACACATCATCCGGCGCTTCTTAAGATGATCCGTATTATTGCCAATAATATCCACCTGGAAGGAAAGAAAATCGCATTATGCGGTGATCTGGCGGCTGATCTTAGTCTGACTGAGAAGTTTATCCAGATGGGGATCGATGAGTTGTCTGTAGCACCGAACCAGGTACTTGCTTTGAGAAAAAAAATAAGGGAAATACAGTAAGTTATAGTTAATATCTTGTTGTTGAGAGTATAAGGAGGAAAAGAGTAACATGGTGGAAAAATTATTTAAGCTCCGTGAGAACGGGACGGATGTCAGGACCGAGGTTATGGCAGGTATCACCACGTTCATGACCATGGCGTACATCCTTGCGGTCAATCCGAGTATCCTGTCTGCGACAGGGATGGATTCCGGTGCGATCTTTACATCCACAGCACTGGCGGCAATGATCGGTACGTTTCTGATGGCATTCTTTGCCAATTATCCGTTTGCACTGGCGCCGGGAATGGGATTGAATGCGTACTTTGCATATACCGTTGTTCTCGGAATGGGGTATAAGTGGGAAGTTGCACTGACAGCCGTCTTTGTAGAAGGTATCGTATTTATCGTACTTTCGCTTACAAATATCCGTGAGGCAATCTTCAATGCAATCCCGAAAAATCTGAAGTCTGCAGTCAGTGTCGGCATCGGATTGTTTATCGCATTTATCGGACTTCAGAATGCAAATATCATAGTGGGAGGTTCTACGCTTTTGGAGTTATTCTCAATTGATGGGTACAACAGTGCAAAAGGTGTGGAAGCATCCATGAATAACGTGGGAATCACGGTTCTTCTTGCATTGATCGGTGTGGGAATTACAGGAATTCTGGTAATTAAGAATGTAAAGGGAAATATTTTATGGGGAATCCTGCTCACATGGATTTTAGGAATTATCTGCCAGATGGCAGGTATCTATGTGCCGGATCCGGAGATTGGATTCTACAGTCTGCTTCCGGACTTTAGCAGTGGATTTTCAATCCCTAGTATCATGCCGGTATTTGGTAAACTTGATTTTAGCGGAGTATTTTCCCTGAATTTCATCGTCGTTATCTTTGCATTTTTATTTGTTGATATGTTTGATACGATCGGAACATTGATCGGTGTATCTACCAAGGCAGGTATGTTAGATGAAGAAGGACATCTTCCGAATATCAAAGGGGCACTGATGGCTGATGCGGTTGCAACAACCGTCGGAGCAGTTCTTGGAACAACAACGACTACCACGTTTGTGGAAAGTGCATCAGGTGTATCTGAAGGAGGAAGAACCGGGCTGACTTCCGCAACAACAGCCATTTTATTCGGGTTGTCGTTGTTCCTGTCACCAATCTTCCTTGCAATTCCATCGTTTGCAACAGCACCGGCTTTGATCGTAGTGGGATTCTATATGTTGACAAATGTGACGCACATTGATTTTGATAATTTTTCAGAAGCACTGCCATGCTACATCTGTATCCTGGCTATGCCATTTTTCTACAGCATCTCAGAAGGTATCTCTATGGGAGTGATTTCTTACGTGATCCTGAATCTGATGACTGGAAAGGCAAAAGAAAAGAAAATCAGCGCATTAATGTATGTACTTGCGGTATTATTCATATTGAAATATATCTTTCTGTAAAATATAATAGAAAGTGGAGAACGAAAAGAGATCGGTGTTTCCGGTCTTTTTTCTGACTTATAAAAGTATCCGAAAGATACATGAAGGAGAACAAACGTATGAATTTACTTACGATGGAACATATTACAAAGGCTTATACAGACCGTGTTCTTCTGAATGATGTTGCATTCAGTATCAATGAAAATGAGAAGATCGGTGTGATCGGAATCAATGGGATGGGAAAGTCTACGCTGTTAAAAGTGACTGCAGGAATCGAACCATATGATGAAGGGAAGATCAGTATGGGAAAGCAGGTGAAGATCTGCTATCTTCCGCAGACACCGGAATTCGAAGAGGGAACAACAGTTCTTCGCGCAGCAATTGCAGATAATGTAAATGAACTGAACCAGTGGACGATCGAGGCAGATGCAAGATCTATGCTGAATCAGCTGGGGTTCTATGATTATGATGAAAAAGTAGAGCATATGTCCGGCGGACAGAAGAAGAGGATTGCACTGGTCAATGCACTGCTGACACCGGCTGACATACTGATCTTAGATGAGCCGACGAACCACCTGGACAATGCAATGTCAGAGTGGCTGGAGGAATATCTGATCGGCTTTAGAGGGGCAATACTGATGGTTACGCATGACCGTTACTTCCTGGATCGTGTGGCAACAAGAATCGTGGAAGTGGATCAGGGAAAGCTATACAGTTATCCGGGAAATTATTCCGAATTTGTTAAATTGAAAGCAGAGCGTCAGGATATGGCACTGGCTACGGAACGGAAGAGGAAGAGCCTTCTCCGCACCGAACTTGAATGGCTGGGAAGAGGTGCAAGAGCCAGAAGCACGAAGCAGAAAGCACATATTGACCGGATCAAAGCGATGCAGGAGATCAAGGATATTCAGGAAGAAAAGAGAGTGGTACTGGATTCCGTAGCATCCCGTATGGGAAATAAGACGATCGAGCTGGAGAATATCAGCAAATCTTATGGTAACAGAAAGCTGATCAGTGATTACAGCTATATATTCCTGAAAAATGACCGCATTGGAATTATCGGTCCGAACGGCTGTGGCAAGACAACACTTCTTAAGATCATCAATGGGATCGTGAGGCCAGACAGTGGAACAATAGAAATCGGGCAGACCATCCGGATTGGATATTTCTCGCAGGAGAACGAATATATGGATGCGTCCATGAAAGTGATCGACTATGTGAAAGAAGTGGGGGAATATGTCACTACATCTGACGGAAAGATCACGGCATCACAGATGCTGGAGCGTTTTTTATTTGACGGAGCCATGCAGTGGTCGAAAATCGAGAAGCTTTCCGGAGGAGAAAAGCGGAGATTGTATCTGATGCGTGTGCTGATGAGTGCGCCGAATGTGCTGATCCTGGATGAGCCGACGAATGATCTGGATATCCAGACACTGACCATTCTGGAGGATTATCTGGATCACTTTGACGGAATTATCATAACAGTATCTCATGACCGGTATTTCCTTGATCGTATCGTGAACCGTACCTTTTCTTTTGAAGGAGATGGGAAAATTCGCCAGTTTGAGGGAGGATATTCTGATTATCTGATTCGGAAAGAACTGGAAGGTCTGGATACGGAGATGTCACTGAAAGGACATGCTGCCGCAACAGAAGGACAATCAAAGAAAGGGGAAAACTCTTCCAAAGATACATGGAAACAGAGAAAATCGAAACTTAAGTTCACATACAAAGAGCAGCGGGAGTTTGAGACCATCGACGATGATATTGCAAAGCTTGAAGAAAAGCTCGAGACGCTGGATGCACAGATTGCAGCTAATGCGACTAATTCAGTGAAATTACGGGAACTCATGGATAAAAAAGAAGAGGCAGGGAATGAACTGGATGAAAAGATGGAACGTTGGGTATATCTGAATGATCTGAATGAAAAGATTCAGAATGCAGACATAACAAAAGAATAGACAAGGAGGATATGATATGAGTTGGACAAGAGACAGACTGAAAACAAATGGTAGGATTGCATTTAAAAAGAATTACTGGTCATGTGTCGCTGTAGCCGTGATCATGGGAATTATCACAGGATTAAGTGGTGTGAATGGAGGAAGAGCCGGAGGCAGTGCTTCGCAGAACAGTTTGTATGGAACAGATGGATTTGGATATCCGTTTGCCGGATTGGCGATTACAATGACAGCAATTATAGTGACTCTCATAATTCTGGCACTGGAGATATTTGTGGGAAGTCTTCTGGAAGTAGGCGGAAAAAGGTTCTTTGTTCTCAATAAGACAGAGAATCCAACAGTCGGAACCATATTTGATGCATTCCGTTCCGGAAATTATGTGAATGTTGTGCTGGCGATGTTCCTGAAAAATCTGTTTACATCTTTGTGGACGCTGCTTTTCGTTATTCCGGGAATTGTAAAACATTATGAATATCTGATGATCCCTTACATTCTTGCAGAGAATCCGGGAATGGACAGAAAAGAAGCATTTCAGATCAGTAAGCGTATGATGGACGGGCAGAAGATGGAAACATTTATTCTGGATTTGTCATTTATCGGATGGATATTACTGTCTGCAATTACCTGTGGAATCGTTGGGATATTCTATGTAAATCCGTACAGGGAGGCGACATTTGCAGAATTATATGCATTTAATAAGGCAAAAGCGTATGAAGAAGGATATATCAGATAAGGAAAATCAGAAAGAAAAGTTACAGGTAAAGGAAGTAGTATGGCGATTAATAAATCCATGAGAAGAGTATTGAAAGCTCTATCTTTTGACGGCATTGAAGTAGAAGCCTCGAGGCATCTGGCAAATTTAAAGGCAATCGATCCAATGAAAATCTTTTATAAGACGATTGATTATAAGATTTATAACGGTGATCATCAGATTCCGGTGAGGATATTCCTTCCGGGAGAGAAGATGGAAGATGATCTCCCGGCATTGTTGTTCTTTCACGGAGGCGGATGGGTAACGGAAAGTATTGACAATTATGAGAGAATCTGTGCCCGTCTGGCATCGGCAACAAATCATATTGTTGTATCGGTAGAGTACAGGCTGGCACCGGAATATCCATTTCCGACAGGTTTCTATGACTGTTATATGGCGGCAAAGGCTATGTTTACGAACCGGTTCATTTTGAATACAGATCCGGACAAGATCACTTTGATCGGGGACAGCGCAGGCGGGAATCTGGCAGCAGCTGTTTCACTGATGGCAAGAGATCAGGGAGAATTTCTGCCAAAGAGACAGATTCTGATCTATCCGGCAGTGAATAATGATTACAGTGAGAATTCCCCGTATCTGTCAGTCAGACGCTATGGAACAGAGTATCTTCTGACAGCTGGAAAGATGAGGGATTATATTAATTTTTATGCTTCGGCAGAAGAAGATAAGAGGAGTAAATATCTTGCACCTCTGATGGAAACGGATTACAGTAACCAGCCGGATACATTGATCTTAACAGCAGAATGTGATCCGCTCAGAGATGAAGGGGAAGAGTATGGAAGGCGTCTGAAAGAAGCCGGAAATCAAGTGGAGATTCACCGGATTCAGGATGCACTTCACGGATTTTTTGCACTGGGGGTAAAATATTACCATGTGCAGGAGAGCTTCGCGATTATTAACCGCTTTCTTGACAGCTATGGACAGAAGGAAAGCGAAAAGAATGTCAATCCGGCGGATGGTGAATAGCAGCGGGAGAGAGAAGGGGGAAAAGCAGTGTTTGAACAAAAACGTGCTTACTGGAGAAGTCTGGATAATGCAGCAAAGTTATTTTCTGCTGCCAGCAGTCCGAAAGATACCAGAGTATTCCGGTTCTATTGTGAACTGAAGGAAGAAGTGGAAGAAAATGTCCTGCAGGAGGCACTGGATCAGACAATTGAGAAATATCCGGTATTCCTGTCGGTCATGAGAAAAGGCTTGTTCTGGCACTATCTGGAGAAAAGCGAATTAAGACCGATAGTAAGAAAAGAATATAAAGAACCATGCAGCAGTCTGTATGTACGGGATAAAAAGACGCTTCTATTCGAAGTGACCTATTATAAAAAACGGATTAATTTTGAAGTATTTCATGCACTGACTGATGGAACCGGCGCGACGGAATTCTTGCGGGAACTGGTGAAGAATTATCTGCATCTGGTTCATAAGGATGAACTTGAACCGGTTGAATTATCAGATCAGTATCTGACGGTAAAGGATCAGGAGGATGACAGCTTCAGCCGTTATTACGATCCAGATTTTCCAAGAAAGAAAAAGAAGAAGATCAAGGCATTTCAGATTAAAAAGAACGGAAAGGGATACGAAGAACTGCAGGTCAAGGAGGCAACTGTGCCGGTAAAAGAACTTCTGGGTATCAGCAGGGAAAAGGGAGTATCCATGTCAGTGCTTTTAACGACGGCATTCATATGTGCAATTCATGAGGAAATGAGCCGGATGCAGGAAAAAAAGCCGGTCATACTGATGGTTCCGGTGAATTTAAGAAAGATATTCCCATCCGATTCGATGCTGAATTTCTTTGGTTATATAGAACCGGGGTATCAGTTTGGAGAAGGGAAAGATTCGTTTGAAGATGTACTGGAAACAGTTAAGATATATTTTCGGGAGAATCTGTCTAAAGAACATGTGGCAGGCCAGATGAATGAATTGATCGCAATAGAAAAGCATAAAATTTTAAAGTGGGCACCTTTGGAACTTAAGAACCGTTGTATCCGTGCAGGGGCCAAGATGGCAGAGCAGGAAGTGACGGCTGTGCTTTCTAATATGAGTGTAGTAAAGATGCCGGAAGATTATGCGGACTATATTGAAAAATTCGGAGTGTATACCAGCACGAACCGGACGGAATTATGCATCTGTTCTTTTAAGGATACACTTTCACTCAGTTTTACATCAAGATATGACAGTACGAATATCCAGCGGAATTTTTACCGGATATTGAAAGAACTCGGCGTACAGGTCACGGTTACAGAAGCAGATTTTCCGAAGGATGCAAAAGCAAATTACGAAGGGAAGAAAGTGTTGCAGATATTTACATTCTGCTGTATTGCAGCAATTGTGATCAGTATGATGACAGATATCATCATATCCCCCGGGGTACACTGGTCGGTATTTGTGGCGGCCGGCTGTGCAACGATGTGGTTTACGATGGCAGTTGGGTATGTGAAGCGTTTCAATTTGTTGAAGAATGCGGCGTGGCAGCTTCTGATCATGTCAGGTATTTGCGTGTTATGGGATCTGGGAACCGGATGGAGGGGATGGTCGGTAAATATCGGAATCCCGAATATCTGCCTATTGATCCAGATTGTAATGCTGATCATATCCCGAATACGGTCATTATCACCAAGAGAGTATATGATATATTATGTAATGGCGTCGGTATATTCGATGATACTGCCGTTTGTACTGCTCATGACAGGGGTGATCCGCTACAGAACTCCGTCTGTCATCTGTATCGGCTGTAGTTTTCTGCTGATGATTGGACTTATCATGTTCAAAAGAAAAGAATTTAAAGAAGAAATGCATAAAAAATTTCACGTTGGTTGACACTGATATCAAGAGTTATGTTATAATAGCTATATCAAGAGTTTATGTCAGCGCGTTTACAAATTTCATAATACGATACCAGAAAAGTTGGCGTGCAGTTCGATATAACTTCGGATTGTGCGCCCTTTTAGCGTTGTCATACGTCTGCAGAAGTTACCATGAGAGAAGTGTTAAGAACAGGAGGCAGAAATGTTCAGAATAGGAGATTATGTGGCGCATTATAAGGAGGGCGTCTGTGAAGTGGTAAATATTGGAAAGATTGATATGGGCAGTTCGGATAAAGAGTATTATACGTTAAAACCGGTATATGATGCAGCCGGAACGGTATATACACCGGTTGACAACAAGAGGGAGCAGATCAGACAGTTAATTACAAAAGAAGAAGCAGAGAATCTGATCAAAGAGATGTCGGAGATTGATACAATCGGTGTGACGAATGAAAAGCAGCGGGAAGCAATGTACAAAAATGCGTTATTACACAATCAGTGCAGAGAATGGGTTTCATTGATCAAGACATCTTATGGGAGAAATAAAGAAAGAATCCAGGCAGGGAAAAAGACGATTAATATCGATGAGAGATATATGTCCAGTGCTGAAAAGTTCCTGTATGGGGAACTGGCGGTGGTGATGGAGATGCCGAGAGATAAAGTCAGTGGTTATGTGAAAGAGCATTTGGATACAGCGATGGTATAGGAGAAGACAGAGTCAAAAAATAATGTTGCAAACCAAAGAAATGTTTGCAACATTATTTTTTATTGTTAATGTGAAAGCGTTGTATCTTTGACTGCTTTTGCGGATTTTTCGGCATAAATTGTCGTTACAAGATTCTTATACGGAGCACGTTTTTTTAGTTCTCCGGCATCTTCTAAAATATCCTGAAGAAGATCAAAACTTTCCTGACGGAAGATTAGATCCTTCTTCCATGTGTCCTGTTTATAGTAACGGGATACGATGGTTGTAATGGTATCCGGTGTTGTCTCTTTGAACTGAGGCGCAATTACCTGAGCAATTTCTTCCGGAGTGTGAGATGCCACATAATTCATACCTTTTTGCAGAGCATTGGTAAATCCCTGAATGATTTCCGGATGTTGGGAGATGTAACTTTTCTTTGCAGAGAATGCAGTGTATGGGACATATCCGCTGTCAGTTCCGAGAGAAGCTACCACATATCCTTTTCCTTGCTTTTCAAGGTTGGTTGCGCCTGGTTCAAATTCTACTGTAAAGTCATAGTCAGCCTTTTCTTCAGAAAAGGCTGCAGCTGTAGAACCGAAATCAATGTTCTGGTCAATCGTAAGATCAGAGGCTGGGTCAATATGGTTCTGCTTTAAGATATATTCAAATACCATTTCAGGCATGCCACCTTTTCGCCCGCCAATGACTTTCTTGCCTTTCAGATCTTCCCATTTAAAATTTTTGATATCATCTCTGGCAACCAGAAAGTTTCCGGCACGCTGAGTGAGCTGTGCAAAGTTTACGACATAATCATGAGCCCCTTCATTATAAGTATAAATGGAAGCCTCTGATCCCATAAATCCGATGTCGGCTGTTCCGGAAAGGACAGCAGTCATGGTCTTGTCGGCACCAAAACCGGTCACGAGCGAAAGGTCGATTCCTTCCTTCTCAAAATAATTCTTTTCCATTGCAACATACATCGGTGCATAAAAGATAGAATGAGCGACTTCATTCAGTGTGACAGGAGTCAGATCCGTCTTTTTATCATTGATAGATTTTGAAGTTTTTGATGTTTTGCCTGTCGCAGATTCCGGTTTATCAGCGGATGTGCATGCCAAAAGTGAAGTGACGGATAGTGTAAAAAGTAGAAGAAGAGCGGTGATACGCTTTTTCATAAGATCCTCCCGGGGAAATATATTCTATGCTTTATAGTATATTCAGATGCGAAAGATCAGTGACAGGGAGGCGGATTGATTATAAAATTTCTTGTTTTATTTTAAATGAATTAATGGTAAAATATTGAAGTATTAACAAAAACGAGAGGAAAAAAGAGTATGAAACAAAAAAATAGCTTTAGCGGGCAGATTGGATTTGTATTTGCAGCTGCCGGAAGCGCAGTCGGCGTGGGAAACCTCTGGCGTTTTCCATATCTGGCAGCAAAAGACGGGGGAGGACTTTTCCTGATCATCTATCTTGCGCTGGTATTGACGGTTGGTTTTGTGTTACTGACTACAGATATAGCAATTGGCCGCAAGACGGGAAAAAGCGCAATCTATGCCTATGAATCAATGAGAAAAAAATGGAAATTTCTTGGAGTGATCACATTCCTGGTTCCAGTATTGATCATGACTTATTATGCGGTGATTGGTGGATGGATCTTAAGATATATCGTGATCTATCTTACAAGTTCAGGAAAGCAGGCAGTAGCAGATGACTGCTTTACCGCATTCATTTCTTCACCATCGTCGGTGTGGTATGGATTGATCTTTATGCTGCTGACAGCATTGATCGTATATAACGGTGTAGAAGAGGGAATCGAACGGGTTTCGAAATTTATCATGCCGGTTCTGCTGATTATGGTAATCGGAATTGCAATTTTCTCACTTACATTGAAGACTACGCTGGATGATGGAACGGTACGTACCGGATTGCAGGGGCTTAAGGTGTATATGAAACCGGATCTGACAGGAATTACGGTTGGCCGCTTCCTGCAGATTACACTGGACGCAATGAGCCAGCTGTTCTTCTCTCTGAGTGTATCAATGGGAATTATGATTACATATGGCTCATATGTTAAGAAAGATGTAGATCTGAATAAGGCAGTATCACAGATTGAGATTATGGATACCGGAGTTGCATTCCTTGCCGGTGTTATGATCATCCCAGCAGTATTCGTATTCTCCGGTTTGGACGGAATGTCAGCGGGACCGGGACTGATGTTTGTATCATTGCCAAAGGTATTCTACAGTATGGGAACGGTCGGACGTGTGATCGGAATTCTGTTCTTTGTACTGGCAGGATTTGCCGCATTGACATCCTGCATTTCGGTACTGGAATCAATCACTGCAAACTGTATGGAATTATTTCACACAGAGCGTAAGAAGACGACCAGAGTGTTATCGGTGATCTACCTTATCGCAACAGCAGTGATCGCACTTGGATACAGCATCTTCTATGTAGAAGTTGCACTTCCAAACGGAAGTACAGGACAGCTTCTGGATATCATGGACTATATCAGTAACAGCTTTATGATGCCGTTTATTTCGCTGTTATCAGCAATCTTGATCGGCTGGATCATGAAGCCGTCATGGATTGCAGAGGAAATGGAACTGAATGGCGAGAAATTCAAACGTAAAAAGTTATATAATGTGATGATGCGTTATATTATGCCGGTTATTATGGTGATTCTGTTCCTGCAGTCAACAGGTGTGTTGAATCTGATTATGAAATAATAATATTGGAAGTAAATGAAGCAAAAAGGAGATCAGAGAAATATGAGTACAAAAGCAGAACATGCAGCAGAATTACACCAGAGAGGATGCAACTGCGCCCAGGCAGTAGCCTGTACATTTTGCAAAGAATTCGGAATCAGTGAAGACGATATGTTTCGTATCGCAGAAGGTTTTGGTCTGGGTATGGGCGTGATGGAGATGTGTGGTGCATTGTCTGGAATGGCAATGATCATCGGCCTTGATAACAGTCAGGGAGGCACAGAAGAAGGATCCAGAACCAAAGGGGATACATATAAGAAGATCCGAAGCAAAGTAGAAAAATTCAAAGAGAAAAATGGTTCCTGCATCTGCCGGGAGTTAAAAGGTGTGGAGACAGGAAAAGTTCTCTGCAGTTGTCCACAGTGTATCGCAGATGCCGTAGCTTTGACAGAAGAATATCTGGCAGAGCAGGGAAAATAAAGTCTGGATAAAATAAAGCTCAGGGAAAATGAAATCCGGGAAAAGTCAATGCATAATGGAGAAAAGAAATGCGATTAAAAAATATATTAATTGTTGTAAAAGATATCGAACATTCCAAACAATTCTATCATGATCTGTTCGGACTGAATACAATTCTTGACAATGACGGCAATGTGATATTAACGGAAGGCCTGGTACTTCAGGACGAAAAGATATGGAAAGAAGTTCTGAATAAGGATATTATTCCGGAAAATCATGCCAGTGAGTTATATTTCGAAGAACCGGATATCGAAGCATTTGCCAGAAAGCTTGAAAAGTTGTATCCTAATGTTAGGTATGTCAACCGGCTGATGACACACAGCTGGGGGCAGAAGGTGGTCCGTTTCTATGATCCAGATGGCAATCTGATCGAAGTAGGAACACCGATGTAAAGAATTTTGGAATGATAACGGAGGATAAGAAAGATGGGAGTTCAATCAATTGATGCAGAAGATGATCAGTTCGCATATCGTTACGATACACAGTTACTGATCGAGAGAAGAGACTTCCAATGAATGGTGCGAGGCAGTATCCGATGAAGAATACGGAAAATTGAAATAATCCTACCGAAGTATAAAAAATGTGATAAAATGGTTGCAGTCAGGGAGCTGATTGCAGCCATTTTTGGGGTATCGCCATGTGTTCGTAAGGAGCTGCCAGTGGCAGGTCATGTAGATACAAAAGTATGCAAGAGAAGTTGTTGGCGGTCGATTCTGAGGATTAACAGAGACAGAACATGAAAGGACAAGAATCATGAAGATAACATCAGTTGCAGTATTAGGTGCAGGTGCGGTAGGTTCCTATGTGATCTGGGGACTTGCGGACCGTGAAGATATAAAGCTTGGCGTGATCGCCGAAGGAGAGAGAAAGGAAAGACTGAGCCGTCAGGGCTGTGCGATCAACGGAAAGGTCTATCATCCGGAGGTGTGGACACCAGAGGAAGCAGAAAATGTGGATTTCCTGATCGTTTCGTTAAAATACGGTGCATTACCGGGAGCATTGGAAAGCATCCGAAAAATAGTTGGAAAAGATACCAGTGTAATGAGCCTGATGAATGGCGTGGACAGCGAAGAGATCATCGCAGAACAGATTGGAAAGTCACACATTCTTCCGGCTGTGATTAAAGTAGCGTCACACAGAGAAGCGGACGGATATCATTTCGATCCAGAGACAACACTTGGGATCATCTTCGGTGAATATGAAGCCCCATACGAAAGTGAAAGGGTAAAGGCGGTGAAAGAACTGTTTGCCGGTACGGGAATCCATTACCGCTCAACGGAATATGCAATAGAAGAAGTGTGGTGTAAATTTCGTCTGAATGTCTGCAATAATCTGCCACAGGCAATCCTGGGAGCAGGTGTTGGCTGTTACCGGGACAGTGAACATATGAAAGCAATTCAGAATGGTTTAAAAAAAGAACTGGAAGCAATTGCAGAAGCGAAAGGAATTGACATCAGTAAAGCGGACAGAATGTCCGGACGGGGAAGTGCGGTTCCGCCAAAGGCCCGTTATTCCACATTACAGGATCTGGATGCAGGACGTCATACGGAGATCGATATGTTTTCCGGAGCGCTGATGCGTATGGGAAAAGAACTGGGGATTCCAACACCATATAATGAATATACCTATCATATGATCAAAGCACTGGAAGAAAAGAATGACGGCAGATTTGCCTATACAGGAGAGGAAGAACCAACCTGGTCGAAATAAAAAGTTTGGGGAAGAGATATGTTAAAAAAAGAAGAAATGATTACACTTTTAAAGAATGACGTAGTTCCGGCACTTGGCTGCACGGAACCGGTATGTGTAGCACTGTGCGCAGCAAATGCAGGGAAAATGACGGAAAATAAGATCTGCTCGATAGAAGTGGAAGTAAATGCAGGAATCTATAAAAATGGAATGTCGGCAGGAATCCCAGGCTGTGATTATGTAGGACTTCCATATGCAGCAGCACTGGGAGCATATCTTAAGAATCCGGAAAAAGGGCTGGAACTTCTGGAAGATATCACACCGGAAATTCTGGAACAGATGAAAGAACTGTGCGGTATGGCTGCTGTATCCGTGAAGATTAAAGAGCATGGGCAGGGATTGTATGTGAAATGTAAGATCAAGACAGAAGCAGATATGATCACATCGGTCATCAGAGGAACACATACGAATCTTGTATATCTGGAGAAAAATGGAAAGATTATATATGAAAAAAATCAGGAAAACGGACAGGCATCAGATAATGCTCTGATTGAGGCGTTGAAACAGATGACAATTGCACAGATCCGCCAGGTTGCAGATACAGCTTCAGAGGAAGAATTACATTTCCTGATGGATGGAGTGGAAATGAATGAAAGACTGGCAGCTTATTCCGAAGATAAGAAAGTCGGAGTAGGAATTGCAGATACGCTTCGGAGTGAAAAAGGTTCAGAGGTGTTGAAGAATGATCTGCTGACCAGAATTATGCTGAAAGTAAGTTCGGCAGCCGAGAGCCGTCTGGACGGCTGTCCGCTGCCGACGATGAGCAGTTCCGGTGCGGGAACAAAAGGTCTGGTAGTGATCCTGCCGGTCAGTGAAGCAGCAGACGCATTGGAAGTGTCAATGGAGAAAAAGGTGCGTGCGCTTGCAATTGCTCACCTGGTGAACCGTTATATCAATGCTTATATAGGAAAGCTGTCACCGATGTGCTCCTGTGTCATGGCATCATCAACGGCTGCATCCGTAGGAATTGCTTACCTGCTGGGAGGCAGTGACGAACAGCTTGGGTATGCGGTGCGAAATATGTCCGGGACGGTAACGGGAATGATCTGTGACGGCGGAAAGGTCGGCTGTGCAATGAAGGTTGCAACAGGATCATCAGCAGCCCTGCTTTGTGCGCTGACGGCCGTTCATGATGCGCCGCTTCGTGTGAGTGACGGTATCTGTGCAGAGACACCGGAAGACTGTATCCGTCATATGGCACAGATCGGTAATCAGGGGATGGCGCAGACGGATAAAGAAATCATTCATATTATGGAGCAGAAAAAGTGAAACAACAGCATATGTTTTCAAATAAAATGATCGCCGGTATTCTGATACCGGTCGTTCTGGAACAGTTATTGAATTCAATTATGGGAACGGCAGATACGATGATGGTAAGTAATATTGGATCTGCAGCTATCTCGGCAGTATCGCTGGTGGACTCTATCAATATTCTTGTGATACAGGCATTTTCGGCACTGGCAGCAGGAGGAGCAATTGTCTGTTCACAGTATATCGGACAACAGAATAAAAAGATGGCGAATGAATCTGCAAGACAGGTGTTATTCATCATCACGGCCATCTCGATCGCAGTCAGTGTGTTATGTCTTGGATTTAAGAAACCGCTTTTGCGCCTGATTTTTGGTTCAGTAGAAGCTGACGTTATGAGAGCCTCAGAGACATATTTCTTTTATACAGCTATTTCATTTCCGTTCATAGCGGCATATGATTCGGCGGCATCCATTTTTCGTGCGCAGGAGAATACGAAGGGTCCAATGCTCATTTCCATGATATCGAATGCGATGAATATTGTTGGAAATGCAATTATGATCTGGATTTTCCATATGGGAGTTGCGGGTGCGGCAATCTCTACACTGGTTTCCCGTATATTCTGTGCAGTGGTAGTATTGATTCAATTAAGAAAAGACCGGCAGCCAATCGTGGTAAGAGCTTACCTGAAAATCCGTCCGGACTGGGCAATGATCCGGAGAATACTCGGAATCGGAATTCCGTCCGGTGTGGAAAACAGTATGTTCCAGCTTGGGAAACTGGCGATACAGTCTACCGTATCAACATTAGGTACAACAGCAATCGCAGCACAGGCAATGACAAATATTCTGGAGAATCTGAATGGAATGGCGGCAATCGGAATTGGTGTAGGGTTGATGACAATTGTAGGTCAGTGTATGGGAGCGGACAGAAAAGATGAGGCGGTCTATTACATAAAAAAATTAAGCGTGATCGCAGAAGTGGCAATCATTGTAAGCTGCTTGCTGGTATTTGCATTGACCGGACCTGTAACAGTTCTTGGCGGCATGGAGCCTGCAAGTGCAAAGATGTGTTTCCATATGGTAATCTGGATTACGATTGTGAAGCCGATTGTATGGACGCTGGCATTTATTCCGGCATATGGACTTCGTGCGGCAGGAGATGTGAAATTTTCAATGGCTGCATCCTGTATTACAATGTGGCTGTGCAGGTTCTGTCTGTGCGTGATACTGATCCGGTTTCTGGAATTTGGAACGATGGGTGTCTGGATCGGAATGTTTGCCGACTGGACGGTACGTGCAGTAATATTTACATGGAGATTCCATAGCAGAAGATGGTTAAGATATAAAGTGATTTAACCATTATTATGAATCAATAGAGTATGAGATCAAAACAAATAATAATCAGGAAGATTAAAGGAGAAAGAAAATGAATGAATTATATGAATTGATTGAAAAAAAAATAAAGGCATCCGGATATCCGAGACCAATCTCGGGGGCAGATGTATATGATGATATCTGTGATCAGATCGATGGAAAAGAAAACGGGACGTATTTATTATTGTCAAAATTTGAAGAAGATGTGGTATTTGAGTATCATATTACGATTCGGGATGAGGATTTTAATCTGGGAGTTCTGACGATGAAGACACCGGAACATCTGGGACAAGAAGCTTCTGTACAAGGGATTCAAGATCGTGCCTTACTGTCCTCGTTGTGGAACTCCGCTTTCTTCCCAGGAGGTTGCGCAGGGATACAAGACCGTTAAGGAGCGTTCTGCGATCGTCCGCTTCAAGGTTACAGGAGAGGATGCTTACTTCCTCGCATGGACAACAACGCCTTGGACACTTCCAAGTAACGTGGCACTCTGTGTGAACCCGGATGACACTTATATTAAGGTAAAAGCAGCAGATGGTTACACCTACTATCTTGCTGAGGCACTTGCAGACAAGGTGCTCTCTCCGCTTGCGAAGGAAGAGGGCGAGAAGGCATACGAAGTGCTTGAGACATACAAAGGAACAGATCTTGAGCGCAAAGAGTATGAGCCGCTTTACGACTGTGCAAAGGTTGTTGCGGACAAGCAGCATAAGAAGGGATTTTTCGTAACCTGTGATAACTACGTTACTATGACAGACGGTACCGGTATCGTTCATATCGCACCTGCATTCGGTGAGGACGATGCGAATGTT
>OGWV01000870.1_pt1 | contig 18918 bp, 11 predicted proteins | sample 1576081 | NCBI WGS metagenome assembly OGWV01 (sample SAMEA3541541, study PRJEB24748) | human gut metagenome | biome: human gut; feature: human-associated habitat; material: faeces | place: China | collected 2012 | reverse complement strand
GTCATGGCCTGCCGGGGGGTGCGGGCGTTGATTTCCCCGATCAGGTCGTCGATCTGGCCCTCCACAGGGCGGACCTGGACCACCGGGTCCAGCAGGCCGGTGGGGCGGATGACCTGCTCCACGATCTGGCCCGAGCGGCTGCGCTCATACTCCCCCGGAGTGGCGGAGACATAGATCACTTGATTGACCCGCTGGGAGAACTCCTCAAAGTTCAAAGGACGGTTGTCAAAGGCGCAGGGCAGCCGGAAGCCGTAGTCCACCAGGGTGGTTTTCCGGGCCCGATCCCCGGCGTACATGGCCCGCACCTGGGGGAGGGTCACGTGGCTCTCGTCGATGAACAGAAGAAAATCCTTGGGGAAGTAGTCCAGCAGGGTCATGGGAGGGGACCCGGCGGGCCGGCCGGCGATGACCCGGCTGTAATTCTCAATGCCGGAGCAGTAGCCCAGCTCCCGCATCATCTCAATGTCGTACAAGGTGCGCTGGGAGATGCGCTGGGCCTCCAGCAACTGGTCGTTGGCCTTGAAGAAGGCCACCCGTTCCTCCATCTCCCGGTAGATCTCCTGGATGGCGGCGGCCATTTTTTCCTTGGAGGCCACATAGTGGGAGGCCGGGTAGATGGCCACATGGTCCACCACCCGGGTGGGGGTGCCGGTGACCACGTTGATCTCGCTGATCCGGTCGATCTCGTCCCCGAAGAACTCCACCCGGATGTGTGCAACTTGTTGTTGGGTTTCCTGTGTAGGTTGAGTTGACGGCTGCGGTGCCGGTGTAGGTGTAATAACGACTTCGCCACCGTTAAGTTCATAGTAGCAAGCAAAATATGTATTTAATGAAGGAAAAAGCATAAATGATTTATTATAGTCTATATCTTGAGGAAGACCGTATGTACTCCAAGCTTTTACTTCATCAGACCATACAGCAAACGAATAAATATTGCCATTTGTATCTTTAATTACAGTATTTCCACCTTCACCTGAAAATCTTATTGGCATACTAACAAAATCGACTTTTCTTATTGTTCCGTTTGACAAAGTTAATGATACTGAAGCATTTTCAGCATGATTAGCAGTTGGATTCTTAAGCAATGTGCAATTAGTAATATAGTTATTAACATCATATTGGAAACAAACAGATGAGTTGCCAAAATTCATTGAAAATTTTTTATTATAAACTTTTGCATCATCACAGTTTTCCGTATCATCGTCATTTTCATATTCTGTTTTAAACCAAAGAATATTATCATTTATTTCGAAACCGAACCCCTCATCTTGATAATATGAGTGAACCATATTGTAATCAGCCAAATTCGCTACTTTTGTTGATGAATCGTCATAATAAAGTTTAACCTTTAATTTATCGTACGGATATACCTGTCCTATTATTAAATCAGAAATATCCGGAAAGCTTACAATTTCTGCATTTATTATATCTTTTGATTTGGTTGCGACTATTCCAATTGGGGCTTTTTCATTGTAAGAACGAGTTATAAAAGCATATTCTTTATTACTTTCTAAATAGTAATATTCATCACCAGTTCTACCTTCAAATTTATAAGTGATTTCATTTTCATCATAATTTTCTTCTTTTATATATCCATTGTCAACAGAAAACTTATACATTCCTGTTTTGTCAGGAGTAAAGAAAATTCTCCCATAAAAAGTTTCAAGTTTTTTACCCAATATAAGGGTTTTAGATGATAAATCACTTATATTAAAACGGAACTTTCTTTTTATTGATTGATCATAATTCCAATAATTACCCTTGCATCTAATTTTATACACATAATCCGAATTCAAATATAAATGTTCCCCATAACCAATCAATTCAAAATCTGTATTGTCATCACCATATGCATTTGATGTTATCCAAAATTGACAAGACCATTCATTTTCATCAAAACTCAACACATATTTGCCAGTTTTTTGTGGTGCAAACAAAAAATATTCTTCAAAATTTCCATCATTATCTGTTTCAATATAGTATTCCGTATCAAGTTCAATTTTATTAACGCTTGAAGAATCCTCAGCGAATGCTGAAAAATCAACTACCGACACAATGCTCAAAAGCATTGCAAGGGATAAAAATAAACTAATTACTTTTTTCATAATTAACCTCCTGTAAAAACAAAACATTTACTTTTATATTGTATCATTTAAAGTCAAAATTTGCAACAATGCAAAAAGCACCGAGTTTGCAATTATGAATCTCGGTGCTTTTGATTATTTTTATTTAGTTAGGTGTATAAAGATTTGCATATGGGCGAGATGATGCCGGAACAAGCTTTTTAAAAGGCTTTGCCATAATGGTATTATAATCGGCATTAAAGAATTTGCAATACTTTTTAATATACATATCAAGTTCTTTTTTATCAGTTTCATCAAGATTTTGAACCTTAATATTATCGCTGATATTTTCCTTTGGAAAAGAGCCGCGAACAAAAATTTTGCCGCCGTGCATACCCGAAGCACAGTGAGTGCCGAAAAGCTTTTCTCCCCTTTTCATATCAAGACCGAGAAGAACAATAGTACCGCCCGCCATATATTCGCCGAGGAATGAACCTGCATTTTTGCCGATAACAAGAACCGGACGCATTTGCCTAAATTCTTTCATATGAATACCGCCGCGGCAAGCTACATTATCACGAATGTAAATTTGACCGTCACGCATACCATAACCCATAGCGTCACCCGAATGGCCGTGAACTACGATTTCGCCGCCGCCCATTGTATTGCCGACTGCATCTTGGCAATTACCGTAAACAACAACTCTGCCGCCATTTAAATAGCAAGCCATATCATTGCCCGGTGTACCGTAAACTTCAACGGTTTTACCCTCATCAAGAGCGCAACCGATATATCGCTGGCCGTTAACATCTTTAACAGTAACTTTGTTTTGCTTTTTAAGTTGCTTTTCAATTTCTTCATTTACTGCTTCGTATCGAGTAAGCCCTGCTTCGATAATCATAATAAAATGCCCCCTCTCAATTTTTGAATTCTTGTTTCTTTATCAAACATAAATATTGACGGTGTATCCATAATATCACCCTCAAGTGAATTAAGGTCAACTTTATTTGAAATAAGATTTGTATAAATACCGGCATTTTCGCTTGAATTGATAAGCACAAAGCCTACGAGTTTATTACCCTCAAAAACAAGCCTTTTATAAACATCACCGTCAGATTTGATTTTATCACTATACTGCTCGCCCTGTGCATTTATAAGACCGCAGGTGCAAATGCGAAGTCCGAAAAAGTCAATTGCATTGACTGAATAAGTACCGTTTACAACTTCGCTTTCGCAAGCCATTTGATTGCCGGCAACTCTACCCTGCTGCACAGCATTAGGCCAAAGAGCAATAATTCTCTTTGAACCGTCAAGCATATCAACCGAAACGGTGCAATCTCCTGCCGCATAAATATCTTTATCACTTGTTTGCATTGTATGAATATCTGTAATAATACCTCTGTTTACTTCAAGTCCGGCTTTTTCGGCAAGTTCGGTTTGAGGTCTTACACCGACTGCAAGTACAAGCAAATCGCATTTTAACACTTTTCCGTCTTTAAGAGTCACGCCTGTAATGTGCTTACCCTTTGACTGTGCTTTAACAACGGTATTTTCAAGATGAAATTTAATTGCGTTATTTTCTAAATGTTTTTTTACCTGGCGGGCAGATGTTTTATCAAGAATTGACGGAAGAACTCTTGGTGCAAGTTCAACAACATCAACACTCTTGCATATTTTTACAAGTCCTTCGGCAGCTTTCATACCGATAAGACCCGCACCAATAACTACCGCCTTTGTATTTTCATTTGCAAGCTTTTTCAGCTCTTTTGCAGATGCTAAATCAAGGAAAGTTACTGCATTATCCTTACCGTCAACATTTTCCATTGGCGGAACAAAAGGCTTTGAACCTGTTGCAAGGCAAAGTTTATCATAAGGGTATGATTTTTTGCCGACTTTAACGGTTTTATTTTTTCTGTCAACAGAAGTTACTTTGGCATCTGTAACAACATTTATATTATTAGCTTTATAAAATGCAGGCTTGCGCAGTGCCATATCACTTTCTTTAACTTTACCTTTAAGAAAATAGCTGATTGACGGGCGTGAATAAGGAAGATACGCTTCCTCTGTAAGCATTGTAATATTGCCTTTAGCGTCAGCTTTTCTGATAGCTTCCGCTGTTGAAAGGCCTGCCGCGCAAGCACCGATAATAACATAATTCATTATTTAGCACCTCCCACTTCAAGCCATAACAAAGCGTGGTTAGGGCAATTTTTAACACAGGCAGGTTCTTCGCCTTGGCAAAGGTCACATTTATATGCAATGTTTCCCTGCTTAATACAACCTATCGGGCAAACAGCAAGGCAGGTCATACAGCCAATGCATTTATCCTCATTAACAGAAACTATGCCTGTTTTTTTATCTTTAGTCATTGCACCTGTAATGCAGGCTTTTACACAAGCCGGGTCATCACAATGGCGGCAATTAACTGCTACCGAAGCAACCTTATCACCAAAAACAGAAATTCTGCTTACCGGTTCAGGCTTCTCCGACTTATAAGCTTTAACTATATCTTTTGATTTTGAATGAGCTGTTTTGCAATAAACCTCACAAAGACGGCAGTTTATGCAAAGCTCTTCTCTTGCGAAAACTTTTTTCATATTTGCATATCCCCCTTATTCACCTGCGTGTTTAATGCCGAGTATTTCAAGTTCTTTATCGCTCAAACCTATACCACGAAGCATAAGTCTGTTACCGCGAAGCGAGTCGATAGAGTTAATACCCATACCACCCATTATTTCTTTAATTTCGTGGTTCCAAGCATTGATTAAGTTAATTACTCTTTGATGTGCAATTTCAGGGTTAAGGCGGCGTGTTAAATCAGGCCTTTGAGTAGCGATACCCCAATTGCATTTACCTGTATTACAAGTTTGGCACATATGGCAGCCCATAGCAATAAGAGGAGCAGAAGCAACATAGCAGGCATCTGCGCCGAGAGCTATTGCCTTAACAATATCTGCCGAACAGCGAAACGAACCTGCGGCAACAAGTGATACTGTTGAGCGGATACCCTCATCACGAAGTCTTTGGTCGGCAGAAGCAAGTGCAAGTTCAATAGGAATACCTACATTATCACGAATTCTTGTAGGTGCGGCACCTGTACCGCCTCTAAATCCGTCAATAACCACAATATCGGCACCGGCTCTTGCAACACCGGAAGCAATAGCTGCAATATTATGTACAGCCGCGATTTTAACAGAAACAGGCTTTTTATTATGTGTAGCCTGCTTAAGCGACCAAATAAGTTGGCGCAAATCTTCAATAGAATAAATATCGTGGTGCGGTGCAGGTGAAATAGCGTCTGAGCCCTCCGGAATCATACGGGCATTTGATACTTCAACATTTACTTTTTCACCCGGAAGGTGACCGCCGATACCCGGCTTTGCACCCTGACCTATTTTAATTTCAACGAACTTTGAATTATTAAGATAATCTTTATGCACACCGAAACGGCCTGACGCTACCTGAACAACAGCATAATCGCCGAAAGAACGCAAGTCAGGATGAAGACCGCCCTCACCTGTATTAAACAATGTTCCGAGTTCAACAGCTGCCATAGCAAGTGACTTTTGAGCATTAAGTGAAATAGAACCAAAGCTCATAGCCGAAAACATAATAGGTGTTTCAAGCATAACCTGCGGCGGCATTTCGGTGATAGACTTACCTTTCTTTTCAACCTCAATTTTATCAGGCTTGCGACCTAATATAGTACGAATTTCCATCGGTTCACGAAGAGGGTCGATAGACGGATTGGTAACCTGTGATGCATTAAGCAAGATTTTATCCCAATAAATAGGATAAGGCTTTGGATTACCCATAGCGGAAAGAAGAACCGAACCCGTTTCTGCCTGACGGCAGATTTCCTGCTGATAAGAAGGTGTCCAATTCGCATTATCACGATAATCACAAACATATTTTTCTATACGCAATGCTCCTGTCGGGCAGAGGTCAACACATCTGTGGCAGGCAACACAATTTTTTGAATTTACTAATACTGTTTTTCCGTCTTCATCAAAAAAGTGGCATTCATTTGAACACTGACGAACACAGCATCCGCAATTTATGCAAAGTTCTTTATCACGAATAACAGTAAATCTGCGTGGAATATAATTTATCATCAGTTCTCATCCTCCTCTTCATCAATTTCAAGCGGAATAAATACAGGCTCTGCACCTGAAACAGACCATACTTCATCAGGATCTGGGCAAATAATTCTGATTGCCGATTCTTCAGAAGCGAAATAAGCACGGTTTCCTTTAGTTGCGGCAGTAAGTGAACGAAGCTTCAGCCTATCGTTAATAGCAAGAAGTCCCTTATTAGAACCGAGAATTACAGAAAACGGGCCATTAACAAGCGCACCGTTATAAATAGAACGAAGATCGGTAAAATATTTCTTTTTATCATCGTCCATTCTGTCAATTTCATCCCATTCAGGTGCTGTAAGTACATCTGCGGCAACTTCAATAGGAAGATTATGATGGCGCAAAAGATGGTCAAAAAGATAAGTGATAACTTCTGTATCTGTTTGCATCGTGCAAATATATCCAAACTGCTCAATATATCTGCGGTTGGCATCATATGATGATATTTCGCCGTTATGCACAATTGACCAATCAAGAATATTAAAAGGATGAGCGCCTCCCCACCAGCCGGGTGTGTTAGTCGGGAATCTGCCGTGCGCTGTCCAAATATAAGCTTCATATTGATCAAGCATATAAAATTCGCCTACATCTTCAGGATAACCTACTGCTTTAAAGCAGCCCATATTTTTACCGCTCGAAAAGATATAAGCACCCTCAATTGCATTATTAACTTTAGTTACACACTGTGCAACATATTCAAGTTCATCAAGCCTTGCGTCTTTCATTCGCACACGGTTTGCCTTACCGAAATAACGCCAAATATCAGGGCCTTTTTCAATGCTTGGAACTTGGCGGGTAGGTATTCTCTCCGCAACATCAATATTAAAATGCCTAAAAAGAAAATCTTCGCACTGCTTTCTTGCCTCGCTTGAATCATAGAAAACATGAATAGCGTATTCATCCTTATGTTCAGGATAAATACCATAAGCAGCAAAACCACCGCCAAGACCATTTGACCTATCGTGCATAAGTGCAATAGATTTAATGATTTGAGAACCGTTTATGCGGTTGCCTTTTCTGTCAATAATAGCGGCAATGGCACAGCCTGACGGAATTCTGATTTCTCCCTCTTTCAACATAGTATCCTCTCCTTAAGTTATGTGTAAATAACAATATATTTTATGAACATAATGTTCAATAAATATTGTGTTTTCTTAATTTTACAATAAATAACACTTATTAGTCAATTATACAAATTACAAAATTAGTGCGATTTTTGAGTTATTTTATGTATAATATCACAGTATGCATACAACTTTTAGTATAGTTATTCAGTTTTTAATGTATACGGTTGTATTTTTATACATATCGCATAAAAGAAAAAGGACTGAATTAACAGTCCCTTTTCTTTGGTAGAAAATAGCAAAAACAATTATATAAAAGAGATTTTACAAATCTGTTTTACACATCATCCTCACCCTGCAAAGCATCATATCCTCTTTCGCCGGTACGAACTTTAACCGCATCTTCAACATCATAGATGAAGATTTTACCGTCGCCGATATTACCGGTATAAAGCACATTCCTTGCAGTTTCAACAACTGTTTCAACCGGAACAGCAGAAACAACCATTTCAAGTTTCATTTTAGGGTTAAGATTCATTTCTTCGATTTCAACACCACGGTATTTTCTGATGTGGCCTTTTTGTGTGCCGCATCCCATTACATTTGTAACAGTCATACCGGTAATGCCGATTTCGTTCATAGCAGATTTAATTTCTTCAAACTTAGCAGGATTAAATATCATAACAACTTTTGATAAAGCCGGTAATTTTTTAGTCGTATAAGTTTCAACTTCAACTGCCTTTTCAACCGGAGCAAGCGGAGTTGCAGGTACACTTGCTTTTGGAGCTGAAGCTTTGATAGAAGAAGATGTTGCAAAAGCCATAGCCGGCATAAAATCTGCGTAAGCAGACGGAAGATTATGTTCGGTAGCATCAAGACCTTTGATTTCTTCCTCTTCAGATACGCGAAGTCCGTTAGTTTTCTTAATAATGAAAAATACTATTGTCATAGTAACAATTGTCCAAGCGGCAACACAAACAAGACCTAATAACTGCTTGCCGAGAAGTGAAAAGCCGCCGCCGTAGAAAAGGCCTTGGAATGAATCATTACCCGGTACGGTTGTAGTGGCGAAAAGACCGACTGCAACAGTACCCCACATACCATTTACGCAGTGAACTGCAACAGCACCGACAGGGTCATCAACTTTAAGCTTAATATCAATAAATTCTACTGCAACAACTACAAGAATACCTGATACAACGCCTATAATGCAAGAGCCAAGTGCATCAACAACATCACAACCGGCAGTTACTGCAACAAGACCTGCAAGTGAAGCGTTAAGTGACATTGAAACATCAGGCTTACCGTTTTTAATCCAAGTGAAAATCATAGTTACACAAGTAGCAACAGCAGGAGCACAAGTTGTGGTTACAAATATTGAAGCAAGCTGTGGTCCGCTTTTTGCAGCAGCACCGTTGAAACCATACCAACCAAACCAGAGAATGAACACACCGAGTGCGCCGAGAGTTAAAGAGTGTCCCGGAATAGCTTTAGCAACTTTTTTGCCTGTTTTCTTATCTTCAACATACTTGCCGATACGAGGGCCAACCATAATTGCGCCGATAAATGCTGTGATACCGCCAACCATATGAATTGCACAAGAACCCGCAAAATCGTGGAAACCGAGATTTGCAAGCCAACCGTTTGGATTCCAAATCCAACCTGCTTCAATAGGATAAACAACGGCAGAAATTACAGCTGAATAAATACAATAGCTTGAAAACTTTGTACGCTCAGCCATTGAACCTGAAACGATTGTTGCCGCTGTTGCGCAAAATACAAGATTAAATACAAAATTAGACCAATCAAAATTTTGATAATTTGTGAAAACGCCCAAGGTTGGCATACCGCAAAAGCCACCTAAAACTTCTTCACCCATCATAAGACCGAAACCAAGCAATATAAACATCGGAGTACCGATACAAAAATCCATAAGGTTTTTCATAATAATATTGCCGGCATTTTTAGCCCTGGTAAAACCTGTTTCCACCATAGCAAAACCGCATTGCATAAAGAAAACAAGAGCCGCACCGATTAAAAACCAAATGCCGAACACTTCACTGTCGACTTTTTCAAGAATAGATGTTATATCCATATATTCTTCCTCCTAAAATTAAATAGTTTGTAATGATAAAAAGAAAATAAAAAAGAGGCACGACAACACATAACATTGTCGCACCTCATTGTGCTAAAAATATATGTCAAGCCGACACCGGAAAGCGATGCCGGCCTAACAAATGGCATAATTGCCATAAGAGAGGGTTAAGTAAAAGATACAGATTAGTAATTAACCATATATCTGTCGATTTCCCACTGTGAAACCTTTGTTCTGTATTCATCCCATTCAGCTTTCTTGCCTTCGGTATAAGCATTGAATACATGGTCGCCTACTGTTTCTTTAACAAATGGGTCAGCTTCTGAAGCTTCAATTGCTTCTTTAAGTGAACCAGGAAGGCAATCAATACCTTTTGCTGCAAGTTCTTCATCTGAAAGGTCAAATACATTATAATCAACTGCAGGAGCAGGAGTGATTTTATTCTTAATTCCGTCAAGACCTGCTGCAAGGCAAAGTGCCATTTCAAGATATGGGTTACAAGTTGGGTCTGGGCAACGAAGCTCTACACGAGTACCCATTCCTCTTGCTGCAGGAATACGAACAAGACATGAACGGTTAGATGCTGACCAAACAATATAGGTAGGAGCTTCATAACCAGGTACAAGTCTTTTATATGAGTTTACGGTTGGGTTTGAATATACTGCAATACTCTTAACATGCTTTAAAAGACCGCCGATGAAATAATGTGCAACTTCGCTCAAGCCGTCTTCGCTTTCAGGGTCATAGAAAGCATTAACTACCTTACCGTTAGCATCTTTAGTCATAAGTGACATATTTGTGTGCATACCTGAACCGTTGATACCATAAATCGGCTTTGGCATAAATGTTGCATGAAGACCATGCTTTGTAGCATAAGTTTTAACAACATGCTTGAAAGTCATTACACGGTCTGCTGTTGTCATTACTTCATCAAACTTAAAGTCGATTTCGTGCTGGCCTTCAGCTACTTCGTGGTGTGATGCTTCAATTGTATATCCCATTTCCTCAAGAGCGAGGCAAATATCACGGCGGCAATTTTCACCATGATCAATAGGGTTAAGGTCAAAGTAACCACCTTCATCGCCTGTTGTTGTAGTTGGGTTGCCGTCTTCATCAAGTTTGAAAAGGAAGAATTCACATTCAGGGCCTACATTAAAGCTGTAACCCATTTCAGCAGCTTCATCCATAACCTTTTGAAGAACATTTCTTGGGTCACCGAGGAACGGTGTTTTATTATCGGCACAATATACCGAGCAGATAAGACGAGCTGTCTGTGCGTTCTGGTGCTTTCTCCAAGGGAAAATAGTCCATGTATCATAATCAGGATGAAGATACATATCACTTTCGTTAATTCTTACAAATCCATCAATTGATGAACCGTCAAACATACATTCATTGTCAAGTGCTTTTTCAAGCTGTGAGCTTGTGATAGCGACATTTTTCATAATGCCGAAAACATCTGTAAACTGAAGTCTGATAAATTCAACTCCGTTTTCCTGTGCACTTTTAAGGATGTCTTCTTTTGTGTACTTACTCATAGTAAATACTCCTCTCTTGAGTAATTTTGTAAATTAAAGCAAAAAAATAGGCGCTCCGAATCAACTCGGAACGCCTTTGTTCTTACTACACTTTCATTATAGCCGGCAGGTATAAATTTGTCAACGATTTTATTCAATTTTGTTAAATTACTGCGTGAGCATCAATTCATGTTGAAACTTTTTGTATGATATGCCAAAAATAAGATACTATGATAAATCAAGATACTTTTCATCAATTACTTTTTTCACGAGTTTATTATAGTATTCAGGTGTTCCGCCGTTTTGTGAATGTGACTTTGCAAGTTCATCTGTATAATCGGAAAGTTTATAAACATCAAATCTAAATTTATCACCGTCTGTTCTGTTATAATGAGTAACAATCGGAATAAACTTACCGTTAACAGTTATTTTTCCGTTTTTCTTTTCAATATCAACACTTGCAATACCGCCGCAAAGCTGGTCAATTTCAATTTGATGTGAAATAAAATTACCAAGCGAATAGTAAACAAGCATTTTGTGGCCGCTTTTATTAGTAACTTCCTTAACCGGCTCAATTACATGCGGGTGACAACCGATAACAAGGTCAACACCCAATTTACTAAACAAATCGGTGTATTCCTTTTGATAATCCGAAATACTGAAGCTGTTTTCAGTCCCCCAATGCGGAAATACAATTACCACATCGGCATTTGCCCTTGCTTCCTTAATATCTTTAGTTACTTTATCCTTGTCCATCATATTAACAATCCAAGGTTTATCGCTCGGAAGGTCAATACCGTTAGTACCATAAGTGTAATTAAGCAATGCAAATGTAATATTATTTTTTACATAATACTTTATAGTGTTATAACTCTTTTCATCTTCGTTAATACCGAGATAAACAACATTCTTATGCTTTTTAAAATATTCAATTTCATTCATAATGCCTTGTGAGCCTTTATCCATTATATGATTATTGGCACAGTTAAATACATCGAATCCGGCATTTATTGCGGCATCACCGATTTCCTGAGGAGAATTAAACACAGGATAGCCCGTATATTCAAAATCAGAGCCGCCAAGTACAGTTTCCTGGTCGATTACGGAAACATCATATTTTTGAATTACAGGGGCAATGTTTTGGTAAAGCGAAGTATAATCATAACTTCCGTCTTCCTGCTTGCCTGCGTCAATCAATGTATTATGAATAAGATTATCGCCGACAGCGCAAAGTGTAACCTTTCCATCTGAATTTTCGCTTACAGGCTCACTGTTTTGCTCATTAACTGCAGAAACGGAAGTTTTGGCAGTCGGTTCTTTTATATCTTCTGTTCTTGTTAAATGCCCACTCACTGCAAGAACAATCAAAACGAATATTGCAACAAAAATAGGAATAAGTATTATAGGACTGAATTTTTTATTTTTAGACATAATGTCACCTCATATCAGTATTAGCTTAAATATTATATCATATATCAATTTGCAAAACAACAAATTTTTAAGGTGAGAAAATGGCAACAGCATTAACTTATGTGTTCTTTATTATCGGCTTAATTTTAATAATTAAGGGCGGTGATATTTTCGTTGACAGTGCAACAAAAGTTGCAAATATGCTTGGTGTTCCTAAATTTATCATTGGCGCTACAATAGTATCAATCGCAACCACACTACCAGAAATTATAGTAAGTATTCAGGCAACATTAAGCAAAAATGTTGATATGGCGGTCGGCAATGCGATAGGTTCCGTCACGGCAAATACAGCTTTGATTTTAGGACTTTTTATTACATTTATGCCATTTGAAATAAAAAGAAAAGATATTTCATTTAAAAGTATCGCTATGATATTTGCTGTTGTTTTTATAATAATAGGCTGCATAGTAACGCAAAAGAAAGAGCTAAGCTTTAAAGGTGAAGTCGGAGAATATTATTTTCTTTCGGCTTTGGGTGTAACACTCTTATTTACAGTATTTGCAATATTTATTTTTGAAAACATAAAATGCATAAAAAGCGAAACAAAAAGTGATGAAAGCAAAATATCATACTGCACAAAAGAAAAAGTGAGTTGCATAATTCTTTTTATTTTAGGTGCTGTGGGCATAATATTCGGTGCAAAACTTCTTGTTAAATATGCCACACAAATTGCCATAAGCCTAAATATTTCGCAAAGAGTAATAAGCGTTATCGCAGTTGCTATCGGCACTTCCCTGCCGGAGCTTGTAACAGCTCTTACAGCACTAAAGAAAAAATCCGGCTCACTTTCAGCCGGAAATATACTTGGTGCAAATATAATTGATTTAACTTTAATTCTTCCGATTTGCTCACTAATATCAATTACAAAAGGAAGCGGCGAACTTGCGGTTTCACTTTCCTGCGTTAATTTTGATTGTGTAATGTGTTTAGGCGTAATTTTAATAGCTGTTTTGCCTACTATCATCAGCCAAAAATTTCAAAGGTGGCAAGGAATATTACTGCTTATAATTTACGGAACATACATATACTTTGTGGTCAGATAAAACAAAGGGAATGGCAAAAGCCATTCCCTTTAAATATTATTATTTTACTTTAATGTTAACTGTTTTATAAACACCGTTTTGAGCGTAAACATAAATTGTGCATTTACCTTTTTTAACGCCCTTAACTTTACCTTTTGCATTAACAGTTGCAACAGCGGTATTTGATGATTCATAGCAAATAGCTCTGTGTCTTCTGATTTTTTTATCCTTCTTGATTTCAGAAGCTTTGATTTTGAAAGTCTTACCTTTCTTAATTGTAGCCTTTGTTTTATTTACCTTAACAGCCTTTGCTACACCGTATTTTCCGCCAAGAGTAGTTGCGTGAATTTTCTTTGACACAGCGGTAGTAACTTTAGCACCGTTAATATTTTTAAATGCTACGATATTGTACTTGTAATAAGTACCTTTCTTAAGCTTCTTTTGAGTATAAGATGTTGTTTTACCTGAAACGACTTTAAGCACTTTGTACTTACTCTTAGCACCGCACTTTGCGCCGTAAACAATGTAACCGTCTGCATTCTTAACCTTATTCCACTTTACAGTCACGCTATTTTTAGTAATCTTAGTGGTTTTTGCTTTTAAAAGACCAAAGTTTGAACCTTTATAATCACCGTCACCCTTAACAGGTGTACCTGTCATTACCTTTTCGGTTAATGATGAAGTCTCACTTGAAATATTATTTTGGGTAAGATAAATATAAATTAACTTGGCTGTTGCAGAATCTACACCGTAACTATTGGCAATTTTGTTTTCACCCGGAGTAAGCGGAGGTGTTGACGGTGTCGGAGTTGCCGGAGTTGATGGTGTCGACGGAGTTGATGGTGTTGACGGAGTTGATGGTGTTGAAGGTGTTGACGGTTGACTTGGTGCAACATAATTAGGATTAGCAGTACCGCAACCGTTCAAACAAAATTGTGCGTTGTTTGGAAATTTGTGACCTTTTGCATCAATTTTTTCTTGCTTAACAAGAACAGCATTGCAAACCGAGCAATGTTTACCCTCTGTTAAACCTGATTGAGTGCAAGTCGGTGCTACCGCTTTATCAATTACTTCTGTATGACCTAATGCTTTTACATAATCATCTTTATATGTGTCATCGCAATTTTTACATTTATAAATTGTATATCCCTGTTCGGTACAGGTCGGTGCTACAACATTTTTAATATATGAATGCCCAAGCTTTGTACCTTCTTTTGTAACAACATCCTTATAGTTACATACAGTACAAATTCTTTCGCTATATTCATCTTCTGTACAAGTAGCCGGATGTACTGTCGTATCTCCGTATTGGTGACCTGTTGGAGATTTAACATCGTTATAGATTTCTTTACCGTCACTGTAATGGTAAATTGTATAACCAGGTTCAGTACATTTAGGTTTAACTGTTTCAACAGAAGTATATCCTTCAGGTACTGCATATGATGTTCCTACTTTTCTTTCGTCGCCGCATCTGCTGCAAACGAGTTTATTTTCAGCTTCAACATACTGATAGTTATGGCCTAAAGCAGGAATAACTGCACCACCATTTGTTTCGTCACAGTTTTCGCATTTATAAACTGCTTTTTTACCGTCTGTTGTGCAAGTAGCTTCTTGCTCTTTTGAAACAAGAACTGTAAATTTATGGCCTGTTGCCTTAATTACTTCACCGCCGGTATGCTTTCCGCACTTTGAGCATTCATATTCAGCTTCTTTACCGTCTGCTGTACAGGTAGCTTCTTGTTTTTTCGATACTAAAATTGAATAATCGTGCTTAAGAGCAGGAATTACATCGCCGCCTATTGTATCACCGCAGTTTTTACATCTCTTTTCTTCAGTTTTACCTGGAGTTTCGCAAGTGGCATCAACCTTTGGCGAAACAACTTCATAATCATGGCCTTTTTTCTTTTCGCCTACTTCAGTTTTTGTTCTGTGGCAAAACGAACATTCGTATACAATCTGTTCGTCCTGTGTACATGTTGCAGGTGTCGAAGATTTCTTTACATAAGAGTCATCACACAAAGCCCAATCTTTATATCCGCATTCTGAACAGGTGCGGATGTGACCGTTTTTACCATCTTGTGTAACTTGTGAGTATGCGCCATAATTATGCGGCGTTTTTGCCGGTATTATTTTATTTTCAACATAGGCAACATTTTTACTTGCAGTTTTTTCAAAAGCAGGCTGCCATTCAAATGTTACAGTGCAATGGCCTGTTTCATCGCGATCTTCATAACTATCACTGAGAACAGGTGCAACTATTGTATCTCCTGCTTTATAATAGTTATCTGAAAGAAGATCTGTATTTGAATTTGTAAACTTAATACGATATTGCTTACTGTTTTCAAGCTTAAGTTTTGCTTTTTCATAAGCACTAATACGATTTTTAATATCGTTTGTACAATTTGAGACTCTAACTGCAGTGTCTGATATATCGGTTACATCCTTACCGTCATTTTGGTTAAAAAATGAATTCGGGTCACAATCATACAAATCCTGTATTGCTTTGTAATACTCATTAACTGCATCAGGAGTATACAATGTCTGGTCAAAACTTTCCAAATCTTTTGCAGCTTCATTTGCAGCTGTAACAATCGGCTTATAGTTTACAACATAAATTGTTGAACTTGACTCTTTTGAATTATTATCATAAGCAGTTGTAAAATCTACATTACTTGAATTTGTTGTCCAATAAAGTTTTTTAGCCAAAAAACCGTCTGCGATAAAAGAAGCGTCATTATCAATATTTGAATCAATATGAAGAAAACTTGCCAAATCTCTGCTGCCAATATCCGTACCGAATGAATAACATTTATTTGTATTTTCCCCTGTACTGATAAATTCAGTTAAAACCTTTGCTTCAAAACCAAATGGTGTATTATTACCGTACATATTACCGTTGAAATTTTCGTTTTGTTCAACTTTAGTTCCGCGCCAAGTATCAGCATAGAAATTCGCGCTGTGAGCCGGCGAAGTGGCATTAGATATACGCTCACTGTCATAAGGTGCAGCATAATAAATAACTCTTCTTCCGTCAATTTTACTTGTGTTTTGTGCTATACACATAATCGGCATATAAGCATCAGTCGTGCCATCCCACATAAGTACAGCTGACGGATAATATGCTCTGAAATCTAAATGATTCTTTTGAAATTGCAAGCAATCAGTTGTACCGACATAAGCGCTCGGCCAATAAAGTACATTTGAAGACGGAGCATATGACTGCTTATGAAATTCACCGTCTGATGAGCTTACTTCATTAACCTCGGCACTGTTACGCCAAGAAACTTCACTCATACCTGTCTTTGCTGTAAAGGTTTTTGACGGAGCTGCATGGTACTTTTTGTTTGTTTCGTCAATGTTTGAGCTTACGCTCTTTGCCGTAGCCGCAGATGCAGTAACAGCTGTAAACGGAGTTACAGTCATTATCATTATAAGCGACATAAGGCATGCAATGGTTTTTTTGAATGTAAGCATAGATTATTCCTCCCACATATATAATATAGTTTTAGTATTGTTTTTATATTAACATAAGAAATCATTTTTTGCAATATTTTGTACATATTTTTTAATATCATACTGTATTTTTACGCAATATTTTATACATTACTTTTACAATGTATAAAAACGGCAGAACATAAACAAAAAGTGCCACAAAAGTGGCACTTTTTATAAATTTGTTAATTAAACAGGATGAACTTTTGATTCAAAGTCTTCATGCTTACCGTCAAGATTGTATTTTTTATCTCTTCTCTTTTGGAAGAACTTAATTGCAACCTGACCAAACTGAGCATATGAAAGAACATCTTCTTCCTGCTCATAATATTCTTTAATTTCATCCTTGAAATCATCAATTTTATCATGAATAAGGTCAGCAGGGCGGCAGGTAATAATTTCATCATCGCCTACAATCTTCTTCTGGAATTCAGGGTCAATATCACAAGGTGTTTTACCATACTTACCGGCAACCATATCCTTAAATTCCTTGGTTACCATCTTATATCTTTCACCCATAATAACATTGAAAACAGCCTGTGTACCAACGATTTGAGATGTAGGAGTAACAAGCGGTGGGTAACCTGAATCTTCCCTTACTCTCGGAACTTCGGCAAGAACTTCATCAAGCTTATCTGCCTTGCCTGCCTGCTTAAGCTGTGATACAAGGTTAGAAAGCATACCGCCAGGAACCTGATAAAGAAGAGTATTAGCATCAACACCAAGCATTTTAGGGTCAAGAAGACCTGATTTAAGATACTTTTCACGAAGCGGTGTGAAGAAATCTCTGATTTCTGAAAGAGCCTTAATATCAAGACCCGTATCATACTCTGTACCTTTAAGTGCGGCAACCATTGATTCGGTAGCCGGGTGAGAAGTACCCATAGCAAGCGGACTCATAGCAGTGTCAATTACATCAACACCTGCTTCAATACCCTTAAGGTGAACCATAGAAGCAAGGCCTGAAGTATAGTGAGAGTGAAGCTGAACAGGAATATCAACTGTACTTTTAAGTGCTTTAACAAGGTCATAAGTTCCGTAAGGAGTTAAAAGACCTGCCATATCTTTAATACAGATTGAATCTGCACCGGCGTTTTCAAGTTGCTTTGCATAATTGCAATAATAATCAATACATACAGTGCATTGTTGAGTGCGAACTCTTTCCAATAATTTCTTTTATCTTTGGCGTCTAATGCCTGGAAATCAGCGTAACGTCTTTTTAAATTTTCAACTGTTTTCATTTAAAACCGGCCTCCTCTATACATATTTTGCCGCAAGGGTCATAATTTCTTCCTGAGTAGCTGTCTTTGCATCTACTTCACCTGCCAGGCGTCCTCCGGACATAACCAGAATTCTGTCGCAGATTCCCAAGAGCTCAGGCATCTCAGATGATACTACCATAACAACTTTATCCTTGTTTGCCAGATCAAGAATCAACTGGTAAATCTCATATTTTGCACCAACGTCGATACCTCTGGTAGGCTCATCCAGAAGCAGAACTTCCGGCTCAGTCAAAAGCCATCTTCCAAGGATAACTTTCTGCTGGTTACCACCTGACAGAGAACGAATCTTTGTTTCTTGTGTAGGTGTTTTGGTTCTCCTCGCATCGATGGACCATTTTGTATCTGTCTTCATGGACTTTTCGCTTAAGTAAAGTCCGGCTTTTTTATGTTTTTTAAGGCTTGAAATAACTGTATTCTCACGGATACTCAAAATTCCAAAAATACCCGTTGCCCGTCTTTCCTCTGTCAACAGGGCAAATCCATTCTTGATGGACTCCCTTGCGTTACGATTCTTAACGACCTTTTTAATCTGGGCGGCGTCGTCTCGGCCAACACCGGCCCCGACACCCTTGCGCTGGTCTATGTGGGCAAGGCCCGAGACTGAGCATATCACGGAAAGACTGCTGCTGTGCGGCAGTCTTTTTTCGTATCGCCGTTGCATTCCGGCCCAAAGTATGGTATAATTTTTCACGCTGTGCCTGCGGGTACGGCTCCTTAAAGAGCAACTTAGGATTTTAGGCTCCCCGGCGTGTCTCGAACCATGCCGGGCCAAA
>OGWV01000865.1_pt1 | contig 18959 bp, 16 predicted proteins | sample 1576081 | NCBI WGS metagenome assembly OGWV01 (sample SAMEA3541541, study PRJEB24748) | human gut metagenome | biome: human gut; feature: human-associated habitat; material: faeces | place: China | collected 2012 | reverse complement strand
TGCAGGCACGCCGTCAGTTCCTTCGTTGGCGGAATCGGCAGCATTGCCCGCATGCCTTTTTGATGGCCTGCGCAATACGCCCCGGCATCGCTGCGACGTATGTTCGTCTATGACCGCGAATCTCAGGCAGGTGGTCTGCTTTGCTATGGTATTCCAAATATGAAACTCAAGAAATCTGTTTTGAATCAGAAGATTGAGACAATGAAGGAACAGGGAATCTTATTTGAAAATAATATAGAAGTGGATGCCGTGCTTGCAAAACAGCTGAAAGCAACAGCAGATGCTGTTGTCATCGCAGTTGGTGCCAGCGAGACAAGAAAACCGGTGATTGAAGGCGCAGACAATGCAAAAGGTGTTCATTATGCTGTCGATTATCTGGCATCCAATACATGGTCACTGATTCATTCCAACATGGAAGATCAGACTAACATTTCTACAGAAGGGAAAAATGTCGTTATCATCGGCGGCGGTGATACCGGCAACGACTGTGTCGGCACCGCCATCCGCCAGGGCTGCGCAAGCGTGACCCAGCTGGAAATGATGCCCTGCCCGCCCACAGAACGCACCGCCGCCAACGCCTGGCCCGAATGGCCCAAGGTGCTGAAAACCGATTACGGCCAGCAGGAAGCCATTGCCGTGTTTGGCAGCGACCCGCGCATTTACCAGACCACGGTCAAAGAGTTCTATAAGGACGAAGCCGGTCAGGTTTGCGGTGCGCTGATTGCCAAGCTGGAAAGCAAAGTGGTGGATGAAGCCACCGGCCGCCGCGCCATGGTGCCCACCGGCGAAGAATTTGCCATCGAGTGCGACCTGGTGCTGATTGCTGCCGGTTTTACCGGCTGCCAGCCCTATGTGGCCGAAGCGTTTGGCGTTGACCTGACCAAGCGCGGCACCGTTGCCGATACTAAGTACGCCACCAACGTGCCCCATGTATTTACCTGCGGCGATATGCGCCGCGGCCAGAGCCTTGTTGTTTGGGCCCTGCGCGAAGGCCGCGATGCCGCCGCCGAGGTTGATAAGAGCCTGATGGGCTACACCAACCTGTAACAAGCCATTTTCTTAAGGCAATACCGCATAATTCTAAGTGCCGATACGGTGAGCGAGGTGCGACAGATGCTAAGCCAAAAGCGCAGATAATACTGGATGCTGCAAAGGTGAGCGCCGCCAGTGGCGGAAACAGCGAACCGAAGCAGGGGCAGCGGTCGCAGAGTGCGAGGGGCTTTTGCCCCCGAAGCACGATGCGGGTACCGCAACCCGACATTATCGAGCATTTTGGCAACGCAGATGCCGTGCCGCAGCCGCCGGAGCGGTGCTTAAGCCGTCAGGCGGGAATTGTACGGTATTACCTTAACATCCGTTTTATAATAGACAGCAGCCCCCGTACCGATGTGCGCACAAAATCATCGGTGCGGGGGCTGCTGCTTTATGATTTTATTATGGCTTCAGGTTATTTATCCTTATTGTCCTTGTGGAACGCCACATAGAAGCAGAGGATGAGCCCTGCGCACATGGCCGCTGTGGAGATGATGAACGGCACCAGCGTTTGGGTACCCAAAAAGCTGCCCAGCAGGCCGTTAATGCCATTATAGTTCCAGGGGTTCATAACGGCATAGATAAAGCAGAACGAAGAAAATACAAGGCCAACCAACGTCAGCAGCAGGCCGCATAACAGTTTGGGTGCCATGGTTTTCCCTCCTCTTCATAATACATTTTATTTTCTGTTCTTGCATACATCAATGTCTCGCTTACCGAGCCGCTGATGGTTGATCTCACAGCATTTTATCCAGCAGCGGCCAAAGCGCCTGGGTGTTGGCGTTGAACTGGGGGTAAAAATCATCCTGGATGGAATAATCAAAATACAGGGCGCGTGCAATGCGGCGGGCGGCGGGCAGGTAGCGCGGGTTTTCGCGTCCGCCTGCCTGCTGCAGCTTATCCGAAAGCTGGGTACACACCACAGCCCACCGGGCGTCAATCCCGGCGCGGGCGGTGATGGCGGCATCGTCCAGGTAATTTTGCAGGGTGCGCTGTTCCTGCGCGGATACGCGGGCACCGCACAATGGCAGCTGCACGTAATATTCCATGGCGGCTGTTGCCGGGTCAATGGCCTGGCCCAGCGGGTAAAGAGCGCAGGCCAGCGGGCGGTCGGCGTGGATGGTGCAGGCATCGGCCTCAAAAAAGGGGCAGTTGCCTGTGCGGGCATTGGGGCGCAGCACCACGGCAGGCAAAAGGGTCTGCGGGGCAAACTCCTGCTTGCAAAAGGCATCCGCCGTCAAGCGCGGGGGCAGGCCCAGGCGGCGGGCAATGCGGTACAGGTCATAACCGGAAAGCACCAGGTCCCGCCGGTTACGGCAGCAGTCCCCGCAGCCTGCACAGACAAAGTCAAATGGCTCCCCTGCCGCCAGCCGCGGGCACTGGGCCAGCGCAGCAGCAGATTCAGCACGGCCCGGTTCTGTCACAGGCGCACCTCCAGTGGGGTCTGTTCGCCATCCGCCATGGCGCGCACAGCCTTAAAGGCGCTTTCCACCATGCTGGCCACGTTTACATCGGTATAAAACGCGGTATGCGGGGTAAAGATCACATTCGGGAAGCTGCGCAGCATGGCAAGTTCGCGGTTCTGCAACGCATCGCCCATATGGTTAAAGTAGAACAGGCCGTTCTCATTTTCCACAACGTCCAGGCCGGCTGCGCCGATCTTGCCGCTTTCCAGCCCGTTTACCAGCGCTTCCGGATCAATCAGGGTGCCGCGGGCGGTGTTGATCAGCACAACGCCGTTTTTCATCTTGGCAATAGCGTTGGCATCGATCATATGGCGGTTGGCGGCGGTGGCGTTGGTGTGCAGGGTGATGATATCGCAGCTCTTGTACAGGGTATCCAGATCCACATACTCGGCATACTGGCGGGCTTCATCGTTGGGGTACAGGTCGTAAGCCAGCAGCTTGCAGCCAAAGCCGCTCAAGTGGCGCAGCACAGTGCGGCCAATGTTGCCGGTGCCGATCACACCCACCGTCATACGGGTGATATCGCGGCCCATCTTGCCGCTCAAGGAATAATCCTGGGCATCGGCACGGCGCAGAATCTGGCCCACTTTGCGGTTGCACATCAGCATCAGCATAATGGCATAATCGGCCACACCTGCCGGCGGATACCAGGAATGGGAGATGCGCATGCCAAGCTCCTTGGCTTTCTGCTGCGGAATATGGTCATAGCCAATGCTGCGGCAGGGCAGGAATTTGACCCCCATCGCGGCCCAGGCTTCCAGATATTCCGGCGTGATCAGGCAGGGGTTGGTGCTGACGGCATCGCAGCCTTTGGCAAGTTCCAGGTTATCCGGCGTGGGGACCTCTGCGGTATAGGCATAATCAATGCCGTACTGTTTGCTGTATGGATCACAATAGGCTTGCTCGTCGAAAGGACGGAGGGCATAAAACATGATCTTCATGGTGTAACCTCCTTAATAATAGGGTTACAAAAACGGCTTCTTAATGGGGCTGCTCAAATCACAGGGTAAAATCCAGGGTCTCCCCCAGCCAGCCCATGCACAGGGGCAGCCAGGCATTGTTATGCTTGTTAGGGGTGTTGACCTCGTTGGTGCAGGTGCTGGAGCCATGGCCGCCATGGGTGAACAGGTGCAGCTCAAACGGCACGTTGTTCTCTTTCAGGGCGCCTGCCAGCAGCAGGCTGTTTTCCACGGGTACAGCCTGATCTTCCACGGTGTGCCAGATGAAGAAAGGCGGCACATCGGGGCGCACCTGGTTTTCCAGGCTCATGGTCTGCAGCAGGGCTTCATCCGCGCCGCACAGGTTCTCAAAAGAGCCGCGGTGGGCAAACTTGCCGCTGGTGATAACGGGGTACCCCAGCACCACCGCATTGGGGCGGGCTTCGGTTCCGGTAATACCAAGAGCCTGCTGCACGGGAGCTGCATCCCACAGCAGGGCGGTGGAAGCCGCCAGGTGGGCACCGGCAGAAAAGCCAACGATGGTGATCTTATCCGCCGCAATGCGCAGGTCCGCCGCATTCCGGCGCAGGTACAGGATGGCGGACGCTGCTTCGGTCAGCGGCTGCCACAGCAGCGGGGCGTGGTCGGTGGAATAAATCAGGGTGAACACATGGTAGCCGGCCTGCAAAAACTGGACGGCAACAGGGTCCGCTTCGCGCGGGGAGCAGTAGCGGTAGCCGCCGCCGGGCAGGATCAGCACTGCCGGGCGGGTGTTGTAGCTGGGCATTTCGGTGGTTTCGTCACGCAGGTAGCCGGTCAGCATGGCACCGGTGGCAAGTTTATATTCTACAAATTTCATAACATCAGGCTCCTAATGATAAATATGAAGATACAGTTATTAGGATAGCGCAAAAAATGTGCTTTGAAAAGCCTTTTTCTGTATTTTACATACAGTTTTTTAACTTTTTGTAAAAAGGGCAATCAGGACTTGCACTTTGCGGGCAAGAGTGCTAATATATGCTTAGCACTTAAAGCACGCGAGTGCTAAACCATAAAATATATAAAAGTGAGGTCATTGTAACTATGGCAATGCATCAGTTTAAGGCCGAGAGCAAAAAGCTGCTTGACCTGATGATCAATTCTATTTATACCAACCGCGAGATCTTCCTGCGCGAGCTGATCTCCAACGCATCGGATGCCTGCGACAAGCTGTATTTCAAGAGCCTGACGGACACCTCCATCAACGTAAAAAAAGAAGACCTGCACATTCATATTGCAGCCGATAAAGAGAACCGCACCCTGACCATCAGCGATAACGGCATTGGCATGACTAAGGATGAGCTGGAAAAGAACCTTGGCACCATTGCCCGCTCCGGCAGCCAGGACTTTAAGGCAGCCAATCAGAACGAGAATATTGACATCATCGGTCAGTTCGGCGTTGGCTTCTACTCCGCTTTCATGGTTGCCAGCAAGGTGACCGTTGTTTCCCGCGCGGAGGGCAGCGAGGAAGCCTGGCAGTGGTCGTCCTCCGGCGTGGAGGGCTACACCCTGACCGAAGCCGAAAAGCCAGAAGTTGGCACCGAGATCACCCTGGTGCTGAAAGAGGACACCGAAACCGACAAATACAGCGAATATCTGGACGAGTACACCATCTCCGGCCTGGTCAAGAAGTACAGCGATTACATCCGCTACCCCATTACCATGTACCGCGAGAAGAGCCGCCAGAAGCCGAAGCCGGAGGACGCCGGTGACGACTATAAGCCGGAGTACGAAACCTACACCGAGCTGGAAACCCTGAACAGCATGGTGCCCATCTGGAAGCGCGACAAGAAAGATGTGAAGCCGGAAGAATACAACGAGTTCTATAAGAGCAAGTTCATGGATTATTCCGACCCGCTGCGCGTGATTACCAGCCGCACCGAGGGCACCGCAACCTACACCGCCCTGCTGTTTGTGCCCGGCCAGACGCCGTATGATTACTACACCAAGGAGTACGAAAAGGGTCTGGCCCTGTATGCTTCCGGCGTTATGATCATGGAAAAATGCGCTGACCTGCTGCCGGATTACTTCAGCTTTATCAAGGGCGTTGTGGACAGCGAGGACCTGAGCCTGAACATCAGCCGTGAGACGCTGCAGAAGGACGGCCAGGTAAAGCTGATCCGCAACAGCCTGGAAAAGAAGATCAAGAACGAACTGCACGCCATGCTGGTGAACGACCGCGAAAAGTACGAAACCTTCTGGAAAGCATTTGGCCGCCAGATCAAGTTTGGTATTTACGGCGATTACGGCATGCACAAAGACCTGCTTTCCGACCTGCTGATGTTCTACTCTGCCAAGGAGCAGAAGCTCATCACGCTGGATGAATACATTGAGAAGATGCCGGAAGGCCAGAAGGCCATTTACTTTGCCGCTGGTGACGAGGCGGCCCGCCTGGGCAAACTGCCCAACGCACAGCTGGTGCTGAGCAAGGGCTATGACCTGCTGCTGTGCAGCGAGGATGTGGATGAATTCTGCCTGCAGATCATGCACGACTACAAGGAAAAGGAATTCAAAAACATCAACTCCGGCGATCTGGGCCTGGAAACCGAGGATGAAAAGAAGGCTGCCGAGGAGACCGCAACCGAAAACAAGGACCTGTTTGAGGAGATCAAGAAGGCCCTGAACGGCAAGATCAAAGATGTGAAGGTCAACCCGACTTTGCAGGATCACCCGGTATCGCTTTCCAGCGAGGGCGGTATTTCCATGGAGATGGAAAAGATCCTGCGCAAGATGCCTGCCGGCGGCGAGGGCATGGAGAGCACCAAGGTGCTGGAGCTGAACCCCAACCACGCCGTGTTCGGTGCGCTGAAAGCCGCTCATGAGGCCGGTGACACCGACAAGATCAATAAGTACGCCGAGCTGCTGTACGACCAGGCCCTGCTGATTGAGGGCCTGCCGCTGGAAGACCCCGTTGCCTACGCACAGCTGGTCTGCGACCTGATGAAGTAATGGCAGCCAGGCTTTACGCCAGACAATTTAACATAGCATAACAATCCCCCGCCGGGCGGTGCTGCAAAGTGCTTTGCCCGGCGGGGGATTTGTTTTTTGGGTATTATTTTTCGTTTTCGTCTTTGGCCAGTGGCAGCTGCATCATCACTTTTGCACCGTGGAGGTTCCGGTTGACAAACTGCACGCTGCCGCCGTGGGCGTTTATGATTTGCTCCACCACATGCAGGCCCAGAATATGCGGGGCGTTCTCCCCTTCCGGTTCGCCGTTCAGCACGGCCAGCACGCTTTGCGGGTAGCCGGTGCCGTCATCCTGTATGGTCAGGTGCAGCGTTGTTTCGTCGGCATCCGCGTGGAAAGCCAGCGTGATCGGCCCCGCATTATGGCGCACGGCGTTTTGCAGCACATTTTCCAGCGCACGGGTCAGCAGAGCGGCATCAGCGTGCAGGATGGCGGTTTCTACTGCCGGGGTAATGCTGCAATCCAGTGTGCAGCGGGCGGCCAGGGGGTTCTCACAAAAAGCCGCCACCACCCGGCGCAAAAACGGCCCCGCCTGGGTGGACCGGCGGCGCAGGGGCTGGGCGCCGTATTGCAGCTTGCTGGTCAGGTTCAGGTCCTCAATCAGGCTGCGGATTTTTTCGCACTGGGTGCAGATGCCGCCCGCTTTCTGTCTGGCTGCTGCGGGCAGGGTGGCATCCCGCTGCAGCTGTTCCGCCCAGCCCAGGATCAGTGCCAGCGGAGTGCGGATATCATGGCTGACCCCGGCGATCCACTCGGTTCGGGCGGTATCCCGCCGGGCAATGATCTCATTGCGGCGGCGCAGCTGCTCGCTGGTTTCGTTCAGCTTTTGGGCAAGCTCCCCCGCAAAGCCGGCGGCAGGCAGGCTGACCGTACCGCCCTGCGCCAAGGTATCCAGCCCGGCTGTTACGGTTTGCAGGCTTTTGCTCCCACGCCAGCTGAAGAACAGGCAGCACCCCAGCACCACCAGCAGGAGCCCCACCATGGTGAGCTGAATGCTTTTGGCCAGCATTATTATCATTTTTTGCTTCATGTCGATGTTATACTTCCAGCAGGTTCCAACCGGTTCCGCCACAACAAACAGCCCGTAATCCGCCGCCCAGCACTGCACGGGGTAATCGGCCAGGTACCAGTGGGAGAACACGGCAACTTCCGATGCCGTGTACCGGTGATTCAGCTTTTGCGGCAGGTCTTGCTGCCAGATGACATTGCCATTATCGTCCAGCACCATGGCCCAGGCATAGCCCTGCATCCATTCCGCCGGGGTATGTTCCCGACCCCATTGCAGGCCGGTTTCGGTTTGTTTTAGGGCATCCGCCAAGGCGCCGACCCGGTAGCCTGTTGCATCCACCGCGTTGGACTTGAACCCCACATAAAAAATCTGCCCCACCAGCAAACCGCCCACCAGCAGCACAATAGCGGCTGTGGCCAGCACATAGCGGCGGATCAGGGCTGCAAAAGTTTTCATTGTGCGTTCTCCTCTGCCAATTTATAGCCGATGCCTCGCACCGTTAAAAGGTACTGCGGCTTGCTGGGGTTGGGTTCCAGCTTTTCCCGCAGGTGGCGGATGTGAACATTCAGGCTGTTCTCGTACCCGTAATAGTCTGCCCCCCACACGGCTTCGCACACCGCGTCATAAGTAACGATATGGCCGCGGTTTTCGGCCAGCTTTTGCAGCAGAGCGCGCTCGGTGGCCGTCAGGGGCTGGGCGGTGCCATCCGGCAGGCGGATCAAAGCATCGGCCAGATACACCGTGCGCTGGCCCAGCTGGAGCGTTTTTGCGGCAGTCTGCCAACAGCCCCGATAGCAGCGCTGCAAAATGCGCTGGATGCGCAGCAAAAGCTCCTGCGTTAAAAACGGCTTGGTCAGGTAGTCGTCCGCGCCCAGGCCCAGACCAAACAGCCGGTCGGCGTCAGCATCGCGGGCAGAAAGAAAAAGCGCCGGGATATCCGCCATGCTGTGCAGCGTGCGGAACAGGGTAAAGCCGTCCCCATCCGGCAGGTTGATGTCCAAAATCATCAGGTCCGGGCGGTTGGCGGCAAATGCCGCTTGGGCCGCTGCGCAGCCGGTGCAGGCGGTCAGCTGGTTGTAGCCGGTGCTGCGCAGCGCCGTGGTAACAAGGTTCAGCAGATCCTGGTTGTCATCCACAATCAAAATTTTAGCATCATAAATGGTTTGCATGGGTGCGCCCCCCTTTGTGCTTTTATTATAATACGAGCACCGGGCTGCCGATAGAGCCGCCGGGCAGAATTAAGCTAAACTTAAGCTGGGCTTTGTGGCAGGTTAAGGTCGGCGTGTTACCATGCCTTTGTTCCCAAAAGATGAACAAAGGAGTGTTAGCCATGCAATATGTAATTGAAACAAAACGGCTGTGCAAAACCTATGGTGGCCGCACCGTGGTTCACAATCTGGACCTGCATGTTCCGCAGGGGTGTGTGTATGGTTTTATTGGGCCAAATGGCGCGGGTAAATCTACCAGCATGAAAATGCTGCTGGGGCTGGTTCACCCCACGGCGGGCAGCGTGGCTCTGCTGGGCCGCACATTGACGGAGCGTACCCGGCTGGAGCTGCTGCGCCAGACCGGCAGTTTGATTGAGTCGCCATCCGGCTACCTGCACCTTACTGCGCAGGAAAACCTTGAAATTGTAGCCGACCTGAAAGGCGTGCCCTACAAAGACATCGACCGCGTGCTGGAAATTGTACACCTGCAGGCAGACCGAAAGCGCAAGGTGGGGCAGTATTCCCTTGGCATGAAACAGCGCCTGGGCATTGCCATGGCTCTGCTGGGCAGCCCCAGGCTGCTGATTCTGGATGAACCCACCAACGGTCTTGACCCGGCTGGCATCCAGAAAATGCGTGCCTTGATCCACGATATGCCAGATGCCTGCGGTGCCACGGTGCTGATTTCCAGCCATTTGCTGGGCGAGATGGAGCAGATTGTGAGCCAGGTGGGCATCATCAACCACGGCCAGCTGCTGTTTGAAGGCCCGCTGACGGAATTGCAGCGCCACAGCCGCGGCAATGTTGTTCTGCGCCTGCTGGCTCCGGACCGCGGGGCCGCCGTGCTGCGCCGCTACGGCCTGACCCCGCAGCCTGCGGACAACGGCTGCCTGCTGCCCACCATGGAGGATGCCCGCCTGGCCGCGCTGGTGCAAGATCTTGCCGCCGAGGGGGCCGGGGTGGTTGGCGTGGAGCGGCAGACCAAGAATCTGGAAGAAATTTTCCTGAGCCTGACCAACACGCAAACCGGCAAGGAGGTGGGCTGACATGTACACAAGCATCCGCGCCGAGCTGCAAAAGGCCCGCCGCCGGCATGATCTGATTGTCTGCCTGCTGGTGCCGGTCATGGCGCTGCTTTGGTGCCAGTCCGCTGCGCCGACCGGTGCTGACGAGCTGGCATCCGCTTATAGTGCCCTGTTTTACAGCCTGCCCATCATCAATACCATTTTAATGCCGTTGGCCATGGCGATTCTGGCAAGCAGGCTTTGGGATGTGGAAGTCAAAGGCTGTACGCCCAAACTGCTGTATACCCTGCAAAGCCGCCGCAGCCTGTTTGCCGCAAAGGCAGCGCTGGGGCTGGCGGAGATCTTTTTGATCGTCACGCTGGAAGCTGCGGGTGCCCCGCTGACCGGGCACTTGCAGCATTACACGCAGCCCTACCCCGCCGCAGGCCAGGCTGCCTATCTTTGGGGCTGCACCTTTGCCGTGGACTGCATGATTTTTTTCTCTGAGCTGCTTTTGACAGTGCTGCTGGCCAATCCCCTGCCCGCTTTGTGTGTGGGCATTCTTGGCACGCTGCTGGGACTGTTCAGTGCCTTTATGCCGGCATGGGTCGGCTATTTTGTGCCGTGGGGGTATTTTATCCCTCTGAGCGCCTACCGGATTGCGGACTGGGACCAGGCCAGCAAAGTAGTCACCTACATGATTGTGCCGTTCCAGTGGCCGCTGCTGGTTGCCACGGTGGTTTTGGCCGGTATTTTGTTTTTTGCCGCGTGGTATGCCATGCGGAACAAGGAGGTGTGACCCATGCTGCTGCGTTGTATCCGTGCAGAAAACCGCAAACTGCACGCTTCGCCCATCTGGTTTATGTTTTTTATTCTACCCATCATTTCCGCCGGGTACGGAACCTTCAACTACCTGCAAAACCTTGAAATTTTGCGGGACGGCTGGTACAGTCTGTGGACCCAGCACACACTATTTTACTCGCTGTTTTTCTTCCCCTGCATGGTGGCGGTATACGCGGCGTACCTGTGGCGGCTGGAGCACATAGGCCACAACTGGAACCTGATTATGGCGGAGCCGGTGCCGCCCTTTTACCTGTTCCTTGCCAAGTTGCTTGTGGTGACAAAGCTGGTACTGCTGACTCAGGCATTTGTGTTTGTATTGTACTGGTTCTGCGGCCGGGTGTTCGCCGGGTTCACAGCGCCCCCGCCAGCCATTACCATCTTTTACCTGGTGCGCAGTGTACTGGGCGGGCTGGCCGTGGTGGCGGCGCAGCTGCTATTTTCCATGGTGATCCGCAGCTTTGCCTTGCCGGTGTTTTTGGGGCTGGCCGGGGGTGTTTCCGGCATGCTGCTGGCCAGCCGGGGCTACTGGTACGCCTGGCCCTATTGCCTGATGCAGCGCGGCATGAACGCTAACCAGAGCAGCGATATGCTGGCGGACAGCTACCTAGGCTTCGCTTTGGCCTGTGTTGGCTGGCTGGCGCTGATTTTGCTTGCGGTCCAGCTGCTGTTGAGCCACCAGGATGTAAAGGTCCGGTAAAGGCTGCACCGGCTTTGCCGCGCATTTTGACCGCTTTTGTAAAATTGCCTCAAAAAAAGCGGTCATTTTTGGGGGTTAATGGGTTTTATTTGCCGGGCAGGTATGATATAATAAGCCAGGTTTGCGGCCAGCTTTGCCGCACTGCCGGTTTGAACGTATTTCCCGAATGTGTGCCTGCCCCGCGCATGGCACCGTTTGACCAAGGTGTATCTGAAAAGTCGAAAATATCGTCTATTTCTACAAACACAGCGAGATTTTGCGTTAAAAGACCTTGGAATCCACAAAGGATTCCGGCGGCTCTTTGCCTTAAATCCTGCTTGTTTTTGCGAAATATCCGTCATTTTCTTTGTTTTCAGATACACCATAAGGAAAGGATGGCTGTTGATGAGACATTTGATTGATCCCCTTGACTTTACAAAGGAAGAAACCCAAAAGCTGCTGGACCTTGCGGACCGCATCCATGATGACCCCGAAGCATACCAGGATGTAGCTGACCGCAAGCGCCTGGCCACACTGTTCTATGAGCCTTCCACCCGCACCCGCCTTTCGTTTGAATCGGCGATGCTGCGTTTGGGCGGCAAGGTGTTGGGTTTCCCGGATGCCGGTGTTTCCAGTGCTTCCAAGGGTGAAACCGTTGCGGATACCATCCGCATTATCAGCTGCTATGCGGATATTGCCGCCATGCGCCACCCCAAAGAGGGGGCCCCGCTGCGCGCTTCCCTTTACAGCAAGATCCCAGTGATCAATGCCGGTGACGGCGGCCACAGCCACCCCACCCAGACCCTGTTGGACATGATGACCATCCGCCGCCGCAAGGGCCGTTTGGACAACCTGACCATTGGTTTCTGCGGCGACCTGAAGTTTGGCCGCACGGTACATTCCCTCATCAAGAGCCTGGCCCGCTATGACAACGTAAAGTTTGTCCTGATCAGCCCCGAAGAACTGCGCGTGCCGGATTACATCATCAATGAAGTACTGGAGCCCCGCGGCATCCCCTACATTGAGACCCGCAACCTGGAAGGTGCTCTGCCGGACCTCGATATTTTGTACATGACCCGTGTGCAGCGCGAGCGCTTTTTCAATGAGGAAGATTACATCCGCCTGCGTGACAGCTACATCCTGACCGCCGAAAAGCTGAACCTTGCCCCGGCGGACATGGCGGTGCTGCATCCCCTGCCGCGTGTGAACGAAATTACGCTGGATGTGGACGATGACCCGCGCGCCGCCTACTTTGAGCAGGCACAGAACGGCGTGTATGTGCGCATGGCTTTGATTATGACGCTGCTGGGGCTGAAAGACCCCAAAACCGGGGAGGTTGCTTTTGAATGCTGAATATTGATGAAATCATGAACGGCGTGGTCATTGACCACATTACTGCCGGGACTGGGCTTTCGCTGTATCACCTGCTGGAGCTGGAAAAGCTGAACGAAGCCAGCGTGGCCCTGCTGCAGAACGTGCGCAGCCAGAAAAGCGGCAAAAAGGATATTATTAAAATCGAGGGCGATATTTCCGGCTTGAATTTTGATGTGCTGGGTTATGTGGACCCGCAGATCAGCCTGACCTTTATTGAGAACGGTCATGTGACCCGCAAGGTGCGCCCGGACCAGCCCAAGCGCCTGGTGAACGTGATCAAGTGCACCAACCCCCGTTGCATTACCTCCCTGGAGACCGGCTGCGACCACATCTTTGCCCTGACCCCCAGCGGACGCTACCGCTGCGTTTACTGTGAGCAGGAGTTTAAGGTACGCCCGTAAGGCAGTGCCGCATTTTCCTGTTCTGTTCCCATAATAAGTTCAGACCCGGCATGATGGAACGGATTTTGCTGTTCCCCTGCCGGGTCTGTTTTTTCTTGCTGTTTTGCGCCTGTTTCCTTGCCGCAATTTCCTGCTTGTGGTACGATGTGCACAAAGAATCCTTGTTAATGGGAGGTAATTTTATGAATTGGGGAATTTTAGCTACCGGCACCATTGCCAACAAATTTGCCACAACAGTCAATGCGATGGCTGCCGAGGGCGAGCGGCTTGCCGCAGTCGGCTCCCGCCGGGCCGAAAGTGCCAAAGCCTTTGCGGCGCAGTACAGCATTCCGCACTGGTACGCCAGCTATGAAGAGCTTGCCGCCGATCCCGCCGTAGATGCCATCTACATTGCTACGCCCAACGCCCTGCATTACGAAAACTGCAAGCTCTGCCTGGAACACGGCAAGCATGTTCTGTGCGAAAAGCCGTTCACCATCAATGCAGAGCAGGCTAAAGAGCTGTATGCCCTGGCGGAAAAAAAGCAGCTTTTTATCATGGAAGCATTCTGGATTCGCTTTTTGCCGCTGTATGCCAAATTGCAGCAGATGCTGGCGGATAGGGTGATCGGTACGCTGCAAACCATCACCTGCCAATACGGTTTTACCACTGAGGGCGCCCGCCGCGAGCGCAAATTCAACTCTGCTTTGGGCGGTGGCGCTTTGCTGGATATTGGCATTTATAACCTTGGCTTTTTGCAGATGGTCACCGGCCAGCAGCCCCAGAACGTGCAGACAGAAGAGCTACGCCTGACAGAATACGGCACCGATGAATATAGCAAACTGCGGCTTGCCTACCCCAGCGGCTGCACGGCGGAATCGGTGCAAACCATCGGCCAGCGCCTTACCCGCATGGCCTGCATTGTGGGCACCAAGGGCCGCATTACCCTGCCGGACTTCCAGTACGCCGAACATATGACGCTGGAACTGGACGGCCAGCCACCGCAGGAACTGGATTTTCCCTTTGATGTGAACGGTTTTGAATACCAGATTCGGGAAGTAAGCCGTTGTGCTGCCACTGGCAGGCACCACAGCAGCATTTATACCCCGCAGCAAAGCATTGCCCTGACCCAACTGATGTATGATATCCGCATGGCCTGGGGCATGAAATTTGAGGGCGAGGAATAAGCAGCTTTTGGTAAAGCTTTGTCCCCTTTTTATATTTTCCACACAGACAAAAACAGCCCCAGGCGGCACCTTTTATGGGTACTGCTCGGGGCTGTTGCTTTTTCAGAACCGGGCATACAAAAAGCCCGTATTGGAATAAAAGCTTGCCATCAGCAAAAAGGCAAAAATGGCAAATTCGTACACAGCCCAGCGCACCGGGCGCGGCGCGGCGTTGACCCAGGCGCGCAGGTGCAGGCCGCATTCATGCAGCACATCCACCAGCACCAGCAACGCAATGCCCAACAACAGCAAGAGCAGTTCCAGCTTGCTGGTCAGGCCTAGCAGCCAGTACTGGGCAAACACCTCGTGTCCGGGGTTATGCAGGATACCGGCAAAGTATGCCGCCGCATTGCCCAAACTGCTGGCGCGGAAGATGGTAAAGGTTGTAACAAAGATGGCAAATGTCAGCGGCACGCCCACGATGCGCAGCGGCAGAGATTTGCGCTTGCGCAGCGGAGCGGGCATGTGGTCCTCCGCCACCTGGCACAGGCCGTGCAGCCCACCCCAGACAAGGAAGGTCCAGTTGGCGCCGTGCCACAGCCCGCTGACCAAAAAGGTCAGCAGCAGGTTGGCATCCCGCCGGGCAATGCCCTTGCGGTTGCCGCCCAGTGGGATATACACATAATCCCGGAACCACTGCGAAAGGCTGATATGCCACCGGGCCCACAGTTCCTTGACGCTGGCAGAAAAAAACGGCTGGCGGAAGTTTTCCGGCAGGTGCAGGCCCAGGATCTCGCCCATGCCCAGCACAATATCCGTGTAGCCGGAAAAATCGGCATACAGCTGGAACGAATACATAACCGTGGCAAAAATCAGCTGACTGCGGTCAAAGGACGCCGGGTCCGCAAAGGCGGCGCTGACCACAATGGCCGCACGGTCCGCAATGGCAAACTTTTTGAAATACCCCCACGCACTGCGCTGCAAACCGCTGACCAAACGCTGGGTTTCAAACGTTTTGGGGGCGGCTTCCAGCTGGGGCATCAGGGTATTATAGCGGTTGAACGGCCCCTGGGTGAGCGAGAGGAAAAAGCCCGCATAGCACCACAGCCGTGCATAGCTGGGCGTGGGTGCCGTGCGGCCATGCCACACATCCAGCAGGTAGCCCGCCAGCTGCAAGCTGTAATACGCAAGGCCAAAGGGCTTATACAAATCCCGCAGGCCCGGCACCAGCATGCCGCTGTATTTGAGCACCAGCAGCGGCAGCAGGGCTGCGGCCAGCCCCAGTGCCAGCCACCCGCGGCGGCTGGGCTGCTCTGGCTGCGCATGCTGCGCGGCCTGCCACACCACTGCCGTGGCAAGGGCTACCGCAAAAAACGCGCCGACATCAATGGAAAGGCAGAACACTGCGTTGGCTGCCAGAACCAGCTTCCAGCGGGAAGGCTGGGGCACGCGGTACCACAGGCAGACAAACAGCGCCATAAACGGCAAAAAGCCAAGGGATGTAACAGAAACCATCAGTTGCCCTCCCCCTGCTGCACGGTGCTGTCCGGCGATGTGGCCAATTTTTCGGCAACCGTATCATAGAACAGGCCGCTTACATCCTCGCCCGCAGCACTGCGGGCGGCCACCGTGGCGAACGCCTTGCTGAACGTTTCTGCCCCCTGCCCGTTCAGGTGGTGCATATCTGAAAAATCGTCAAAGCCAATGGGCAACAACTCGGTATCCTTAAAGAGCGAAAAATCCCAATACTGGGTGCCGTTGGCCGCGGCAAAGCTGCGCATGGCATCCACATAGGCCTGGTAGTTCTGGGTATCCTGCACATAGGCGCTGGGCAGCGGGGCGGTGACCAGCACCAGGCGGATGTTCTGCTTTTTGCAGAACTCGGCAATGCGGGTCAGGTTCGCCCGGCCGAACGGTGAGATTGGCGCGCTGGCATCCACGTGCATCAGGGTGCCGAACCCCCAGATGCTGGTACCCTCGGTATAGACAAAACCGCGGTCCCGGTAGGCTTCGCCCTCGTCCGGGTAGGTGACCCAGTCATAGTTCCCCGCGTTATAGCCGCCGGTCAGCTTGCCGCGCCAAAGGGCCGGCAGCTCACCGGGGTCAGCAATCGCATGGCGCGCTGGGAACACCAGATCCGCAAACGCCGCGGCACCGCCCATCTCCCACAGATACTGGTAACGGTAGGGCGAGGACGCGCGCATGTAATCGGTGATCAGGTAGCAGGCCAGCGGAACATTGCTGGATTTTTGCTGATTATAGCCGGTATAGAAGGTTTCCAGATAGACGGTTTTCAGCGGGCTGTTGGCGGCGGCTTCCCGAATAAGCCAATAGGAGCCATCCGGCTGCTGCTGGCTGGTGCCAAGGTTAAAGCTGTGGCTGCCCAGAATGGGGTCAATGGTATCCGGGTCAAAGCTGCGGTAGCTGTGGGAGGAACCCACAAACACAGTATCCACCGCATCCGCTTGGGCGTAATACTCCCCCAGCGTCACACGGGAATAGGCGTGCAGGTCATCCACCAGCAAAAAGTTCAGCAGCAGGCAGAGCGCCGCCGTGATGGCCGCAAACAACACAAACAGGCCCGCCTTGTGCAGCGGGCCGGGAATGCGGCTGGGTTTTGGGGTTGTATGGGGCATGTAGCTTCCTTTACGTTTGCCATCTGCCGCGCGGTATGCGCCGCGGCTCAGGTTTCAATTTTTATATGGGGGCAGCGGGGATTGTAAGCGGCAAGGTCCAGGCGCCAGGTGGTGTTGCCATCGGCATCCTCGGCCGTTTTTTCAAAGCCGTACCCAGCATAAAATTCCCGCACCATAGCGTTTTTGGCGGTGGGGTAATAATAGCCCTCCAGCGCAGTATACCCTGCAGCGGCAGCTTTGGCGGCAAGGGTGTCCATCATGGCGTCTTCCATGCCGCGCTTGAGCACACGGCAGCTCATCAGCCACAGGCGCAGGCAGAGCGTTTGGCCCTGGGCCTGCCCTGCCACAACGGTAACAACGCCGTTATCCGCAAATTTATCCACCAGCTTGCCGTACAGGGTGATCCAGTCCGGCTTTTCTGCCATGGAACGGATGTCATCCTCAGTGCAGCGCAGAGTGGTCAGGTTGAACTGGTTGCTCTTGTTGGTCAGCTGAGCAATGCGCTGCATATACACCGCCTCAAAGGGGCGGATGGTCGCCGTCATTTCCAGGCTGTCCAGATACTGGCCGTAATCGGCAAAAGCTGCCTGGGCCTGGGCGGCCTGGGCGCGGGCATGGTACTGCGCGGTCTTTTTCAGGTCGTCGCCGGAAAGGATCGTCGTTTCAAAGTACCCGCCGTGGTCCAGCATCTTGATGTAGTTTTCGGCACCATCCAGCACCGGGGTGGCCACGCCGGGCAGCTGGGCGGCCACAATGGCACGCTCCGCCGGATTGTCATCAGCAAACACAAAGCTGTCGGTGCCAAGGCTGAGCTCTGCGGCGATGGCTTTCAGGTTCTGATCTTTAGGATCCCAGTTGGCCTTGATGCAGACAAAATCATCCGGGTGCAGCACGCTGTCCGGGTGGTTCAGGCCGGCCAGGGCGTTGGCTTCGTCATTTTTGGAATCCACCGCCAGCACCACGCCGATGGTCTGCAGGGCTTTGCAGTAGCTCTGGAACTCAGCGTACACCTGGCCTTCCGGCACTTCGGGGCCAATGGCAATGCCGTCCACACCGTCATCGCCCACAATGCCGCCCCAGAGAGTGTTATCCAGATCCAGCACCAGGGCTTTTTTGTTGCGGCCATACAGGGATTTGATGATGTTTGCCACGCTGTTTGCCAAAGACGGAATCGCATCCAGGCACATGGCGTACTTGTACATATGCCAGAAGAACGCATCCCCCCAGGCAGTCAGGCCGTAATCTGCGCTGAGATAGTCAATATCATTGATATAAAAATCCTCATGCGCGGCAGCATAGGCGTAAAAGCGCTGGTTCAGGCGGCTGAGATAGTTGGAACGGCCATGCGGGTCCCAGATATCGCGGTTGCCCATCAGGCGGTAGTTGGGGCGGTCAAAGTTATTCTGGATGACGGGGCAGTGGAATTTGGCTTCCAGCGCCTGCCACATCTGCTCAAAGCGGCTGTACTCGGCATTCAGCATGGCGTCAATTTCCGCCTGCGGGGTGGCCGTTGTGGGGAAATTGATGATGTTGCGCCAGTTGGTGTGGATATAAATGACATCGGGGTGGAACCCATCCAGCTCCGGCGTGCCGAACATGGCGTCCTGCCAATATTGGCCATACTCGCTCTGGTAGAACTCCGCCTGAATGCCGTATTGCAGCAAAAACAGGCCCAGCTGGTCTGCCACCTCATTGGTGGTGGAACCACCCAGGATGGCGATGCGTTTTTGCAGCGGGTGCGGGTTTTGGGCCAGCAGTTCCTTGCGCAGGCGGCGCTTTTTGCGCAGCAGCGTTTCGGTATCCAGCGGGTAGTTAAAACAATCCATATCGGCGCTTCCTTACAAATAATATTCAGGGCTTACAGCTTCTGCAGGGCTTCTTCCAGCGTAATGGCGATCTGGTCCGGGCAGCTGGTGGGCTTGGAGCCGCACAGGGTGCCTTTCATGCGCTCAATGGCGTCCTCAGCTTTCATGCCTTTCAGCAGCTGGCAGATGCCTTTCAGGTTGCCGTTGCAGCCCCCCAGCACCTCAACAGATTCAATGGTATGGTCAGGGTTCAGTTCTACTTTGGTCATCACCGAGCAGGTGCCCTTATTGCGGCGTTCGTAAGTCATAATCGTTTGCTCCTTTTTATTTTCTTGCTCCATTTTGTTTTTTGCTGTTGGTTGCTTTAGGCAATACCGCATAATTCTAAGTGCCGATACGGCGAGCGAGGTGCGGCA
>OGWV01000857.1_pt1 | contig 19041 bp, 14 predicted proteins | sample 1576081 | NCBI WGS metagenome assembly OGWV01 (sample SAMEA3541541, study PRJEB24748) | human gut metagenome | biome: human gut; feature: human-associated habitat; material: faeces | place: China | collected 2012 | reverse complement strand
AAAGAGCCAGGGCAAAACCATTTTGATTGCGGAACACAGGCTCTATTATCTGATGGAGCTGGCAGACCGCATTGTTTATCTGGAAGATGGGGAAATAGCAAGGATTTTTACGTCAGAGGAATTTCTCCGGCTGACGGAAACCGAACGGGAACACATGGGGCTGCGGGCAGTTGACCTGACAAGGGTTCTTCCTCCAGCCATCCATCCTACGGTTCTTCCTCCTACATTAGCAATACGTGATATTACGCTGCGTTATAAAAAGAGGACGATTCTACACCAAATTGCTCTTTCTGTCGCAAGGGGAGAAGTCATTGGGGTTGTCGGTCATAATGGAGCCGGAAAAACCACGTTTTCCCGCGCTCTGTGCGGGCTTCATAAAGACTGTGAAGGTGAGTTCCTTTGGAATGGTCAGCCGCTAGAACACAAGTTGAGGCTGAAACGCTCTTATATGGTGATGCAGGATGTGAACTATGAATTGTTTGCAGAAAGTGTGGAGGCAGAATGTTCCTTCGGAATTCGAAACCCGGATCAGGATTTAGTAGAAACAACCATGGCGGAACTGGGGCTTACAACCTACCGGGAACGCCATCCCAACACGCTTTCCGGTGGACAGAAGCAGCGGGTGGCTGTGGCAGTCAGCATGATCTGTGGAAAAGATTTGCTGGTGTTCGACGAGCCCACCAGCGGACTGGACTTTGACAGCATGGCGCAGGTGGCGGGATTGATCAAACGGTTATCCGAACAGGGAAAAATCATTTTTATTGTCACCCATGATTTTGAATTTGTCTGCCGTACCTGCTCACGTGTCTTGCATTTTGATGAAGGGGAAATGCCGGATGACATCCCTGTTGTGATGGATTTCCTCCCAAAGATCCGGGAACTGTTCTCTGTTTCAGGGGGAAAGGAGATGTGAAGTGATGAAACAGAAAAAGAAAAACAGGATTGCATTGCTACTTCAATGGGCCGGTGAGCAGAAAATCTGGCTGCTACTGGCAATTCTGCTAGCTATGGCAAGCGGCCTATGCATCATTGTACCGTATATCGGGATTTACCGTGTGATGGATGCCGTTTTCCAGCATAACTGCACAAACGAGTTTGTCGTCCAGACGATTATGATGATTGCCGTTTCTGTGGTCCTGCGTTTTGTTTTATTTGGGTGTTCCGGTGTGGCTGCCCATAAAGGTGCTTACGGCGCTTTGTTCAAGGTGCGCTGCATGGTAGCGGAGCATCTGGCAAAAGTTCCTCTTGGTACGATGAATGAGAGGCGGATCGGGGATATCAAAACAGTACTGAATGAAGACATTGAAAAATTAGAGTTGTTCCTGGCTCATAACCTTCCAGACCTTGTGTGCTATATGGTAGGGCCGGTAGCTATTTTTATCTATTTGATGACAGTAAATATCCCATTGGCACTGGTTTCCCTGGTGCCGTTGATTCTGGCTGTTGTGGTAATGGGGGTTATGTTCCGAAATACAGATGACCTGATGGACCGGGCGAACCGATCCATTACAACGCTCAATTCTGTGATGATCGAATATATCAGCGGCATGAAGCTGATTAAAGCGTACAACATGGGGAGCAAGTCGTTCCAGAAATTTTCAGGTGCAATTCAGGAAGAGAATGCCATGTGGAATGAAACATCCCGGAGAATGGGACCTCCTTACGCAACCTTTGTGGTTCTGATCGAATGTGGGATGCTGCTAATGGTTCCCCTGGGCGGAATGTTCTTCCTGAAGGGCTCCCTGGCGGCCAGCGCTTTTTTGCTGTTCGTCTATGTCGGCTCCATGTATCTGACAGAGATCCGGCCTTTGCAGGAATTGGGGACAAACTTTGCGAATGTCCTGGGTGCCATTACCAAAACAAAAGAAATATTGGATGTTCCTGTTTATGAAGGCGGAAAGGACTTCCCGAAAAACCATGAGATTGAACTTAAAAATGTACGTTTTTCCTATGATGGAAAAACGGATGTATTGCAGGGAGTCAACCTCACAATCAAAGATGGGGAACGCATGGCACTTGTGGGACAGTCCGGTGCGGGTAAGAGTACCGTAATCGAACTGATCTCCCGGTTTTATGATGTGCAGGAGGGGGAGGTGCTGATCGGCGGGGTCAACGTGAATGAACTGAACTACGATACCATCCTGAAGAATATTGCCATTGTATTCCAAAAGACATTTCTTACCCGTGACAGTGTCCTGGAAAATATCCGTATGGGCTCGGACGCCAGTCTGGAGAAAGTACGAGCTGCCGCCAGGGAGGCGCAGATTGATGACTTCATCATGTCACTGCCAGATGGTTATGACACAAAGGTAGGCAGTTTCGGCTCCCGTTTCTCTGGTGGAGAAAAACAGCGGATCGCCATTGCAAGGGCAATCCTGAAAAATGCCCCCATTCTGATCCTGGACGAAGCGACAAGCGCTTCTGACCCGGAAAATCAGATGGAAATTGATAAGGCCATCCAGAACCTCTGTAAAGGCAGGACGGTCATTGTGGTAGCACACAGGCTGAGCGCCCTGAAAATGTGCGACCGTGTGGCTGTGGTAGAGAACCATACAATTACCAATGTCGGCACCCATGAGGAAGTACGGAAAGAGAACGCTTACTATCAAAAAGCATGGGAGGACTACGAAACAGCGAGGGGAATTACTTATCAACTGGAAGGAGGCGGGCAGAATGAATCCGAATAACGTATGGAAGAAGAACCGGGAGTTTTATATTGGTGTTGCCGGGACTGTTCTGGAAGGATTGCTCTCTGGAAGCCTGTTTATGCTGCTGTATTCCGTCATGCGGTTTTTATGGGACGGTCAGTTTGATATGAACCGTGTGCTGGTACTGACAGCTGTTATCGCTGTCATCTTCCTGTTCCGCATTTTGATATACAGCTATGGCTATACCAAAGCACAGATCGGCGGTGCCAGAGTCAGTAAAAATATCCGCCTGTTTATGGGCGACCATCTCAAACGTATCCCGATCTCCCGGTTTACGAGGGGGCAGACTGGCGATTATATCAATACAATTACCAGTGATGTAAATAATTATGAAAAAATTCTGACGCATAAGATTGGGGACATTGCAAAGAATTTTGCCTTGTCGCTGATGCTGATCGTTTTTGTGATGACGATTTACTTTCCTGCCGGATTGATTCTACTGACTGCTGACTTGCTTTTGTTTCCAGGATTATGGCTTTCCTTCCGGCAGGTAGCGAAATATGGAAAAGAGAAGAACGATATTTGTGCGGAGAATGTCAGCAGCATTGTGGAGTATGTATCCGGTATCCAGACTTTCCGGGCCTATGGCGTTGGCGGTCTGAAAAACAAAACGGTGATCCATGCCATGCAGGAGTTTAGCAGGATCAGCTTTGTGTATGAAGCAAAGGTTCTCCCGATTGGTGCGGGATTTGGTATTTTGAGCTGGCTGTCCTGTCCGGTTGTGATCTGGACGGCCTATGGCCCCTGGGCAGCTGGAACTTTAGATACCGTGTCCTATCTTTTGATTTGTATGCTGCCTTTGTTCTGTGCAAAGCTGGCAAATTCCATTTTTGTAGACCTCACCAGCTATAAGAATCTGATGATCTCGAAAAATAAAATCATGGCTGTGATGAAGGAACCGGAAGAAACCGGCAGCATGGAGCCGTTACAGGCAGCCTCCCATGAGATTGTATTTGACCATGTGGACTTTTCTTATGTTCCCGGGGAACCGGTGTTAAAACAGGCTTCCTTTACTGTGCCGGATCAGAAGCTGACCGCCATTGTGGGGGATTCCGGCTCCGGCAAGTCTACCATCCTGAACCTGATTGCAAAATACTATGAAGTATCTGGCGGCACGATTTCCATAGGGGGCAGACCGATCAATCATGTAGCTGCGGAACGGGTATTAGACCAGATTTCTATGGTGGATCAGGATGTGTTCCTGTTTGATGATACGGTGCGGGAGAATATCCGCTATGCCCGCCCGGATGCTACGGACGCAGAAATTGAAGTGGCCTGCCGGGAGGCTAACTGTGACGGCTTTATCCGCAAGATGGAGAAAGGTTATGATATGCCGATTGGGGAAAATGGTAATCTCCTGTCTGGCGGTGAACGTCAGCGCCTTTCCATAGCACGCGCCATTTTGAAAAACAGCCCAATCCTGCTGCTTGATGAGGCAACGGCCTCCCTGGACATTGAGAACGAGCTGGCAGTAAAGCAGGCGATTGCAAATCTGCTGAAAGAGAAAAAAACAGTGGTAATGGTTGCACATACCCTGTCCATCGTAAAAAATGCAGATCAGATTTTGGTGGTTTCCGATGGCCGGATTACCGAAGCTGGTACACACAAAGAATTGTTAAAAAAGAACGGGAAGTATGCAGCTATGTGGGATGCTGAACAAAAAAATGTATCTTAAAGCTATGTGTGTGCGGGAATAAGAATTTAATTTGTTGTTCAATATAAATGCAGAATAGAGATATGTGGAAAAGAATTTAGTGTAAATTGACGGCGCAATTGATTCTAAAGTGTAATTAGCAAAAGAATAGGGTTCTTGTTAAATTAAATGTAACAGAATGAAACATTATCAGTGTTTTTTGCGCCGTCACAGCGATGGAGGAAGAGTTTTAATTATGAAGATTTCCTATATTGTTATAGGTGTTTTTGGATTTTTAGTATTTATTAGTTTTGTAATAGCGTGCGTGGGAATAGAAATTCAATTTGGAAAAAGAATTGAACAAAAAGGACCAAAGATGGTAATCCCAGATTGGATTCATCAAAAAGAAGTTGAATTTGTGTCTGGTAAAAATAAGCTTAAAGGCTATATCTTTTGGAATGCTAAAGATAATAAATTATCTGAAAAAATAATAGTATTAGTTCATGGATATGGAGTAACATATAAAGATTATGAAATAGAAATAGAAGAATTCGTAAAAAGAAAGTATTCAGTTTTTGCTTATGACATGACTGGCTGTGGTATGAGCCAGGGAAAGAAAATAGGCGGATTTTCACAATTTTTGCTAGATGCTCAAAGTGCAATAAAATATGTAGAGAGTATGAATCTCAATATGGAAATTGAGTTGGTTGGTCATAGTACAGGCGCATATGCGGTGGCTGCGCTGCTAAATTTTGATAATTTAGGTGTAAGTAAGTCGATTATTATATCTGGATTTAATCATCCCAGTTCATATGTCAGTTCATGCTTACAAAAGACAATAAAAGGACTATCTTATTTGGTTCAAGTGTGGATATACATAATGGGAATTGTAAAATATGGGGAAATAGCAAAATACACGGGGGTGGACGGAATTAACCATTTTCAAGGTGAGATTCTTGTTATGCAAAATGAAAGAGATGATATGGTAACGTTAAAGCAGTCATTGTATTCGAATAGAAGCAAAATAATCAATAGAAAAGTACTGTTCTGGTTGAAAAATGATGCAGGGCATTATCCGACAAGAAAAAAAATTAATGGAAAAGAAATTGCTGAAGATGCTACATTTGAGGTTATAAAAAATTTCTTGGAATGAGTTGAATTTCTAGCGGCTACAGTACTGCAGGCGTAGTCACCATATTTAATTATACTGAAATTTTTAGTAATATAAATTAAGATGGATAGAATAAATAAGAACATTATTCATAGCTAGAAATTGGATTAACTAGTACATGGTTGCATTAATAATTAAGTAATATCAAACTGTCAAAGGCACACCTTTATAAGTCCACTTAAAAGGCTTTGCCATAACGTTATATTGCTCTACAAAGCGCAGGATACCCGCTTTTAGTTCCTCTATAGAGCGATAGCTTTTTCTTTTAAGAAGACGTCGGTTTATAATGCCAAACCAGATTTCCTCTGAGTTCATCCAGTGAATGAAACTATCTGATATCAAGCCCTGCCATCCACTGATCTTTCATGGTGCGGAACCAGCGCTCAATTTTTGCCTTCTGTGTCGGGGAGTATGGCTGATCATAATGGATGACAGAACCGATCCGGGCTGCAAGCAGTTCCATCTGCTTGTTTTTATAGCTTCTGCCATTATCAAAGTTAAAAAGTTGTGGGCGGCCGTATTTTGCAACGGCAGACTTAATGACCGACATAAGATTTACAAAGTTACCGTGAAAAAAGACATCAATGCCGACAATGAGGCGGCTGGCATCATCAATCAGCGTAATGATATATACCTGGTGTTTCTTACCATCGTCAGTTTTTAAATAAGGTCCCACACTGGAATCTCCGCACCAGATTCATTGACGTGAGGTCTTTCAAAACGGCGCATATCAGGGTTTGTGGATGTTTTAAACTGGACTGCCAGCTGGTTGATATACTGGTTGGTTAATGGTAGATGCCGATACTTCCCCATTTTTAATGCTGCCATTGTCCTGAAGCTAGGAAGATTTAGAAGACAATAATTGAGTTGTCAGTGCAATCTTATTTATCTCTTGTGACAGAAACAGGTTTCCGTTTTGCCGGAAGTAAGTCTGAATTGATTTCAGGAGCATCGAGCAGTGCAGTGAAATTCTGCTGAATGATATCCAGTGTCTTTTGTTTTTTCTGTAATTCTTGCTTTTCCCGGACAGTAGTAGCCTGTTCAGATTCAAGATTTTCAATCAGCTTTTGGACTTTATTAGAGCTTGGGATTTTGGTAACGCCGAGATCCTGAAGCTTTTTTTTTAGTGAATCGTGGAGCTGGTATTCTGCCTGATGTTTGGTGCGGTATGCTTTTGGATTTTTAGCAGATTTACAATCTTCAATTACTTTACGACAAAGCCGGTAAGAATCGCAGTGTTTCTGAATGACTTTCTGCGTGCTCAGCTCACTGTTGATTTGTGCTATTCTTTGATCGGCAGCTTTAACAGAAGCTTCAATGTCAGAAACATGCTGCTGGAAATCTTCATAATTCAGCAGGTTATTTTCAGAAAGATAGTTGAAGGTACGAGCCGCTTCTTTCAGGTTATTGAGTTTTGCCCATCGTTCAAATCCTTCACGATTTCCTGTTGTTACATAGGTGGAAATATTGATATACAGGCGAGCTTCTCTGGACAGATGCCTTGGAGTTTTTACTTTGTTACGATTTTTAGCCAGACGGATGCGAACATTTTCTTCGGAATAATAGCTTCCGAGAGATTTCATATAAGTGAAGTTCTTCTGCTCTGGTGCACGGAAGGACAGGTGCTTTCCCTGCCGGACTTCATATCCGGCTAACTGCATCTTTTGCAGAAATTCCTCATAGTTGATGGAAGTCCAGATTGATTTATCAACTGCGACACGTAGCTTGGCTTTCCAACTGGTGCCACGATGATATTCCATGTTCTCTTTATAGCTTTTACCTTTTTCTCCGGTTGGCATGCTGGTGGCAAGTCCATTTTCATGGCAGATACGATTACTGATTCTGCAGAGTTTATGGTAGCTCCGCTTATTGGAAACATACTTGTGATGGTCAACAAAGCTTGCTGCGTTGAAGATGATATGGTTATGAATGTGATTTTTATCAACATGGCTAGAAGTCTGCAGTTGATTTTTAATGAAAGAATAAATATAATAGTTGGACGAAGCTGATTGGAAATTATTGTGTTTCTGTAATGTAAAGATAATTGTAAAAACGGGAAGCTGCTAGGCATTATAAGCGAATGATTCTGGCAGCTTCTTTTGTGGAAAAACAGTATAAAATAGTTCTTTGGAACGAATACTTGAATTGCGGATTCTGTATATTTCAAATATCCATCAGTATACTAATTTTAGTTCTGTAGAACTATAAATACTGCTAATGGGAGGATATTGAAGATATATGAAAAAGAAATCGAAGAGTAAAAAATTATTCAGTAAATAATAGACATAAAGATCGAGAAATGATGACAATTGCAGAGTGGTTTGCTATAATATTTTTATCATATTACGTTGCTTTTATGCAATATAATAGTATAAATATGCGTCTTTCTCTGCTTTTCTAGAAAGGACTTTTTCGTATATATCGAACAAAATATGATATGAGTGTCAAAAGGTCTTTTGACACTCATTTGATACCCGGATTGCTAAGCAGCTACGCTACTCCCGCAATCCTCCAAATATTCGAAATCCGCTGATTTACTGCGTAAATAGCTACTTTCTCATATTTGGTGTGTCCCAAGTTCAAAAGCCTTATCGTGCAAGCACGAACAGCTTTTTGACCTTTTGACACTGGTATCATTAGATCACTATATCTGCACAAAAAATTAAGCTGAAGGATACAGGGTTGAGGAATATGAAACAGTTAATAACACCAGACAAAGTACAAAAAGAGATGCTGACAGATTTTATAATCATGGGGGAAACCAGGGGACTGATCGGTGGATATTGTGAGAATGAGTTTCCGGTTTACTATGCCAATGAAGAAATGGCACGGATGCTTGGTTACGATGCAGTGGAAGAAATGGTTGAAGCAATTGACGGAAAAGTGATTAATACGATTCATCCCGATGACAGAGAACAGGTCATAAAGGATATCGGGGGTGAGTATTATGAGGGATTAACCTATGAGACCACATATCGTATGCCGCGAAAAGACGGCTCCTGGTTTTGGACGGTTGATAAAGGAAAAGTCATACGGACAGAGGATGGGAAACTGGCTATTATCAGTGCCTGCCAAGATATGACATCTTTCGTGGAACGGCATAAGAAGCTGGAAGAGCAAAATATGCTGTCTCAGGCAACAATCGATAATATCCCTGGCGGCTATCACAGATGTTCCCTGGAGGAGGGGCATCCATTCTTATATATCAGTGACAGGTTCCTTGCGATTCTTGGGTGGACCAGAGAAGAAATCAAGACAATATTTGATAATAAATTTGACAATGTGCTGCATCCGGATGACCGGAATCTTTCTGCAAAATATACCGCCCGTATTCTTGATACATGCGGACATGGATTTACACAGGATCAGATTTACCGGGTGCTTGGAAAGAACGGCTATCACTGGGTCACAGATGCTACAACATTGGTGAAATCCGGTAATCAGACATTCTTTCAGGGAAATATTACAGATATCACGGATTTTGTGAAAGACAAAGAAAAAAAGAGAAAGAACTGGAAGACAGCAACCAGATTCTGAACGAACGTAACCGGATATTATCAGCTTTATCCAGGGATTATACAACGGTACTTTTGTGTGATTTAAGGCAGGATACATTTGAAGTCGTAAAAGGGGATACCTTTACGCACAATGATCCTGAAGAAAAGCAAAAGTTAGTTCTTGGAAGTAACTGCTATTCAGAGAGAGTCCGGTATTTTTTTGAAAATATCCTGATTTAAGATTCTGCTCCGGGGTATCTGGAAAAATTTTTGCCGAAGTATCTTATGGAAGAACTAAAAGAGAAGGACAGTATAGAGATTTATTATAAGACCATACCAAATGGGAGTGGTTCCAGACATTTTTTGGCAAACGCAGTACGTTTATCCAATGAGGAAGAGCATTTTAAGATCATCCTCGGTTTCCGTTCTGTAGATGAAATCATGAAAAAAGAACAGGAGATAGAGCTTCAAAGAGAGATCATCGAAGGTCTTGGAAAAGAATATTTTTCTGTTCTGGCAGTAGAACTGGATAAAGATCGGGTATTTTATTATCGAGAGTCTGATGAAAATGGAAAGATTATTTCAGATTTCTGCAGAAAATGTGATAACAGATGGTCACAAATAATTCCTTCTTATGCCGAGACGATGGTGTCTAATAACACTAACGGAGAATTTGAAAAGCAGCTGGGTCTGGAAACTCTGCGTTCACAGGAAGAGGATTATTCCATGACATACGAGTTTAAGTCGGGAACGGAGATCAATTATCATCAGGTAAGAGTGGCATACGCAAAGAAAAAAGACGGAGCAAGGGTGGCTATAGTCGGAACAAGAAATATTGACAGCCTGATCAAAAAAGAGCGTATGCAGGAAGAAAAGCTGAAAAAAGCATATACTGCCGCAGAAAATGCCAATAAAGCCAAAACGGAATTTCTGAATAATATGTCCCATGATATCCGTACGCCAATGAATGTGATCCTGGGATATAATCAACTGATGAAATCGCTGCTGACAGAACCGAAGCAACTGGATTATCAGAAGAAAATGGAGCAATCCGGGAAACTGTTATTGTCCATCATTAATAATGTACTTGATATGGCCCGGATTGAAAGTGGAAAGGTGAAAGTAGATGAGAATTATGAAAGAGTTGGTGAGGTAGTAGACGAAATCATAAGTACATTTTCATCTGAAGCGGAAGAAAAAGAAATCCATCTGAGCGGCAGCATGAAGGTCACACATAGGAATATCCTGTGTGATGGTACAAAAATCAGGGAAATCTATGTAAATCTTGTCAGTAATGCTATGAAATATACGCCCAGAGGTGGAAATGTAACGATTACTGTAGAAGAGCTGCCATGTGAAAAAGAAGGATATATGAAGATAAAATCCGAGATCAAAGATACCGGTATTGGCATGAGTAAAGAATATCTTCCAACGTTATTTGAACCATTCAGTCGTGAACAGAATACAACTACCGGAAGAGTCGGAGGAACCGGTCTTGGGATGCCAATCGTGAAGAAAATGGTTGATCTGATGGGTGGCAGTCTTGAAGTGGAAAGTGAACCGGGAAAAGGAACCATATTTACGTTTACACTGATGCATAAAATAGCGGACAAGAAATATTACAGCCAGAGGAAAGAAAAAGTAAAAACATCTAATATGGGAGAAAGTCTGAGTGGAAAGCATGTTCTGCTGGCGGAGGATAATGATCTGAATGCGGAAATTGCAGTGACGATTCTGGAAGAAGCTGGGATTATTATCGAGCGTGTGGAAGATGGAATTCAGTGCGTGAACAGGGTAGAGCAGATGTCACCGGGAACTTATGATCTGATACTTATGGATATCCAGATGCCAAATATGGATGGCTATCAGGCAGCACAGCGTATCCGGCATTTAAATGATAAGACGAGGGCAGAGATCCCGATCATTGCCATGACAGCAAATGCCTTTGCAGAAGACAGGAAAAGAGCATTTGATGCCGGCATGAATGGACACATTGCAAAACCCATTGACATTGAGAAACTGGGAGCGGTCATTCTTTCTGTATTGAAAAAACAGGAAAGCTTACAGATTGGGAAGAACAACAGCATAAATGGATAATAAAGAGGAAATGAATGAACAGAAAGATAGAAAAACGGATAAGAAAAAAAGGCAAGAAAAAAAGATTATGTTTGAGCATTTTAGTACTTATCATGTTACTTTTTGTACCGCTTTCTGCTTATGCATCGGAAATAAAAAGTGATGGAAAAACAACTCAGGCATTGGAAGAAGAAAATAAAACCGTGAGAGTTGGCTATTTTCCATATGCCAATTTTCAGGAAGGCGGCTATGGAGAACACAAGCAGGGAGCAGGATATGAGTATCTTCAGAAGATTTCTTATATAACCGGCTGGAAGTATGAATATGTCTATGGCTCATTTAAAGAGTGTCTGGATATGCTGGAAGATGGAGAAATAGATATACTTGGAAGTGTTAGTTATACACCGGAAAGAGCAGAATCTATCGATTTTTCGGCCTATGCAGAGGGAACAGAACGATATTGGATCTATACCCGGGAAGATCATACGAATCTTACGAATGGTGATCCAAAGCAGCTGAATGGTTGTCGTATCGGCGCTGCGAATGGAAGTTATCAGAAAGAACTTCTGGAAAAATGGCTGGACAGCAATCAGATCCAGGCAGAGGTGGTTGTCTGTAAAGACTATGATGAAATGATAGAAAAAATGGATGCGGATGAACTGGATGCGCTTGTGGTCCCGGCACTGTCTGTCAACAGCGATTTTATTGCAATTGCCAACATCGGTGCAAGTGACTGTTATTTCGGTGTATCAAAATCAAGACCGGATCTGTTAAAGGAATTAAATTCTGCTCTGGAAGAAATCAACAATACAGAAACGGACTACAGCAGCAAGCTGTATGACCGTTATGAAGGGAAAGCGGTTATAAATTATGTGCTCAACAAGGAAGAAAAACAATGGCTGGATGCACATGAAAACACAATCCGTGTGGGATACCTAAAGGATGATCTCCCTTTTTGTGGTGAAGAAAATGGGAAACTGACAGGAATCCTTGGAACCGTTCTGGATACGGTTCGGAAAAACTATGAAATCACGATCAAGGCAGTTCCATGTTCTACGGGAGTAGAGATGAATGAGGCATTGCAATCTGGCGAAATAGATATTGCAGGTCCTATCCTTCAGGATTTTTATACACAGGAACAGTTTCAGGTGGTTTTGACGGATGAAATCTTTGATATTACGCCGGTTGTTATTTACAAAGGAAATGAATATACTAACAGTCTCTCTACAATTGCAGCGACAGAGACCTCACTGTATTCTAAATTGATGGTGTCCCGTCTTTTTCCAGATGCAGAAATTAAACAATATGATACACAGGAAGAATGCCTGAAGGCAGTAGCAAATGGAAAAGTGGGAGCAACTGTTATTCCATCTTCAAAGATTAATCTTCTTAATGAAAGTTCACTGACCAAAAGTCTGTCCTTTGCAGAAATGGCAAAACGGCAGGAATTGGGAATGTTCACGACGAGAGAAAACAGAAGAGCAGCTACCATTATCAATAAAGCAATTGCGCAGTCCTCCAATATTTTAAATGGCGTTGTTCTTGCACAGAATTCTGTTTCAGAAAAGAAAATGACCTTGCAGGATGTCCTTGCGGAGTATGCAGGCTTAGCTATCGTGGTTTCATTTGTGATTATTTTTGTACTGCTTCTACTTGTCTATTCCCTTTCAGTAAGCAGAAAAAAACAGATGGAAGCCCTGAAAGAAGCACAGGATGCAAATGCGGCGAATATTGCAAAAACAACGTTCCTGAATCGTATGTCACATGACATCAGGACACCGATGAATGCAATTGTTGGATTTACGGATATTGCTATGAAGAGAAAACCGGACAAAGAAGTGGAGAACTGTCTGAAAAAGATCAGGCAGAGTTCAGAATATCTGATGACGCTTATGAATGATGTGCTGGATATCAGCCACATTGAAAGTGGCAAACTGGAATATAAACCGGGACCGGTAGATCTCAGGGATATGCTAAATACTGTTTTGTCGATTGCAAGGGGATATACAGAAAACCGTGATCTTAACTTGTATGTTTCAAGAGAAGAACTAAAAACTCCTTATGTGATGGCAGATGAACTCAGAATCAGGGAAGTATTGCTCAACATCATCAGTAATGCAGTCAAATTTACAAAGGACGGAGGCAGCATTTCATTTGTTGCAGAAAACGCTCCGGGTAATGATGAGCAACATGTGATTGTACGCTATTGTATATCGGATACCGGAATTGGTATGAGTGAGGAGTTCCTGGAAAGAATATTTGACGAGTTCAGTCAGGAAAATAATGGAGCAAGAACCAGTTATAAGGGAACCGGACTTGGAATGGCGATTGCTAAGAAATATGTAGATCTTATGGGTGGAAAAATTGAGGTCAGCAGTAGCCAGGGTGTTGGCTCAACATTTACGGTAGAAATCCCACTGCTTATAGCAGAACATGTAGAAACTGAAGAGAAAAAAAAGTTAAAGAAAGATATGGATCTACATGGTTTGCATGTTCTTTTGGCAGAGGACAATGATTTAAATGCGGAAATAGCAATAGCACTATTGGAAGAACAAGGGATGATTGTAACCAGGGCTGTAGATGGTAAATCTGCCCTGACACAGTTTTGCATTACAGATCCGGGGACTTTTGATCTGATCTTGATGGATATTATGATGCCGGAAATGAATGGATATGAAACGACAAAAGCCATCAGAAATCTGCCGGACCGTCCGGATGGAAAGAAAATACCTATTATTGCAATGACGGCAAATGCATTTGCAGAGGATGTGCAGGCTGCTTTGAATGCCGGAATGGATGATCATGTGGCGAAGCCGGTTGATATGGAGATTTTAACAGCTGTCATCACAAAATATATAGAACGATGACTCGTTTATTAAAAAATGGATCGAAAAATACATACTGGAATGGAATTTGAACATTTAGTAGAAAAATGTGTACAATTCCGATAATATCATGAACTTATGGGAACGTATTGCGGATGGCTTATAGAGGTGAAGGGGCCAGGCTCAAAACAGCCAATGAGGGTTAATTATTTTATAGGAATTCTTGGTGAGACTCTTCAGAGAATGGACGATCCGGATGCGAGATATTCTATTGCGTTTCCTGATATGAGACAGTATAGAGGTCTCTGGGAACGTCTTCCTCAGTTGGCTAAAGAACGAACAACAATTGACATGTTACTGATTGATTCAAAAGGTAATATTGAGGTGTATAAATAAGTATGATTGATTGGAACAATAACGGAAAAATTGATCCAGTGGATGTTGGTATTTCAATTGCGATTTCACGGGATAATGAAACTGACGAGGCGAGGAATGTTGAAGAAAAAAGGCCATCACTTCTCGATAAGTTAATGAACTGGATTAAAAACAAGCGTATTTAATCGTTTGCTTCCGGGCGGGCAGATATGTTCGCGCGAACTTGCTAGGTTGAATGTTCAAATCTATTTTGCCCCCCTAAACAGACTACTACTTGACTACAACTGAGTAGTACACAAGGCTACAATTTGCCTCGTTTTGCTTATTCTGTTAATGTCGGCATGATATGTGTACAGAACGAAATAATCAAAAAGCCTTGCAAAATAGGGCAAATCACGGCATTGAAGGAGGAATTTTATAGTGATTAAAATACTATTCATCTGCCACGGCAATGTTTAAGGAATGGAGCAAAAGTCTTGATTTTATTGGATTTCTTGGATGAAAGTATAGAATTTACACCTTATTTATACCTTTGGAAGACTGGATTGGTTTAGTTAGAATAGTAAAGGCGCAGGTTGAATCTTGCGTCTTTTTTCTTAGATTATGTAATCACATATTACTTGAAAAATTAAATCACATATGATAAATTGTAAATGTGACGTAAAAAGAGTCGCATTTTATAAAAAGGTGATTAATATGAAAGAATTTTTGGAAAAATCATTACAGCAAAATGTAATAATGACGGAGAATAAAGAGGTATATAAAAAGCTTCCGTTAGCATATCGTGGAAGATATAATATTTTTACGGTAGAGATGAATGGTGTATTATGGATGGCTATTCATCCCAAAGAGAATGTCGGACTTGTTATGTTACGTAGAGACAGAGCTGGCGTAGAAAAAATGACAGGATTAAACTGTGCAATATTTCTTGATCGAACTACATTTTATATAAAAGAAAAATTGATGGAAGAAGGAATTCCTTTTGTTATAGACGGAAAGCAAGTATTTCTTCCATTTATTGGTTATTTGCTGAGTAAGGAAAATGAAAGAGAATTGCCACCAGTTCATTTGATTTCATTTTTGACGCAAAAAATGCTTCTGATCGCCATTTATGAACGATGGAATGAAGTGAGAGTATCTGGTGCGGCAAAACGTTTGGAAGTGTCAACAAAATCTGCAAGCCGGTGCTTTGATGAGTTGGAATATTTAAATGTTAATGTGTTGGGCATGAAAGGTAAATCAAGAGTTATCAATATTCCGGATGACCGAGAACAATTATGGCAGCAGATTGAGAGTGTGTTAAGAAATCCAGTGATTCGAAGATTTATATTGAGAAAAGATATGAAACTTGAAAAGAAAGCAGGTCTTTCTGCTTTATGTGAGTATTCTCTTTTGTCCGATAACGTTTATCCTACCTATGCGGTAACGAAGAAAGAGCTGAAAGCTAGTGGAGTGAAAGAAGAAAAGCAAGCAAGTGAATTGGAAGAAATTGGGTGTGTTGTTTTGGAAGTTGGATATTTCACTGATTTTTTGGGAAAAGGCTTGCAGGACCCTTTGAGCGTAGTACTGTCACTGACAGAAGAAGAGCAAGAAGAGGAACGGGTAGATATTTCTATTAATGAGATGTTGGAGGAATATGTATGGTCAAGGGATTAGATACATTTCAGAAGTACTTTAAAGATTATGAAGAACAGTATGTTTTAATAGGTGGCGCAGCCTGTGATATTCTGTTTGAAAGCAATGAAGTAAATTTCAGGGCAACAAGAGATCTGGATATGGTTTTGATTATTGAAGCACTAACGCCAGAGTTTGGCGAGAAATTTTGGAAGTTTATCGTTGATGGGAAATATAGAAACAAAGCAACAAACGGTAGCAACCCTCAATTTTACAGGTTTGATAAACCAGAAGACGATGAATTTCCGAAAATGATCGAATTGTTTTGTAGAAGTGATTTTAAACTAAAAAATGCGAAAGGAATTACTCCAATTCATATTGATGATGAAGTCTCCAGTTTATCAGCAATCCTTTTGAATGATGATTACTATAAGGCACTACTCAATGGAAAAGAAGTGAGAAATGGACTTTCTGTTTTAAGGCCAGAATATATCATTCTTTTTAAAGCAAAAGCCTATCTTGATTTACAAAAGCGAAAAGATTTAGGCGAAAAAGTGGATTCTAGTGACATAAAGAAGCATAAAAAAGATGTTTTGCGTATTGCTTCGGAACTTATGCTTGAAAAAACAGAAGAATTGCCGGTAGCAGTAGATACCGATATACATAGCTTTATTGATTCATTGGAGCTAGAACCATTTGATCAAAATTCATTGAAAAGATATGGGCTGAAAAACGAGGATGTTGTGGAATTATTGAAGCAAGTATTTGGATAAAAATACGATGTGTTATGCAGTTAATTTGGAACCTATTTTTACACCTTTTGCGGACGATATTATGCGAAAATAAACCAGGTTATGCCAGAAAGCAAAAATTTACAAAGGCTTACAAAGCCCGAAATACCAAGAAAAACTAAGAAATGCGAGGTTATGCAACAATGATAAAAATACTTTTTATCTGCCACGGCATTCTTTGAAAGCTTCTTCAAAAAGCCAGTAAAATCAAGGTCTGGAAGGCATAGATGGTTAGAAAATAACCCGAAAATAACCCATGGGATTTTTGTGCAGATACTACATATAAATATAGATGATGTTTGGGACGCAACATGATAGAATGGTTACAAGAAAAATTTGTAGGAATATAAAGATATGGAATTAAGATTATTACGCTATTTTTTAACAGTAGCAAAAGAACAGAGCTTTACAAAAGCAGCAGAACAATTGCATATTACCCAGCCAACGCTATCCAGACAAATGGCGGCATTTGAAGAGGACCTGGGAATAACATTATTTATTCGAAACGGGAAGAAAATATCGCTCACTGATGAAGGAATTTTATTAAAAAGGCGTGCCTTGGAGATTCTTAATCTTGAGGAAAGGACGCTTGAGGAACTGAAAGGAAAAGAAGAGGTTGTAGAGGGCACGATAACCATTGGATGCGGTGAATTTGCAGCAGTGGAGACATTGGCGAAGATATGTAAAACATATAAAGAAAAATATCCGCTGGTTCAGATTGTATTGCATACTGCAACAGCAGATGCAGTGTATGAGATGATGAACAAAGGACTTGTAGATATTGCATTATTCATGGAGCCGGTGGACACCGAAGGGCTGGATTATATCCGGATCACAGATTGCGATCACTGGTGTGTCGGAATGCGGCCGGATGATCCGCTGGCAGAAAAAGAGTTTATAAAAAAAGAAGATCTTATTGGAAAGCCCTTGATCCTGCCGGAAAGAATGAACGTTCAAAGTGAACTTGCCAACTGGTTTGGGAAAGACTTTTCAAAATTACAGATTGCTTTTACGAGTAATCTTGGAACGAATGCCGGAGTTATGGCGGCAAATGGACTGGGGTATCCAATTTCAATTGAGGGTGCTGCAAAGTATTGGCGAGAGGATATTCTTGTACAGCGAAGAATTTCTCCTGAAATCACGACCAGTACGGTGATTGCCTGGCGACGGAATATCCCATATTCTTTGGCAGTCCGTAAAATGATCGAGGAGATTAATGCTTTTCAGGCATAAAACAAAATTCAATATAAGCATTAGACATAATGAAGCGATAGAGCTTAAAATAGATGTGTAAGATGAATGTAAATCTTATACATCTATTTTTTTGTGAAAAATACGTATAGAAAGGGGCTTTTTATTATGAGTAAAAAATTAGTGGCATTTTTCAGTGCAAGCGGAACAACAAAAAAAGTAGCACAGATGATCGCAGAGGAAGTAAAAGCGGATTTGTTTGAGATTGAGCCGAAAGTTCCATATACAAAGCTTGATCTTGACTGGATGAATAAAAAATCCAGAAGCAGTGTGGAAATGAGTGATAAAAAATATAGACCGGCGATTATGAAAAAAGAGATGGATATGAGTTCTTATGACGAGATCCTTCTGGGATTCCCAATCTGGTGGTATGTGGCTCCGACAATCATCAATACATTTTTGGAAACTTATGATTTTGGCGGTAAAAAGATCGTGCTTTTTGCAACATCCGGTGGAAGTGGATTCGGTAATACTGTAAAAGAATTGCAGCCATCCGCACCAGAGGCTGTTATCACAGAAGGCAGTCTGTTAAACCGCGGAACAAAACAGAAAGTCAGTGAGTGGGTAAATTCTTTATAAACAGCAGTGTTATGGAAGTATACAGAATATGGAAAAAATGGTACAGACAGCAGGAAGAAATGCGCTTGGCGAATTTGCGCCGGAGTTTGCACATTTTAACGAAAGGGCATAATTTTTTCATTCGTTCTTGACAAGTAACCATTCGGTAACTATAATGTAGTTGCCGAATGGTTACTTTGATAAAGGAGATAATTATGGCAGAGGGTACAAAGGAACGGATTTTGAGAACAGCACTGGAACTGTTTGCGCAGAACGGCTATCTGGGGACATCTATGAATGATATTGCAGGGCAGTTGGGAATTACGAAAGCTGCTTTATATAAGCACTATGCCAGCAAACAGGAAATCTTAGATAAGATCGTGGAGCGGATGAACAAGATGGACTATGAGCGCGCTGAGGCGTATGAAATGCCGGAAACGGAACCAGACGGCTTTGCGGAAGCATATCTGCATACACCAATTCAAAAAATTCGCACATACAGCCTTGCCCAGTTTGATCATTGGACAAAGGAATCGTTCTCC
>OGWV01000856.1_pt1 | contig 19074 bp, 10 predicted proteins | sample 1576081 | NCBI WGS metagenome assembly OGWV01 (sample SAMEA3541541, study PRJEB24748) | human gut metagenome | biome: human gut; feature: human-associated habitat; material: faeces | place: China | collected 2012 | reverse complement strand
CAGCACGAGGTCTCCGACGGCATTATTGCGCCCGGCTACGACGCCGACGCGCTGGAGGTGCTGAAATCCAAGAAGAAGGGCGGCTACGCCATCGTCCAGATCGACGCTGACTACGAGCCGAAGCCGCTGGAGACCCGCACGGTCTTTGGCGTGACCTTCGAGCAGGGCCGTCAGAACCTGGACATTTCCAATGAGACGATGCTGCAGAACGTTGTGACCGAGAACAAGGTCATCAGCGACGAGCAGCGCCGCGACCTCATCATCAGCCTGATCGTGCTGAAATACACCCAGTCCAACAGCGTCTGCTACGTGCAGGACGGCCAGACCATCGGCGTTGGTGCGGGCCAGCAGAGCCGCGTGCACTGCACCCGTCTGGCAGGCCAGAAGGCCGACAACTGGCAGCTGCGCCACATGCCGAAGGTGCTGGACCTGCCGTTCCGCGCTGACATTGCCAAGCCGAACCGCGACAATGCGATCGATGTTTACATCGGCGACACGCCGGAGGATGTCATCGGCGACGATGTCTGGGCCGAGACCTTCACCGAGCAGCCGGCCCCGCTGACCGCCGAGGAAAAGCGCGCCTGGCTGGATGCCGTGACCGGTGTGAGCCTGGGCAGTGATGCCTTCTTCCCGTTCGGCGATAACATCGAGCGCGCGCGCCGCAGCGGCGTGACCGCCATTGTACAGCCGGGCGGCTCCATCCGCGACGCACAGGTGATCGACACCTGCAACAAGTACGGCATTGCGATGGCGTTCTGCGGCATCCGGCTGTTCCATCATTAAACGCAAAAACAACTCGCCTGCGGCGATTTTTCGTCGCGGGCTGTTGTGCTGTCAAGGAGGACGCTTATGAAAATTCTGGTTGTAGGCGGCGGCGGGCGTGAGCACGCCATCATCCGCGCGCTGAAAAAAAGCCCCCGCTGCTCCGAGATCTGGTGTGCGCCCGGCAACGGCGGCATCAGCTATGACGCCCACTGCAAGGCCATCCCTGCCACCGACGTGGACGCCATGGTCAAATTTGCCAAGGAAGAAGCCTTTGACTATGTCGTCGTCGCCCAGGACGACCCGCTGGCGCTGGGCATGGTCGATGCGCTGGCCGCTGTGGGCATCCCGGCATTCGGTCCCGACAAGGCCGCGGCCCGCATTGAGGCCAGCAAGGTGTTCAGCAAGGACCTGATGAAGAAATACGGCATCCCTACGGCCAAATATGAGACGTTCGACGACCCCGAGAAGGTCATGGACTACATCAAAGCCGAGGGCAAATACCCCGTCGTCATCAAGGCGGACGGCCTGGCACTGGGCAAGGGCGTGCTGATCTGCCAGAATGAGCAGGAGGCCGCCGACGGCGTCAAGGAGATCATGCTGGACAAAAAGTTCGGCGCGTCCGGCAACCATGTGGTCGTCGAGGAGTTTCTGACCGGCCCCGAGGTCAGCGTGCTGTCCTTCTGCGACGGCAAGACCGTCAAGCCGATGGTCTCGAGCATGGACCACAAGCGTGCTCTCGACCACGACGAGGGCCTGAACACCGGCGGCATGGGCACCGTGGCCCCGAACCCCTACTACACGCCCGCAGTCGCCGAGCGCTGCATGCAGGAGATTTTCCTGCCCACGGTTGCGGCCATGCAGGCCGAGGGCTGCCCCTTCAAGGGATGCCTGTATTTCGGCCTGATGCTGACCCCCGACGGCCCGAAGGTCATCGAGTACAACTGCCGCTTCGGCGACCCCGAGACGCAGGTCGTGCTGCCCCTGCTGGAAAGCGACCTGCTGACCGTGATGGAGGCCACGACGAACGGCACGCTGGACAAGACCGATGTCAAATTCAGCGACGGCGCGGCGGCTTGTGTCATCTTAGCCAGCGGCGGCTATCCCCTCGCCTACGAGAAGGGCAAGGAGATCACCGGCCTGACCGCTGGCCAGCTGGACGCCGCCGATGTGACGGTCTACCACGCCGGCACAGCCATCAAGGACGGCAGGCTCGTCACGAACGGCGGGCGCGTGCTGGGCGTGACCGCCACGGCCAACACCCTGCCCGAGGCGCTGAAAAAGGCGTATGCTGCCACGGAGAGCATCCATTTTGACAAGCTGCACAAGCGCAGTGACATTGGGGCAAGAGCGCTGGCAGCAATGCAGTAAAAAGGATTCCCCCTCGGGGGAATCTGTCACCGAAGGTGACTGATGAGGGCAAACTTCCCGCAGCGATCCGTCAACGGGATACAGCGGTACACTTTCCCCTCATCCGCCCTCGGACGGGGCCTCGGCCACCTTTTTCCCCAGGGGGAAGGCTTTCCGTCCGTCACTTCCTGCAAATTTAACTCTCAGGAGGAAATACAATGGTATATCGCATTTATGTTGAGAAAAAGCCCGGCTTTGACGGCGAGGCACAGGGGCTTCTGCATGAGCTGGTCGATCTGGTCGGCATCCAGAATCTGACCGGTCTGCGCCTTTTGAACCGCTATGACGTCGAGGGCATCGACGCAGTGCTGTTCCAGCAGGCTGTGCCCACCGTGTTCAGTGAGCCGCCTGTTGACGTGACCTACGACAAGCTGCCCGACGCCAAGACTGTTTTTGCCGTCGAGTACCTGCCCGGCCAGTTTGACCAGCGCGCCGACTCTGCCAGCGAGTGCATCCAGCTGCTGAGCCAGGGCGAGCGCCCCGCGGTGCGCTCCGCCCGCGTCTACCTGCTGGACGGCGACCTGACCGACGCCGACCTGGCCGCCATCAAGAAGTACGTCATCAACCCCGTCGAGGCCCGCGAGGCAAGCCTTGACGAGCGCAGCACCCTGAAAATGGAGTTTGCCATCCCGACGGAGGTCGAGACACTGACCGGCTTCACCGCGCTGGACGACGACGCGCTGGAAGCGTTCCGCAATGAGAAGGGCCTGGCGATGGACCATGCGGACATCGTATTCTGCCAGAACTACTTCAAATCCGAGCACCGCGACCCGACCATCACCGAGATCCGTCTGATCGACACCTACTGGTCCGACCACTGCCGCCACACGACGTTCGGCACGATCCTGGACGACGTGAAGATCGACGACGAGCTTGTGCAGGCCGCATTTGACCGCTACATGGCACTGCGCGCCGAGACGGGCCGCGACAAGAAAAACCGCACCCTGATGGACTGCGCGACCATCGGTGCCAAGGCGCTGAAGCAGCGCGGCATTCTGAAGAACCTTGACGAGAGCGAGGAGATCAACGCCTGCACCGTCAAGATCAAGTGTGACGTGGACGGTGAGCAGCAGGACTGGCTGTTCCTGTTCAAGAACGAGACCCACAACCACCCCACCGAGATCGAGCCCTTCGGCGGCGCGGCGACCTGCATTGGCGGTGCCATCCGTGACCCGCTGTCCGGACGCAGCTATGTCTATCAGGCCATGCGCGTGACCGGTGCGGCTGACCCGCTGAAGCCTGTTTCCGAGACAATGCCCGGCAAGCTGCCCCAGCGCAAGCTGGTCACGACGGCTGCCGCGGGCTATTCCAGCTACGGCAACCAGATCGGCCTTGCCACCGGTCAGGTCGCAGAGCTGTACCACCCCGGCTACGCCGCCAAGCGCATGGAGATCGGCGCAGTTGTCGGCGCGACGCCTGCCAGCCATGTCCGCCGCGAGGAGCCCGCCCCGGGTGATGTCGTCATCCTGCTGGGCGGACGCACGGGCCGCGACGGTGTCGGCGGTGCCACCGGTTCCTCCAAAGCGCACAAGCTGACAAGCCTTGAGACCTGCGGTGCCGAGGTGCAGAAGGGCAACGCGCCCATCGAGCGCAAGCTGCAGCGCCTGTTCCGCCGCGAGGACGCCTGCCGCCTTATCAAGCGCTGCAACGACTTCGGCGCAGGCGGTGTGTCTGTCGCCATCGGTGAGCTGGCCGACGGCCTGCACATCGACCTGAACAAGGTCACCCGCAAGTACGAGGGTCTGGACGGCACCGAGCTGGCCATTTCGGAGAGTCAGGAGCGCATGGCCGTGGCCGTCGCCGCCGAGGACGCCGAGACCTTTATGAAGTACGCCGCCGAGGAAAATCTTGAGGCGACTATCGTTGCCACCGTCACCGAGGAAAAGCGGATGCGCGAGGTCTGGAACGGCAAGACCATCGTTGACCTCTCCCGCGAGTTCCTGAACTCCAACGGTGCCGAGCGCCACGCTGATGCGCACATCCTGCCGGGCCATGTCTGGCAGCCCCAATTTGCCGGTGCAACGTTTGAGCAGAAGCTGGAATCCATGGTCAGCGACCTGAACGTCTGCAGCCAAAAGGGCCTGGGCGAGCGGTTCGACTCCACCATCGGCGCAGCCACCGTGCTGATGCCCTACGGCGGCAAGTACCAGCTGACCCCGACGATGGCCATGGCCGCCAAGCTGCCAGTGGACGGCGAGACGACGACCTGCTCCGGCATGGCGTGGGGCTTCAACCCCTACCTGACCGAGGCTGACCCCTACCGCGGCGCGTATATGGCCGTGGTCGAGAGCGTGACCAAGCTGGTCTGTGCGGGCTTCCACCACGAGGACATGTACCTGACGTTCCAGGAATATTTTGAGCATTTGAACGATAAGCCCGAGCGCTGGGGCAAGCCGCTGGCCGCCCTGCTCGGTGCGCTGGATGCCCAGATGGGTCTGGGCATTGCGTCCATCGGTGGCAAGGACTCGATGTCCGGCAGCTTTGAGGGCCTGGACGTGCCCCCGACGCTCGTCAGCTTTGCGACGGCCATCGGCAACACCCACGACGTGCAGAGCCCCGAGTTCAAGAAGGCCAACAGCTCCGTTGTCATCCTGCGCCCCAACTACAAGAACGGTCTGCCCGAGATCGGCAGCCTGATTTCCATTTACAAGACCGTCGAACAGATGATCGACGAGGGCAAGGTGCTGGCTGCCGCCACGCCGGGCTACGGCGGTGTGGCCGAGGCACTGTTCAAGATGTGCGTCGGCAACCATGTGGGTTTGCAGCTGTCCAATGACATCGACCTGAACGATCTGTTCAAGCCCGCCTACGGCGCGGTCATCCTGGAGCTGCTTGATGCCTCCGCCGGTGAGTTCCTCGGCTTCACCACCGTGGACTACACGCTGGAGGCCGAGGGCAAGGCCATTGACCTGGCCCGTCTGCAGGAGCTGTGGGAGCAAAAGCTCGAGCCGGTATTCCCCTACCGCAAGGCCGGTGAGTTCGTCCCCGCGCTGGAGCATGACTGCCCCGCCAACAAGCGCGTGGCTCCCTCTGTGCGCCTGGCGACGCCGCGGGTCGTCATCCCCGTATTCCCCGGTACGAACTGCGAGTACGACACGGCCCGCGCGTTCCGCCGCGCAGGCGGCGACCCGCATGTTCTGGTGCTGAAAAACCTGACCCCCGCCAACGTGGCCGAGAGCTGCGAAGCGCTGGTGAAGGAGCTGGACGAGGCGCAGATCCTGATGTTGCCGGGCGGCTTCTCCGGCGGCGACGAGCCGGACGGCAGCGCCAAGTTCATTGCGGCATTCTTCCGCAATCCGTCGGTGGCCGACGCAGTCAACCGTCTGCTGAACCAGCGCGACGGTCTGGCTCTGGGCATCTGCAACGGCTTCCAGGCACTCATCAAGCTGGGCCTGGTCCCCTACGGCGAGATCCGTCCCATCACCGAAAGCGACCCGACGCTGACGTTTAATACGATCCACCGCCACCAGTCCATGCTGGTGCGTACCCGCGTGGCCAGCAACAAGAGCCCCTGGCTGAGCAAATGCGACATCAACGACGAGCACCTGATCGCCATCAGCCACGGCGAGGGCCGCTTTGTCTGCAACGAGCAGTTGCTGAACCAGCTCATCGACAACGGCCAGATTGCGACCCAGTACGTTGACCTGCTTTGCCGCCCGACGATGGACATGCGCTACAATCCGAACGGCTCCGTGCTGGCAATCGAGGGCATCACGAGCCCGGATGGCCGTGTCTTTGGCAAGATGGGCCACAGCGAGCGCAGCGGCGAACAGCTCTATAAGAACGTCACCGGTGACAAATACCAGCCGATCTTTGAGGGCGGCGTGAATTATTTCAAGCTTTGATATTTCGGAAAGTTTCTGCTATACTGGAACTATCAGCTTAAAAGATTGTGAGGATTTGACCCAATGGCACAACACGACAAATATATTTCGCCGTTCTCTACGCGCTATGCGTCGGATGAGATGCAGTACATCTTCTCTGATGACAACAAGTTCCGCACCTGGCGCCGGCTGTGGATCGCGCTGGCTAAGGCTGAGCAGAAGCAGGGCTTGGCCATCACCGATGAGCAGATTGCCGAGTTGGAGGCGCACAAGGACGACATCAACTATGAGGATGCCATTGCGCGCGAGAAGCTCGTCCGCCATGACGTGATGAGCCACGTCTACGCCTACGGCCTGCAGTGCCCCAAGGCAAAGGGCATCATCCATCTGGGCGCGACCAGCTGCTATGTCGGTGACAACACCGACGTCATCATCATGCGCGAGGGCCTGCAGCTCGTGCGCAAGAAGGTCATCGGCGTGCTGGCAAATCTGGCCAAGTTCGCCGACGAGTACAAGGCCATGCCCTGCCTGGCCTACACCCACTGCCAGCCTGCGCAGCTGACCACCGTCGGCAAGCGCGCCACGCTCTGGATGAACGAGCTGTACATGGATTTGGAGGAGCTTGATCACCAGATCTCCCAGCTGGCACTGCGCGGCGTTAAGGGCACCACCGGCACCCAGGCCAGCTTTGTGGAGCTGTTCAACGGCGACTCCGCCAAGATCAAGGCCGTCGAGGCCGACGTCTGCGCCCAGATGGACTTTACCAAGGTCGTGCCGGTCTGCGGCCAGACCTACAGCCGCAAGGTGGACTACAATGTGCTGTCCGCCGTGGCAGGCATCGGCCAGTCCGCCATGAAGATGGCGACGGACATCCGCCTGCTGGCGAACTTCAAGGAGATGGAGGAGCCGTTTGAGAAGAACCAGATTGGTTCCTCCGCTATGCCCTACAAGCGCAACCCCATGCGCTGCGAGCGCATCTGTGCGCTGAGCCGCTACCTGATGGTGGACGTGCTGAACCCCGCCATCACTGCCGGTACCCAGTGGTTTGAGCGCACGCTGGACGACTCCGCCAACAAGCGCATTGCGATGGCCGAGGGCTTCCTGGCTGCTGACGCCATCCTGAACATCCTGCTGAACGTCTCCGACGGGCTGGTCGTCTACCCGAAGGTCGTCCGTGCCCGCGTCATGGCCGAGCTGCCGTTCATGGCAAGCGAGAACATCATGATGAAGGCCGTCAAGAAGGGCGGTGACCGTCAGGAGCTGCACGAGCGTCTGCGTGAGCACGCCGTGGCCGCCGCTGCCGTTGTCAAGCAGGAGGGCAAGCCCAACGACATGATTGCCCGCGTCGAGGCTGACCCTGCGTTCGGCCTGACCCGCGAGGAAATCGAGGCCGAGCTCTCCCCCGAAGCATTTACGGGCCGCAGCGCCGAGCAGGTCACCGAGTTCCTGCGTGACGTCATCCAGCCCGTGCTGGACGCCAACAAAGAGGACCTGGGCCAGCATGTGGAGCTGAACGTCTGATTGATTGCATCGTAAATTGTAGGGGCGGATGCTCGTCATTCGCCCGCGGGTCGATGCAAACATCGACCCCTACAACATAGCAAAAACCCCGCAGCGTCTTTTGTTGAACAGCACCCCACTTGTTAGATAGTATATCATACTGTCTAACAAATGGAGTGCTGTTCAATACTAAACTACTATGGGATTTCTGTTCATCGGTTCAAGAGTTTGCCAGCCAGCATTTTTTGTTAACATCTGGCTCCCTTCAGATTTTTTTCCTCCCCCCCACGTTTGGCCCCCTTGCCTTCGGCTAACGCTTCCTACTGCCAAACGCGTAGTGGTCTTTCATCACCTAGCTGTTGCCCATGCTGGGCACACCTAAATAACAACACCCCAAAGTACCTTTTCCAACTTTGGGGTGTTGTTTGTGTTTTACTTGATACTCACCGGATGCAGAGACGCAAAATGAATTCCTAGCTTTGCATTGTTCCTTGCTTCCCAGTGGTATCGCTGTTTTGTTGGCAACTGTATTTTTTCTTGCTGTGGCAATAAGTGAAGACACAAGCATCCACTATTTTCAGGACTAATCAATTGGAGCCAGCGAATAATATATTGTAAATGTAATCTTATTCGGATTCATAGAGTTCATAAGAATTTTCGAATATATATTATTTACATGTCCATTGATTGTAAAACTTGCGTATGCTTTAGAATAAGAGCTTGTCTTCACATCATAATTTTTGTTTCCCGTTATGCCAGATCCAGAATTAACATATCCAACTGATGGCTGCTGGTATTCAACGCTCGCAGATGTAATGTAGAATTCGCATGTAGGGGATAATGCGGTTATCTTGAAGTTGACTTTATGACTATAACTCCCAATACTTCCATAGTTTATATCTCCCCAAAATATATAGTCACCATTTGAAGTATAGTTATAGCTGGCGCTTGTTGTTCCGCGTGTCAATGTAATTGGTGTGCACCCAATCTCAAGATACGCACTTTCTCCATTTGACAGTGGTATTTCAATCCGCTTTGATTCATTGGGCGCAACATCTATTGTCACACCGTCTTCCAAATACGAAACAATTTCCTCAAGAATCTTCGCTTCTTCAATAACTTCTACGTCATTCTCCTGCGCAAACGCAGTCGTCACGAATAATGTAGAAAGCGCCATTGTCGCCATCATCAGTGCAACTATTTTTTAACCTTTTTAAGCATTTTTTTCATCTCCTTGCAGATTGTTAAATAGTGCCTTCACATCATCTATAAGCATTGGATTAACAGTTGCCATACTGTTATAATAAGGTTCACTTCCGTCAATAGAGAAAAGCATCTGATAACTACTTCTCCCTTGGAGAAAATACAAATCCACCCCATCATATTCAGTACCACCACGGTATTTTGCAATGAATCGCATATGTAGCGGATCTGAAACGAGGCTTGCATCCGATGCGTCCGTCACCTGATGTCTATATACAATATAGAGACAGATTGTCTTATCTGACGGCAATTCAATACATTGCCCATAAATATCAGGTCCTATCGTTTTGCATTCATCAATCCACTCATTAATTGCCGAATATTTTTTTAGTTGTATAGCAGGAACAGAATAAAAAGCTTTATGTTGATAATTTTCTCTTAGAACAAACCCACTTGCAAGTATAGCAACTACTGCCAGTATGGCAAGCCCAATAAAGCATATTCCGCCGAGAAGAATCTTCATCGGTGAATATGTCTTCTTTCCCCTTACTTCCTGCACTACAATAGCAACTAATATTAGGACAACCGATATTGCAGGGATAAAAAACAATGCCACAATTCCAATAGAAAAAAAGCAGAGAAATGCTATCCCAACATATACTGCCCAAAGTTCAATCAACAATCTCTTTGTTAATCTCTTTTTACAAATAGTTCTTGCATTGCCTTCATCTTCGGTAGACGATTTATTCTCCATTTCCTGTAGGCCTAGAATATCTATCAGTCTATGTGCATTTGTAACACTGGGTGTTGAAATTTCTTGTTCCCATTTTGCAATCGTTTGTCTCGATACTCCAAGTTCTGCCGCCAAGGCCTCTTGCGTTAGTCCTTTTCGCTTTCTTGCCTCGGCAATTTGTTTTCCCGACAACACGCACTACACATCTCCTTTCTATTATCTTCTTCTAATACTAATTAAATCAAATTCGTCGCATACTTTCAAGCATTTTTATGACTACTTTATGTTAACTCCTTGATTTTTTGCTTATTATCTTAATATAGTTTCCTGCATTCTCCACAATAGTCTGATATCATCCGCGCTAATTTCGCTCTGCCCTTTTTGGTTTTCGCTTACTCTCGCCACGATGTACGAACACGACACTGCTGCCATCAACTGCTACAATGCCACCTTGACCACAGACGGCAACTTTGCAACGGGCAGGGCCTCGGCTGGTGCCGACCGATAATGCGCAGAAATATCGCCTGTTTGAATTCATCACAAACGGAGAAAGAATTTGGATGTGTTAGACACATGTGCGTTGCGGATTTTTCTGAATCGGTGAACAACAACAATCCCCAAGGTAGCTCATGTGTAAGGCGCTGCGGGGTGTTTTTTATACAATTTTTTCTGTCGACTTGTACAAAAAACGCCCCGACGGTTTGTCGGGGCGTTGGGGTTATTCTGTGGGGCTTTCGGGGTCGGTCTGCTCCTCGGGGGGCGGGGTCGGCTCCGGGGTGGGTGTCGGTTCGGGGGTATCGGGGGCGAAGTAGGCGCGGATGTCGCCGTCGCTGCGCTGGGTCGAGATGTCGAGCACGCCCTTATCACCGGCGGCCAGACCCTTTTCCGGGTCGGTCAGCGCGGCAGCGGCCAGTCGCAGCTTGTAGGCGAGGTTCGTCTCACTGCCCAGCAGCACCTGAACGCGGTTTTGGTAGGTGAACTCAATATCACTCAGATTCTGGATGTTCAGCGCCGTCGTGCCGTCAAACAGGTTATTCGCCTGCAGGCCGTCCCGCATTTCGGTCAGCGTTTGCAGTGCGCTGGCCTGCAGACCCGCTGTCTCCGCTGTGGCCTGCTGGGTCTCGCTCAGGAGTGAGTTATAACTCTTGGGCTCGATGTTCTGCCCCACCACGGGGGAGAAATCTGTGGGCAGCGACATGGTCAGCAGAATCAGGCCGTCCGGCTGGCTGACGTCGGTACGCAGAATTTTGAGGGAGTCGCTCAAGACCATCCACCCGCCGGGGTACATACAGGCGAACCGCTCCGTGGCGGGCTCGACCTTGATGATGACCGCGGCGGGCAGCTGGATCTCCACAGCGACACGCTCCAAATACGGGAACTGAAGCGCCAGCTGCTGGGTCTTTTCCGCGGTGGAGAAGGCGAACAGGTTGGAGTTTTTCTCGATGCCCAGTGCCTCGATCAGCTCGTCGGACGTGTAGATGCCGGTATCGACGGGCTGGGAGCCGTCATAGCTCTCTACCCGGAAGATCGTGACCTTGAACAGAAGGTTGATCGACACAAACGCACCCACGGCCAGCACGGCCAGCACGCCGAGTGCCCCCAACAGACGGCGGCGGCGCTTTGCCCGTATGATCTCCGCCTGTGTGACGCGGCGCGTGCGCCTTGGCGTGCCGGGGCGGTAGCCTGCCTTCTGGGGATTGATCTCCTGCGCAGGGCGCTGCCGCGGGGGCGCATGGGGAGCAGGCGCGGCCTTTTCAGGCGGCACTTTGGGGCGCGGGGCGTTCCTTTTTTCAAGGCCCAAGCGGCTGCCCATACTGCGGCGGGACTGTTGGGCGTAGGAGCCGTTTGCGGATTTTTGCCTGCGGCTGCGCTGGTTGCGGTCCATAAGCGGCTCCTTTCCGGTGAATTTTGGGGCGGCTGCCCGTGAGTGGATGGTACGTTGGGCGGGCGCATATAGAATGCACCCCCTACGGGGTGTGGCCCGGCGACGCTCGTCGCATCGGGCGGGCGAACGATGTTCGCTCCTACAGGGTGTATGCAGCCTTGCTTAGCCGTTGACCAACTTCAGCAGCTTTTCGGTAATCAAATCAAGGCTGTGCGGGTTGCCGAGCGTCTTGGCATTGGCGCCCATCTCGGCCAGCTTGCCGGGGGAGGTCAGCAGGGTCTCGACAGTTTTGACAAGACCGTCACCGGTCAGGTTCTTTTCCTCGATGACGACTGCCGCACCAGCCTTTTGCAGCTCAAGGGCATTGTAATACTGGTGATTTTCGGCCACGTTCGGGCTGGGGATCAGCACCGATGCGCGGCCCACAGCCTCGAGCTCGGCCAGCGTCAGTGCGCCGGAGCGGGCAATGACGAGATCTGCCGCGGCCAGCAGCTGGGGCATGTTGTTGATATACTCCGTCACGACGAGGTTCTCGCCGGGGGCAAAGTCCTTTTCCTTTTCCAGCTCTTCAAACAGCTTGACGCCGCGGCTGCCGGTGGCGTGCAGGTGAAGCACGTTCCGGTGCGTCTGCTTCTCCCAGGCGCAGAGGTCGGCCACGACCTGATTGATGCGGTCCGCACCGAGACTGCCGCCGAAGCTCAAAATCACAGTGCGGTTTCCGGCGTTCAGCTTGGCGCGCGCTGCGGCGCGGTCCGCGGTCAGCACCTCGGGGCGGACAGGGTTGCCCACGACGGTGGTTTTTTCCGGCGCGCCGAGCTTTTCAACCGCGTCCGCGCTGGCGGCCAGCACAATGTTGACCTCCTTTGCCAGCAGCTTGTTGGTCACGCCCGGGAAGGCGTTCTGCTCATGGATGGCTGTCTTGATGCCGCGCCGGGCTGCCGCGCGGACGATAGGCCCGCTGACGTAGCCGCCGCAGCCGATGACAAGGTCGGGCTTGACCTCGTTCAGAATCTTCCGGGTGCGCGGGCCGGACAGCGCCAGATGCCAGATGGCTACGATGTTGCGGCCAATGTTTTCCAGGCTCAAATGGCGCTGGAAGCCGTTGATCTCAATGTGATGGAAGGGGTAGCCTGCCTTGGTGACAAGGCCGTACTCCATCCCCTCGCGGCGGCCCGCAAAGTGGATCTCCGCCGTCGGGTCCGCGGCCTTCAGGGCACCGGCAATCGCCAGCGCCGGATTGATGTGACCGGCTGTACCGCCGGCAGCAATTAAAACGCGCATGATGGACCTCCATGAGAATAAAATATAGGCTGTGCCCGCCGTGCCGCGGGCGCCGGGCGTCCCCCCTACCGCGCGGCTCTGCTGCGGTAGCGGGTGCGCTGCAGCATCCGTTCTGTCTCGGCGCGGTGCTGCTCTGCCAGGCGCTGTTCCCGGGCATTTCCGGCGCGCGAGATACTCAACAGCACGCCCATCTCGCTCAGCAGCAGCAGCAGACTGGTGCCGCCGGAGGAGAAGAACGGCAGGCTGATGCCGGTGTTGGGGATCAGTGCCGTGCCGACGGCGATATGCAGAAACACCTGCCAGGCGATCTGCGAGATGATGCCGATGCCCAGCACCGTGCCGTACAGGTCGGGCGCGCGCAGGGCGATCATAACGCCCATGATCAGCAGCACCGCAAACGCACCGATGAGAATAACACAGCCGAAGAAGCCCAGCTCCTCACCGATGACGCCGAAGATAAAGTCGTTTTCGGCGTAGGGCAGCCACTGGTGCTTCTGCACGCTCGCGCCGATGCCCACGCCGAACATGCCGCCTGTGGAGATGGCATAGATGCTCTGACGGGTCTGCCACAGCATACCGGCGGTATCCAGCGGCGCAAGGCCCCAGGTACTGTCCATACGGCCCGCAGCGTAGCCTTCCCCGCCGGCCAGCCCCTTCAGGAAGTACGCGCCGACTACTACACCCGCCGGAATGAGCAGCAGCAGCCAGCGGCCGGGCGAGAGGGTGCAGACGAGCATCGTGGCAAAAATCAGGCAGAGCAGGATCATGCCGGAGTTATGCGACTCCTTGTGCAGCAAATACAGGATGAGCAGCAGCGGCAGCGCAGGCTTTATCGCGCCGTACCACAACCTGTTCTTCTTGTCATAGTCGCGGTCCAGCATATCTGCCGTCCAGAGCATGAGCGAGAATTTTGCCAGCTCCGACGGCTGGAAGGAGGCACCGCCCGGCAGATACACCCAGCGGTAGGTGCCGTTGGTGTCCTCCGGGCTGAGCAGCGTCAGGATCAGCAGCACAACGGTGATGATGTACAGACTCTCACTCATCAGACGCAGCGCGCGGTAGTTGATGTTGGACAGGACCCACATAAAGAACAGCCCTACAATTGCAATCATGACCTGCGGTTTAATGATACTGTACAGTTTACCGCTGGTGGCGTAGGCGCTGGAATAGCTGGCCGAGAACAGCATCGTCAGCCCGAAGAACAAAATGACCAGCAGCAGGGCGAGAAAGCCCCGGGAGACCGGCCCCCGCTCCAGCTTGGGCAGGCGTATGATGGGTATCATGCGCACAATATTTCCGATAGTATGGTCAAACAAAAGGCCCAGCAGTGTACGCACAATGCTCACGGCAGTGCTCATGGGCGGTCACCTCCCTTAGGGGCAGAAACAGGCAGAGGCCGGGTAGGCCCGGCCCCGCTGCTTATGCCACACAGATGTAAAAAATTCCCATTGCCACACCGATGACGGCAATCAGCGCAAAGAAGCCGTCGATCCTGACCTCGCGCCAGCCGCGCATCTCAAAGGCGTGGTGGATCGGCGTCATGCGGAAGATGCGCTTGCCGTGGGTCGCCTTAAAATACGTGCGCTGGATGACGACGGTCATCGCGTCCCAGATGTAGACAATGCCAAAAAAGAGCACCAGCTCGGGTCGCTGCATCACAAAGGCCAGCGCCGTTACGATGCCGCCGAAGAACATGCTGCCGGTGTCGCCCATAAAGACCTTGGCCGGGTAGAAGTTCCAGACCAGAAAGCCCGCGCAGGCACCCGCCGTGGCAGCGGCGATCAGCGAAACATGTACAAAGCCCAGCAGACTGCCGGCCAGCAGATAGCCGATCATCGACACGAAGGTCACGCCGGTGCACAGGCCGTCCAGACCGTCTGTCAGGTTGACAGCGTTGACAAGGAAGATGATGCCGAAGAACGCGATGGGATAGTAGAGCAAGCCCATGTCCACCAGCCCAAAAATCGGGAACTGGACCTGCGTGGTCAGCAGCCCGAGGCTGTGCAGGCCGAACATGAACCCGAAGGTCAGCGCGATCTGCAAAATCATCTTCTGCGCCTCGGTCAGGCCGAGGTTGCGATGCCTGACGACCTTAATGAAGTCATCCAGAAAGCCGATGAGGCCCGAGCCGAACGCGAGAAACAGCACCAGCATACCGGCCTGCAGCTGCGGCATACCAAGTACCTCCGGCAGCTTAGGGCTGTACATGACCCAGACGATGCCCAGTGTGGCCAGAATGCCCAGAATAAAGCAGAGGCCGCCCATGGTGGGAGTGCCGTTTTTCTTGCTGTGCCATGTAGGGCCCTCCTCGCGGATGGTCTGGCCAAAGTGCAGCCGGTGCAGCGCCGGGATCATGAATTTGCCCGCCACCGCCGTGATGGCAAAGCCGCCGACGGCTGCCGCCGCCAACAGGGATGAGATTTGCTCCATGCCGTTGATTCCTCCAAACGTGTGTTGGGGTGCTTACCCCTGCGGCAATTCCTTATAGTATTCCTGCAGCAGCTGCTCCAGGCCCATGCTGTGGCTGGCCTTGACCAGCACAGCGTCACCGGGGCGCACGAATTGCCGTACATATTGTAGCACTTCTTCCGCCGTTTGGCAATGCACCGCTGCAACCCCGCGCGCTTTTGCGGCCTCGGCCATGGCGGCGCTGCGCGGGCCGTAGGCGATGAGTGCATCAACGCCCGCGTCAGCAGCCCACTCGCCGGTATGGCGGTGCCCTTCCTCGCTCGCACCGCCCAGCTCAAGCATATCGCCGAGCAGCGCGATCTTCCGGGCATTGGGCAGTGCCTTGAGGACAGAGAGCGCAGCCTTCATGCTGTCGGGGCTGGCGTTGTAGCAGTCCTCAATGAAGGTGATGCCGCCCTTTTCCACGATATGCTGGCGCATGCCCGTCGTCTGGTAGGTCGCCAGCGCGGCAGCGCAGCGGGCAGCGTCCAGACCCAGGCGGGTCGCGGCGGCGTAGGCGGCCAGCGCGTCGTAGACCGTGTGGATGCCCGCTGTCGGGATGGCGGCATCGAACGTACCGTACTGCGTATCGATGATTTTGAAGGTCGTGCCGTTTGCGCCGGTGACGACATCCACCGCGCGGACATCGGCATTCGCGGCGTCAATGCCGAACCAGACCGGCCGCAGGCGGCTGGGGATGCTTGCCGTGGGCAGCAGGTCGTTGTCCGCGTTCAGGGCCAGCGGTGCGCCGTCGGGCAGGCCGGTGCAGATCTCCAGCTTTGCCTTCAGTATATTCTCGCGCGTGCCAAGATTTTCCAGATGCGAAACACCGATCATCGTGATGATGCCCGCGCTGGGCCGGGCACAGCGGGTCAGACGCTCGATCTCGCCCGCGTGGTCCATGCCCATCTCGACAACGGCGTACTCGGTGTCGTCGGTCAGGCGGAACAGCGTGTTGGGCACGCCGATGTCATTGTTCTGGTTGCCCTCTGTCTTGAGGGTCTTGCCGAAGGCGGAGAGCACCGCGTAGCAGAACTCCTTCGTCGTCGTCTTGCCGACGCTGCCCGTGACGCCGATCATTCTGGGGTTGAACAGCATCCGGTAGTTGGACGCCATGCGGATCATGGCCTTGCCGCTGTCCGGTACAATGACCGTGCGGTCCGCAGGCACGCCCTCGACGGGATGGTTGGCAACGATATATTCTGCGCCGCTCCGGTAGGCACCGACGGCGTAGTCATGGCCGTCAACACGCTCGCCGGGGAAGCAGACAAAAACGCAGCCCGGCTCGACCTTGCGGCTGTCGGTCACAACGGCGCGGATGGCGACCGGCTCGGCCAGCGTCAGTCCGGCCAGCAGTTGATTGGCAGGAATGGTTTGCATGAAAAAGACCTCCTATACAGAAATGCAGCGTTTCGCAAAAGCCCGGGTGCCTCTGCGGGGATGCTTACCCCTCCTCGTTTGCGGGGTCGATCTCCTCGGTCACCGTCGGGGCGTCATGGGTGGTATCCTCTCCGCTGTCCATCGTCAGCGTTATGATCGTGCCGTAGGCAGCGGAGGTTCCGGCCTCGACGTCCTGCGCCACGACCTTGCCGCTGCTGTCGCCGGCGAACTGCACGTTCAGGTTGGCGGCCTTGAGCATCTGCTCGGCAAAGGTGCCGGTCTTGCCGACGACGTCGGGCGTTGTGGTCATCGAGTTCTGGTCGGTGGCCGTGTACAGGTAAATGGTGGAGCCCGCGGGCACCACGCTGCCGCCGACGGGGTACTGGTAGACGATATTGCCGCTGCTAGGGCCGATCAGCTTATGCTTGAGGCCCAGGCGGTTCAACGTGACCTGCGCGTTCGTCCAGGTGTAGTCCAGGCAGGTCTGCACGGTCACAGTGCCGGTGGGGTTGTAGTCAGCGTCCTGCTCGATGCCCAGATAGGGCGCGATCTCGCTGATGATGTTGCCGACGACGGGGGCCACGACCTGGCTGGCATAGTCTTTGACCCAGCGCGGGTCATCCAGCAGGACGAAAACCTCGATCTCGGGATCGTCGATGGGCAGCACAGCGGCAAAGCTCATCATTTTATAATAGTCGCCGTCGCCGCGCAGATGGCGGTCCGTGCGCTCTGCCGTACCGGACTTGCCGCCGATGCGGTAGCCCGCCACGTAGGCGTTGGCGCAGGAGTGGTAGTCCCCTGCCCCGTGGACGTTGTTTTCCATCATGGCCAGCAGCTGCCGGCTGACTTCTTCGGAGATGACCTGGCGGCGGATGTTCGTCTCGGTCTGGGAGATAATGTTGCCGTCCTTGTCAGAGATGGAATCCACGACATAGGGCGTAACAAGGTAGCCGCCGTTGGCGATGGCCGCTACGGCGGTGGCCATCTGCATCGGGGTGATGGACTCGTTCTGGCCGAAGGCCGCCGTGTACAGGTTTGTATCGACCTCTGCCATCTGCTCGGCGTTGTAGACACTGGTCCAGCGGGTCTCGTTGGGCAGGTCGATGCCGGTGGGCTGGGTAAAGCCGAACGCCTGGATATAATCGTAGAAGATCTGCGGCTTGAGCGTCTCTGCCGCCTGAATGAACCAGAGGTTGCAGCTGTGGTTCAGCGCACCTGCCATATCCAGCAGGCCGTGGACCTCGCCGTTGGCACAGCGGTAGGTGTGCTCCCACAGCTCGCTGCCCTCGTTGACGGTCAAGCTGCCGTTGCAGTAGAAGGTCTGCTCCGCACTCATAACACCGGAGTCCAGCCCTGCCGAGGCCGTGATGAGCTTGAACACCGAGCCGGGCATATACAGCTCGGTAATGTTCTTATTCTTCCACTGGGCCTCGCGCATCATACCCTGCAGCTGGGTAGCCTCGCTGGAAACCTCCTCACCCTTCTCGTTCGTCGTCTTTTCATGGCTGATGATTCCGTCTGCAATGATGTCCTTGACGGCCTTCTCGCCCAGACGGCTTTCCAGCCAGTCAATGTCCTCCGCGTCGATCTCTGTTTTAGCCAGGATCTCGTTCATCTTGGGGTCGGTGATCGTCTTGGGGTCGTTGGGGTCAAACTGCTCAAGGGACGCCATCGCCAGGATCGCACCGGTCTTGACGTTCATGACAATGGCGCTTCCGCGGCCATGGACCGTAAAGGTGCTCATCGCTTCGGTCAGGTACTCCTCGACAACGGCCTGTACGTAATCGTTGATGGTCAGGTTCAGGTTGCTGCCGTCGATGGCTTCATGCACGTCGGCCTGACCGCTGGCCAGCGGGTCACCGTAGGCGTCCGTTTCGGCCACGCTGCGGCCCGGCGTACCGGCCAGCGTCTCGTCGTAATATTTTTCCAGTCCGTAGGCACCCGAGCCGTCCTCATTGCAGAAGCCCAGCACCGAGGCCAGGAACTCCCCATAGGGGTAAGTGCGGGAGGCTGCCTGTTCGCTGGTCAGGTAGAGGATACGGGTTGCCTTGCTGGTTTTGGCCTCGCCGTCCTTCTTGTCCTCCTTGTCCTCGGTCTGCAGGCTCGTGTCCACCGCAGCGCCGTCCTTGAGGCGGTAGCTGTCTGCATAGGCCAGGATAGCATCCGCCACGGGCTTTTCGACGCTCTTTTTCACCACACGGTACTGGTACGGCTCACCGGTATCCTTGTTGGACGCCGTCAGCGCCTTGTACACAGTATCCGCCGTTGTGCCGTCGTCCAGCAGCTCGGCAATGTGCTCTGCCGCTGTGCGGATCTGGTCCTCCGTCGCCCCGCTCTTTAAAACGGAGGACGGGTCGGCCACGATGTTCCATACCGTGCTGCTCTTGGCCAGCAGCTTGCCGTTGGCGCTGTAGATCGAGCCGCGCACAGCGGGCAGCGTTGTGTCCTTCAGCTGCTGGGTCACAGCCTCGGCGCGGTAGCTCTCGGCATCACGCACCTGCCACACATACAGCTGGTAGACCAGCACGCCGTAGCAGACGAGGATAAATACTGTCATGCAAACCAGCGTCCAGTATTTTATGCCCTTGCTTGCCCGGGGACGATGCCGGGGGGAATGGTTGGGTCGTTGCTCTGTCATGGATACACCT
>OGWV01000847.1_pt1 | contig 19140 bp, 18 predicted proteins | sample 1576081 | NCBI WGS metagenome assembly OGWV01 (sample SAMEA3541541, study PRJEB24748) | human gut metagenome | biome: human gut; feature: human-associated habitat; material: faeces | place: China | collected 2012 | reverse complement strand
AAGAAACCACCTAGGCTCATACAATTCATGTTTCAATTTGTCAATCGCCTGTGCGGTGGTAAGGCCCTCCGTGTATCTCAAATAATCAATGATACTGCCGCCTTTATCCTCAGAGCGACAACAGAATGTATTGGTTTCCTCCACATACATCAGGTTATCATGATGGCCACAGATTTCGCAGTTGTGGAATACTGCGCCACTTGCTGTACGCCGAAAGCCGCCGTTGCGCTCCTTTAAATACCTGAACAAATCAAAGTTCTTCACAAGCTCGTCAAGCTCGGAATCAGAACGCCCGCTCGTGTGGCTAGAATGTCCGCTACGGTGTTCCTCCGGGTAGGTTGGAAAAGAGACAGCCTCGATGTCCTCCCACGAAATACGCGCATTCTCGTTGAGAAGTTTTGCGCTTTTATTCGTGCCGTGGAAAATACGGTCGGCATTCACGCAGCTCTTGTCGCTCTGGGGGAACAAATTCACCAGGGTTTCCATGATATGTTTCCGCATATCTTCATCAGTAACAGGCTTGTCCATCACAAAGGCCAGCCGAAACTTGGGGTGCTCCTTCGTGTAGCTGAAAGTCTGATAGTAAAAGGCAAGGGCCAAACCGTTGTCACGGCAGATAGCTTTTGCATCCTTCATGCGAAGTATCGGCTCATCCCCCTCGTTGTCAATATCGACCAGAAACAACTGCTGTTCCTTCCAGTCCTTTGAGGACATACCGCTTTGTTGGCTTCCACTACTTCGGCGGGTTCGATGAACACGGTTTTACCACTGGCGGATTCATCGTGTACGATACCTTTTATTTTTCGCTTCAAGGCGGGTACTACCGGAATCACCAGTCGTCCGTCGCGCATTGTGGGGGCTACGTCTTTATCTACGACACCTTCCGACTGGGCATTGCGTAAGATGCTGTTCAGTGAACGTGAGATGCTTCCCATCGTACTTGCCAGTTCGCGGCGGATGCGTGCCAGTTCTGCCGATGCGTTATCTTTTATTTTTCCGTAAGGTGAAAGAATACCGTTTATTTTTCCGATAAGTTGGGGAAATACCGTTATATCTCCCGCCAGTCGTTTCAGACTGGGGTAGGGGCTATCACTTTCTTCTTCGTCTTCATTGTTCCGATGCAGGAAACGGACGATATCACGAATGGTCTCTAGTGAACGGCGCAAGTCGAATAATTCCTGTTCGTCCAGATACATTCCTTCTATCCGTATCCGTTTCAGTGAAGGGCGGACATCGAAAAAAAATTGGTCGGGAAATCCGTCCTCTTCTTGAATGATGCGAACAAACTCGGTTACCTGGTTTAAATTCTCTTCTACTACTTCATATTGTTCGGAAAAGCCCATGTCTGAAACTTTTTCTTCGCCTAAAGTGCTAAGACACTTGTCTTTCAGTAACTGCCTTATCTGGTCGAATCCTATCTTTTGCTCAAAATTTTGAGGGTATATCATATCTTTATTCCTTATAACTGGGCACAAAAATACGATTAATTCACGAAAAAAGTGTCAGATTGTTTGCAGATTTAAAAATGATTCGTACCTTTGCACCGCTTTCAACGGAAAGCACTTCTGATAAAGGAGTTTTGGAGAGGTGGCAGAGTGGTCGATTGCGGCGGTCTTGAAAACCGTTGTACCGCGAGGTACCCGGGGTTCGAATCCCTGTCTCTCCGCTGGAAAGAATTGCAAAACAAAGAAAATCCCTGTAAATTAATACTTTACGGGGATTTTTGTTTTTGGTGCATAGCAAAAATAAGCATATCAAAGCATTCTTTCGGTGTACTATTCGGTGTACTTGATTACCTTCAATGTTAGGTACACCTGTTAAGTAAATAATTGATTGTTTATCAGTGTTTTGTGTCTTTACTTGTTGCTCTTGGAAATTTAGTTTTGTGATTAAAAAACAAGTAAGATGGAAAGAACAACATTTTGTCTATTGTTCTACATTCGTAGGACGAAATTGAATCGGAACGGTGAGGCTCCGATAATGATGAGAATTACAGTGAATGGAGTGCGGGTTGATGCTTCAGTGAAGAAAACAATTCTTCCGGAATTCTGGAGTGCGGCAAAAGGAAAGGTTCTGGAAAAGAAGCGTGAAACCATTCTTGCGGAAGGTGTTGCAGAGCGCATCATCGGACTTTATGCTTTGGGAAACAGCACACGTGAGATAAGTGACTGGATGGAGGAGAACTTGGGTAATCGTGTGTCTGCCGAGACGATTAGCGCCATCACCGATCGTGTACTTCCGGAAATAAAGGCATGGCGTTCCCGTAGCCTAGAGAGCGTTTATCCGATAGTCTGGATGGATGCCATCCATTATAAGGTAATGGACGAGAGAGGCTGTGCCGTAACCCGTGCGATTTACAATGTACTGGCTCTGGACAGCGAGGGACATAAGGATCTGTTAGGGATGTATATCTCTAAGAATGAGGGCGCTAACTTCTGGCTGAATGTATTGACAGACTTGCAGACCCGTGGTGTCTGTGACATACTCATAGCTTGTGTTGACGGATTGAAAGGCTTCCCAGATGCTATCCAAAGTGTGTTTCCTGATACTATTGTCCAGCTCTGTATTTTCCATCAGATACGTAACTCCGTCAAGTATGTCGGCAGCAAGCACCAAAAAGAGTTCATGAGGGATCTGAAACATGTCTATGGTGCGGTAAATAAGGAATCCGCTGCGACAGGACTTCTTAATCTGGAAGAAAAATGGGGTGAGAAATACCCTATCGTTATCAAGTCTTGGCAGGATAACTGGGAAAGGCTTACTGAATACTTCCAGTTTACGTCGGATATACGACGTATGATTTATACCACGAATACAGTCGAGGGCTATCACCGCCAAGTGCGGAAAGTGACAAAAAACAAGGGCGTGTTCCCTAACGACACCGCCCTTGAAAAGTTGGTTTATCTCGCTTACCGCAACATACGTAAGAAATGGACCATGCCCATAGCCAACCGGGCGGCCATCGCACAACAATTAGCGATAAAGTTTGGAGACAGATTTAAATTGTTGTAACTTTACGCTCGTCGGGAGTGCTGGTGCACCCCCTTGGCGCTGGCCGATCCCCGACCGATGAGCTTGGAAGAAAACGCCGCATGACACAGTTTATTTTACGCCCCCGCAGTGTACACTTCATGTGTATTCTTTTTAATCTGTTTACAGTCAAATAACAACTTAAAACTGTATCAAATAAACATATCCAAGTATTCTTTTTTGCCATATTTTCAAAAGGACTATGCATCACGCACTGTCCTTTTCTTATTAGAACTTTAAACACCCGAATATCTTACCAATTTGGTTTTCGTCATTACCTGTTTAGCCATGCTCCTACCTTCTCTTTAAAGAAGAAAGTATAGAGGAATGCTCCTATCCAGCTTGTAAGGACTACCAGCAGGATTGCCATAAGTTTTTTTTCTTTCGGTATTCTCAGGCAACCTATTTCCCAGGCGCATCTTATAGTCAGAACTATTCCAACGACCCAAATAGCAAGAATATTCATACCTGTATAAATTAAATGAGAGATAGTAAATCGAGATATAAAGGTTTATATGGCAGTCTTAATCAAGCTGCTTTTTTACTTCATCTTTAGCTTTGTTATAATCCTTTTTTATTTCTTTTTTTACCTTTTCTGTACCTTGTTGCACGTCTTTCTTGGTTTCTTTCCAGGCATCTTTAACTTTGTCGGCACCATCCTCTATTTTGTTAGAGGCCTTGTCTAATGCGTCATTTACGTTTTCTTTTGCATTTTCAATCTGCTGTTCTGTCCGGTTCTGTTCTTTTTTGTCCCGACAGGATGATGCGGACAGTGCAAATAAAATTGTCAGTGTGATAAACATTATCTTTTTCATATAGTTCTCTATTTTTGCTTGTTATACAATATGCTTTAGGATTTCCGGTGGAGAAACCAGTTCTCCACCGGGATGAAGATTTAGACTTCATACTGTCGGAAGATCAAGTTATTTCTTTTCCGATTTTTTGTTTGAAGCAGCAGGCTTACTTTCTTTAGCTTTGCTTTGGGTACACTTTTTGCCACCCTTTGCTTCCATCTGTTTTTTTTCGTTCTTTGTTGTCATAAAATTTAGTTTTTAAGTTAAACAATAGTAGAACTGGAAGTCTTATTTGTTTCCGTTCTTAGCATTTCCATATTCACACCAACGCATTTCTCCTTTAGGGATATGGGAGAGTATCTCGCTGCTCCGTTCCTTGGCTAGTTTTTCATCTGTCTGGCGTACTTCCTTTTCCGTACGTTTGGTGCCTTTAGGTTTACGTTGAAGTAGTCCGTCAGTACTTCTGACTTCCTCCAGTGGATTCTCAATATATTGCCATTCTTCTTTGAGCCTCGTACTTTTGCCTTCGTTCCATGGTCCGCGGGCTTCCTTTCCTTTGGAATCATTAAAATAAAGGTTACTGTATCGGGGGGATGTTTGGAATACTCCCGGAGGAAAGTTAGGCTGAATAGTTTCCAGAGCGGCCTCAAACTGTTGAAAATGGGTCACTTCGCGAGTCATAAGGAATGTGAGCGTTTCTTTTACAAGTGGGTCATCCGTAAGTGGGATAAGGTTTTCGTAACCTATCTTGGCACGTGCTTCACCCGCCATGTTGGAACGCAGGTCCACTGTCAGGTCAGCATTGGCCGATACATAGGTGGCACACCATGGGTTCCCGTTGCTATCGGTCAGTACGGGACTACCGGGAGCTGTTACCAGAAACGCAGGATTGGTGAAGGCTTGGTGGATAAGATCCTCTTTGCCTGCTTTTCCTCCCATCATGGTACGCAGAGGAGTATCTTCCAATACATCCTTCATTTCTCCGTTTACTGGTCCGAGGAGCATCTGGATGGTTGCACCTACGATTTCAAGATGGCCGAATTCCTCAGTGGCAATATCCATGAGCATGTCATATTTGTCAGGGTAGGGGTTATGGCAACTGAATGCCTGTACAAAGTACTGTAGAGCGGATTTCAACTCACCGTTGGCCCCTCCGAATGCCTCAAGCATCACACGAGCAAAACGAGGATCCGGCTGTGATACACGGGCATTGAACTGAAGATCTTTTACATGGTAAAACATAACAGATTCATTTTTAAGTTAATAATTCAGGTTAATTTTAGATGTACATCTGTATATTAAAGATAGGAATATCCTTGCCGGGCCGTATGTACAGACCGGAAGAGGTTTGTCCAATCAAGTCAAGAGGGTAAAGTTGTCGGTAGAGATATAAATGAGAAAGGATCGGAGAAAATGAATTTTATTCCTCCAGTTTGTCCAGTTCAGACATATATTTCTTTATATAATGACAATTTCCGTCGCATATCCTTTTCCGCACTCCCACGGAAAGGGAAGAGTCCATACATTTGTTTCCGAACAGACAGCTGCACCTGAGTCTATACGCTTCCAAGCTTTTATTCCTCTCATCCGTACGGCCCTCTGTATAGGCGGACAGGCATAGCGTGTACAGTTCTTCATAACTCTTTTCCCGCAGGGATGCGGGAGTATATTGGCATTTATTGTTCCATTTCATATTCATTAATCATTAATTCAGGTGAAATGGATCGGGAAGCATTGAAAATACATCCCGTAATTTTAGTTGTTTGTTATAGTAGCCTATTTTTTGGCTTCTAAAGCAGCTGCATGGACTTTACTTTTCAGAGTGTCAGCCTTTTCGGCAACGTCAAAGGTCGCATCTGCAACCTTGTCGGCGGTTTTGGTACTTGCATCCAGTGCTTTGTCTCTCACGGTTTCTGTAAGGCTTTCAGCGCGATCGGCAATCTTTGCCATGGCATTATGAATTTTCTTTTTTAGCATCTTGGCTTTTGCCGTACGTGAAAAACGTTGAGCAAGTGCTCCGATGGCCGAACCTATTGCCAGCCCAATCAAAAAGTTAGATTTACTAGTTTCCATAATCAAAAAGGGTTTAGGTTAATAAAAATTTAAATATCAGTTCTCTTGGGATGACGAAAGAAGGATATGATCCACAATAATAGGACTGCACCGATAACAGAGGTGAAAAGGCTACCCAGAAGGCCTGTGGTAGTAATTCCCAACAAGCCGAATACCCAGCCACCCAATACGCCACCTACAATACCTACGAGTAGGTTAATGAGAAGTCCGAAACCGCCTCCTCTCATAATCTTGCCGGCTATGAGTCCGGCAACGATTCCAATGATAATGTACCAAATAAAATACATAATATTAAGTTTTAGTTAAAATAATATTGTTGGGACAGATGGTTTGAGGAATCATATCAGACGGAAAACCATCGGTCCCGTTTTGAAAAAAAACATGTTGTGTAAGAAAATGGTTTGGGTGTAAAAAAAGGATTTAACAACAATTTTCATTTTAATAATAGGCTGGCTGGCTATATTAGTACTATTTATATGTTTATCCCATGTAGTGTTTTATTGCTAAGTAACTATGCCGTGCAGTCAATATTTCAAACTTGTAATAGATAAAAGTTGTGGCTTAATATTTTGATAATAAATGATATAACTCCATATATCGTTCTTTCTGATGGCCGTTGGCTGAAGATGTATAACAACCGAAGATGCCTTCATACTATGGTATTGAATTCTCTCAGAGTCGTTTATAAGTAAACATAATCCTTCTTTCATCGTTATAATCTACACATATAAGATTTATGATATGAAAGGATTATTGTTAATTGGAATTTTTATGTTTTGCCCCGTTTCCATCTTATGGGGACAGGATAGGATACAACAATACGCGGGGACAGCCATGCCGTATCCTATTGTGAAAGACTCGTTTGTTTTTTTTCAGGATAGTATGGTTCCGTTTTATGTTAACCATTTGGGAAGACATGGAGCGCGTTTTCCAACTTCAGGAAAGGCTTTGAATAGAGTGAAGGAGATTCTGGAATTGGCTCAGCGGGAAAATAGGCTAACATCAGGAGGGGTAACCTTGCTTTCTACAATACAGAATCTATCGGAAACTTTTGACGGACAATGGGGGAAGTTATCAGTAGTGGGAGAGGAGGAACAACGGGGTATTGCCAGACGTATGATAGAACGCTATCCACAGTTATTCAGTGATTCTGTCAAAGTGCAGGCAATTGCGACATATGTTCCCCGTTGTATACATAGTATGGATGCATTTCTTGCTTGTATGGTAGAGTTTAATTCTTCTTTACACATACAACGCAATGAAGGGAAGCAATATAATGATATTCTTCGTTTCTTCGATTTAAACCAATCTTATGTTGATTATAAAGAAAATGGTGATTGGCGTCCTATATACGAGACTTTTGTGCGACGAAAGATTTCTTCTGCTTCTGTTATGGAAAACTTCTTTCTGGAATCAGGACAGGAAACAGATAAGGAGGCAGAGGAATTTGTCATGGCTTTATTCTCCATTGCTGCCATACTACCAGATACAGGTACTCCGATAAATTTGGATGGTCTTTTCACAATAGGTGAATGGGATAATTACTGGCAGACTCAGAATTTGCGACAATATATGAGTAAAAGTTCTTCGCCGATTGGGCGAATGTTGCCTGTTGCAATTGCATGGCCTCTGCTATCAGAATTTATTCATTCAGCTGATGAAGTGATAAAGGGCAAGTCGGATACCAGGGCGAACTTTCGTTTTGCTCATGCAGAGACAGTTATTCCTTTTGTAGCATTAATGGGTATAGAAGGAACGGATGTTAAAGTTGTTGTTCCTGATTCTGTATCTAAATATTGGAAAGATTATGAGATTGCTCCGATGGCTGCTAATGTACAGTGGATTTTTTATCATGACAAGGCTCGAGAAATATGGGTGAAATTTCTTTTGAATGAAAAAGAAATGACACTTCCTGTTTCAACTTCCCGTTTTCCTTATTATCGATGGGAAACTGTCTGCATGTATTTAAAGAAACGGGTTGAAATGGCGAAAAAGGTACTTGAGTCTTTTTCAGATGATTGTAAATAAGGTAGATATGGGTTGAGTATTGGTGTGGTATGAGTGTGATAGAATTGAAAAAGTATCTGTATTATCCCGGCGGTATAGAAATCATTATATACCGTCGGGATTTTTTTTGTTACATTGGATTTATATTAGTGGGGTGATTTGAGGATAAAGTGTGCGTACTATTTTTTCTCTTTTGCCAAATCAGCCAATTCATCCTTTTCAACGTAAATCGTTCGTGTTGGGAATGCGAAATCAATGCCTGCTTTATTGAATGAGTCTAGAATCTCCATATTTACATTTGAAGTTACCATTAAAATATCTCCCTGTTTTTCTATAAAATATATGTACATGATATTCAGTGCAGAGTCTGTGTATTCTGTAAAAACAGCTGTGGTATCTGATGGTTTGGAAGATACATTTTCTATTCTTTTAGGAATGGCTTTCAGTATATTTAAAGCTTCTTTCATTTTTTCGGATGTTGTGTTGTATGTCAATCCAAGTTTCAAGACGACTCGACGCATCGGTTCGGAAGAGATATTTATGATAGAAGCATCTGTAACTTTATAATTAGGGAAAGTGATGATACGTTTATTGTAGTCCATGATTTTTGTACTTCGAACTCCAACATCAATCACAGTACCTTCGATATTATCCACGCGAATCGTATCACCTATGTTGAAAGGCTTATCTGTCAATATAGTGAAAGCGCCGAACACATTTTTTACAGTGTCTTGGGCTGCTAAGGCAAATGCGATACCTCCAATACCCAGAGTACCTAATAATGCACCAATATTGACTCCAATATTACTTAAGGCCATTACAAGACCGATTATCCACACAATGACCAGTATTGTCCGTCTGATAATGGGCATCATTTTGTTGTTTTGTCCATCCGATTGTCGTCCCCAGTAGATTTGCAATAAACTACTGGATAATCGGGCAAATATCCATGTGATATCCAGAATAATCAGTATCTTGTAAGCATTATCTATTACTTTTACAAAACTATCCGGAGAAACAAGCCTGTGAATAGCTATCCAAATACCTAATAACATAATTGCAAACTTGACGGGCGATTCTAAAGAATAATAAATTATATCATCCAGCCGATTATTGGTACGGGTGATAAATGGATTGAGTACTTTTCTGCTGAAGAATGATATTAACTTCATCAAAACAATTGTTCCTAAAATAATAAGTATGGAAATACCCCAGTCTTCTAAAGTATTTCCCCAGATTTCTCTTTCTAACATAGCTGGAAATTTTTTAATTAAACATTTTATGGAATATCCTTGATTTTGGATGATGTAAAAACAAACGGATAAAGGAAAAATCCTATTCATAATCAAGTAAATTATATATATGAAAAGAAACATTAAGATAATTTTTATTACTCTATTGGAGATGGTTAAAAACATTGGAGGCGTTTTTATAATGCTTAATGTGATGTTGTGTTATACTTTTTTCTTACTAAACTATAATTTACATTTATAGTGGGAACCATCTTATTATTTATTTTGTTAAGTTACTCATCAATTTTAAATTAAATAGTTATGGAAAATGGAGTAATGATGCAGTATTTTGAGTGGAATCTTACGAATGACGGAAAGTTGTGGAAACAGTTGAAAGAGGATGCGTCGCATCTACATGAAATTGGTGTGACAGCGATCTGGATACCACCTGCATATAAAGCAGATGAACAGCAGGATGAAGGATATGCTACTTATGATTTGTATGATTTGGGTGAGTTTGAACAAAAAGGAACTGTGAGGACTAAATACGGGACGAAAGATGAATTGAAGGAGATGATTGATGAACTTCACAAAAATAAGATTGCTGTATATCTGGATGTCGTTTTGAATCATAAAGCAGGTGGTGATTTTACGGAAAAGTTTATGGTGGTGGAAGTAGATCCTGATCAAAGAAATAAAGCTTTGGGGAAATCTTATGAAATACAAGGATGGACCGGATATAGCTTTCATGGACGTAAAGATAAATATTCGGATTTTAAGTGGCATTATTATCATTTTTCCGGGACTGGATTTGATGATGCTCGAAAGCGAAGTGGTATATTTCAGATTCAAGGAGAAGGAAAAGCCTGGAGTGATGGTGTAGATGGAGAGAATGGCAATTACGATTTTCTTTTATGTAATGATATTGACCTAGATCACCCTGAGGTTGTCGCCGAACTGAATCGTTGGGGCAAATGGGTTTCAAATGAACTTGATCTTGATGGAATGCGTTTGGATGCAATTAAGCATATGAAAGATCAGTTCGTTGCACAGTTTCTGGATACGGTAAGAAGTGAGAGAGGTGATGACTTCTATGCTGTGGGAGAATATTGGAACGGTGACTTGGAAACATTGGATAATTATCTGGAAGCAGTAGGGCATAAAGTTAACTTGTTTGATGTTCCGTTACATTATAATATGTTTCAGGCATCACAAGAAGGAAAAGATTATGATTTACGGAATATTCTGAAGAATACTTTAGTGGAGCACCATTGTGAACTTGCTGTGACTTTTGTTGATAATCATGATTCGCAGCATGGAAGTTCTTTGGAATCACAGGTTGAAGATTGGTTCAAGCCATTGGCATATGGTCTTATTTTTATGATGAAGGATGGTTATCCCTGTTTGTTCTATGGTGATTATTATGGGGTGAAAGGAGAGAAATCGCCACATACTAAAATTATAGATATTCTATTGAATGCAAGGAAAAAGTATGCATATGGTGATCAAGTTGATTATTTCGACCATCCATCAACCGTAGGCTTTATTCGTACAGGAGATGGGGAACATGTTAACTCAGGCTTGGTATTTTTAATCTCGAATGATGAAGCGGGAAGTAAAACGATGTGTTTAGGGAAAGAACATGCAGGTGAAGTGTGGTGCGAAATTACCGGAAGTATTCCGGATGAAGTAACTTTGGATAAAGAAGGAAATGGAGAGTTCTCTGTGGATGCGCGTAATCTTGCTGTTTGGGTAAAAAAAGCATGAGATGACGGAACAATTCATAGGAAAGAAAAAGTTAAACCTATCCTTATTAATCAAGATTGTAAAGGATACCGGACAAGGGTTTATTGATGATAGTGTCACTAGATTAAGCGGATCGTTAGCTTATGCGACACTATTTTCAATTATCCCCTTTCTTTCTCTTTTAGTTACTATTGGGGTAGTTTTGCATATGGATTTGGCTAATCAGTTGTATATTCAGTTGGAACCGATAGTGGGAGCGGAGGTAATTGGGGCACTTCGCTTAATTATAGAAAATGCAGAAAGAACGGACTCTTCCGCATCTGCAGCTATTGTTAGCTTGGGAATTTCTATATTTGGTGCTACTACCATTTTTGCAGAAATACAAAGTTCCTTAAATTCGATTTGGGGAATAAAGGCCGTGCCAAAGAAGAGTTGGCTGAAATATATTCAGAATCGGTTACTTTCATTCTCGATAATTTTGGTATTTGCTTTCGTGCTTCTGATAACATTTAGTATAACCAATATTATTGGAGACTTGAGCAATAAGTTTATGGCCAGCTATCCGGAAGTGGCAGGGTTTATTGTGAAAGTTGTGGGACAAGTATTAAACATAGGTGTTACAGTTATTATTTTTGTATTGATTTTTAAGGTTCTGCCTGATGCAAAAATAAAAAGTAAGGATGTTTTTATTGGAGCTGTAGTGACAACGTTATTATTGTTGGTAGGTCAATGGGGAATATCCTTTTACATCGGAATTGCGAATGTAGGAACTATCTATGGTGCAGCGGCATTCATGATTGTTTTTATTACATGGATTTATTATTCTGCTATTATTGTCTACGCAGGTGCAGAATTCACTAAAGCATGGGCTAATGAAATGGGAAGCAAAATTTTCCCGGATGAATATGCGGTAGCAACGAAAGTGGTTGAAGTACGTGAGGCTTGACAACTGGAGGCCCTTGTTTTGCATTCCAGTCAATAATGGTAATACCGCTATTTACGTATTTTTACCTTTACACGCTTATTTGATACGATTTCATTTTCTATCTTACGGGGTTCCGGCTGTATCGGTTTGTTTGTAAACTCTGGTACATTGTAAGAGTAAATCAGCCGGTCGTAATATTCCAGCGGTTTCTCCTGAGGCAACATGAAAGGTTTGCATACGCGGCCGTCCGGTTCTATGTATGCCAGATAGAGGCGGGTATATAGCCCGTCGTCACGTCGGCTGCTGAATATGAACCAGCGTGAGTTGCTGCTCCAGCTGTGGTAGCTTTCCGTATTGGTGCTGTTTGCTTCTTCAATGGCGTGCATGGTACCGTCCTGCAGATTCAGCAGCCATAGGTCTGCTTCCTTGTGCCAGATGGAGAAGTTCCCATAGTCGGATAATGTGAACATGATGTATTTCCCGTCGTATGAAGGACGTGGAAAGGAAACGCTCTTTTTCAGGTCTTCTGCATTTATCAGCGTGTCTACCCGTTCACCGAACGTGCCGTTGTCCGGATTGAAGTCTATGCAGCAAAGGCTATAGCGTATCTCATCGTATTTCTCGGGCATCGGTTTACCCGCTGCCGAGCAGAAATACAGTTTCTTTCCATCTGCCGAGAATGCGGGGAAGGTTTCAAAAACTTCTTTTTTCTGCAGTAGGGGAGAAAGCAGCAGTTCGTGCGTTTCCGGTTGGTATACTAATATGTCCGAGGCCATGTCCATCACTTCGATGCGTTCAACCTTGGCTGTGTGGAAGGACTGTGTGGTCCGGTTTACCGAATAGGCTATGTATTTTCCTTCCGGATGCCAATAGGGATAGACACAAGCGGAGAGTGTGGAATCTGTCTTGGTATCCAGAAGTTCGCGGTTTCCCTCTATCTGCATGAGGGTTGCACCGTGCTGTCCGCGTATATGCAGACTTAGGTGACCGGGATTTGTCCGGTTGAAGGCATGGCAGTTCAGGCACATGCCCGGTACCATCGCATTTTCCAGCAAAACGCGTTCTTCAAAGGATGAAAGGTTCCGTTCGTAAATACCCATTTTGCTATATACTTCATATCCCGGAATGACTTTGCGGTATACCACTCCATAGTCTATGGGAGCGTCACTGACATACATGGAGAAAGGGCGGTACTGCTTCCATTTGTTTTCGTTCTTGACAGATACTGTAAACAACAGACTGTCTCCCTTGTTGGATTCCAGGAGTTTGTGCCATTCGTCCTCCGGAAAGGAGGCTGTCCGGGCATTTACGTGTATTTCTCCGAATTTGCTTCCCGTTACGATTACGTCTATGCGGTCGTGTTTTCCGCCGATGTAGTCGAAATTCATCGGAGCAATGGTGGCGGGTATTGTCACTCCTATGTAGTCGGGATAGATTTCCGGCCATTCTTCCGTCTTCTCCGGATTGTTTACCGGATGGCTGCAGGTTGTCAGCAACCATACCGATAGTATGCAAATCAAATGCTTCTTCATTCTTTATCCTATTTTTGAAATAACAGATAATGCCAGAATGTGCCGGTATACAGAGTTTGCAGTATTTGCCGCCCATTCGGTTGTGATGTGTAAATCCGCATGAAATCTTTGCAATCCTGCATTACTTGCGGAGACAGTTTCCAAGGTATGTCCCGGAAATCCTTGTGAGTCTGTCCCCATATATATGCCAGCGCTTCCTGGTAACTGCGCGGAATGGGTTCATGATTGATATTTGCGTCTGAAGGATAGTAATTCATGAAGCCTTTCAGGTCGCGTTTTTGCAGTGTATATGCCAGCAGGTATTCAAGAGCCGTCCGGTTCTGCGGGTTTTGTTCATACAAGCGTGCCAGCAGGATATCCGTTTCGTGGCTTCCGGACAGGAAGTTCTCTGTATACCGCATTTGTCTCAACCGTCCCCATTCCGGGTGTGCGTCGATTTTCTCTTCATTGTATAGATAGGTCATCGTGTTTTTTGCCCAGTCTTTATAAAACAGTGTCTTGCTTAAAATACGCAGGTATTTGGCCGCCACTTCATACTGTCCGTTAATCAGGTTTGTTTCGGCCAGCCGTTTGAGGCAGCGCCCGCTTTTGCGGAAGTTGGGAATGGCTTCCATGGCTTCGAAGGCAAAACGCTGTGCGTCGTTAATCATCCCCAGATGGTATAATACTTCGCCCGTAGGAAGCGGAGTGACGAAGTTTCGCTGGAACTTGGCTATCAGGCCTTCCGTCCCATTCTGGTAGAACTCGAACATTCGGTTGCCCAGTTGTCCGGTCTTGCTCAGAGCCAGATTCAGGCAAGTTACGCTGAGCGGGGAAACCGGGGACTTGTTTTCCGCTTTTCCTATGATTTGGTTCCACTGCCGGTTTCTTGCCAATTGATTGTACTCCATTGCCTCTTCCTTATCAAAATTGCAGCTTGAAAGAATATAGGGATAACTTATTGCTACTAATGCCATGCTCTGTAAGGCCATATATAGAGATACATGCTTGTGCGTCCGGGGGAGCCGGGCCAGCAGATAGGGGAGCACGGTGAACAGAAGGATGATTGTCATTTCCATCCGGGGAATCACCGCAGGGAAACGGTAGTAGCCGAGAAATCCGCTTAGCTGGTAGATGGGGTTCTGCACTTGCATGCTTATCAATAGCGTGCAGGTGGCTTTCAATGCGAACATCCCTACCACGATTCCGATTCCTTGGAGGAATTTCCTTTTTTTGAAGCAGGTGTGCAGTTCGCTGATGATAATCCAGCCCATAAAGATGAGATGTGTTGCTCCCGCCATCCAAAGAAGGACAGGGAAACATACCAGCACGTACATCGCACGTTTCCATTTGGTGTGCAGGAAGGTGTAGAAATAGTTGGCAACCAATGTCATCAGCAGGGCCACCACAAACGACAACATGGCGTTTTCGTCACACATAAAGTGCCATACGGCTATTGCCGGTAGGAAACTCAACGGGTAATACACTTCCGGTGTTCCTTGTCTTTTTGCTAATTTCCATGTCAGGAGTTGCAGCCCTATGAACAAGAGTGCCAGCATAGTGGCACCCATCCACGTATGATAATAAAACTGCACCAGGAATTCGCTTATATAGTCGGCCATTCCGCCGGGGATGGCGATTCTTTCTTTCCAATATTCCATGTCGAACAAAAAAAGTTGGTATTGCTCGTGGTATTGGAGGTGGCCCGGATAGACTATCCTCCAGAACAGCCACACTGTTGTGCCCCAAAGGAGGGATAAGCCGGTTTTCCGGAGCTTCTGTGATAGTGGTTTCATATCAATGTATATTTGTTTTTTCACAAGCAGATTCCTCATTCTTGCTTGTTGATGGTGTTTTGATATTCTTTGGGCAGTTTGCCGAATTTGGCTTTGAAGCATTTGGCAAAGTAGGATGGGGCCATGAATCCTACGCGCAACATCACTTCGTTGATGCGCATGTTCTGGGCAAGCAGTTCGGCTGCCTGGTTGAGCCTGAAGTTCTTGATATAGATATTGGGAGCCATTCCGGTCAGCATTTTTAATTTCCGGTAGAAATTCGTGCGGCTCATATTCATGGCATCGGCCAGATTGTCTACGGAGAAACTTTCCTCGTCCAGATGTTTTGTAAGGGCAGTATCCACCTCTTTCATGAAGGTGATGTCGCATTCGGACTGAATATATTCCGATATAGGCGTTTCGTGTGTGGTTCCTGCCGAACGGAGCATCAGCTCGTGGAAGGCCAAACGCAATTTCAGCAGATTTTCTATCTGGTTGTGCAGTTGCTTGATGCTGAACGGCTTTTCCATATATACCTCCGCACCGTTCTCCATGCCTTCTGTCTTTGATTCCAGATTGGTCTTGGCTGTCAATAGGATGATGGGGATGTGTGAGTAAGTAAGGTTCGTCTTGATGTGGCGGCACATCTCTATACCGTCCATCTCGGGCATCATGACGTCGCTGACGATAACGTCTGTGGCATCATTCGTTTCAAGTTTTTCCAGCGCTTCCTTTCCGTTGCCGGCAGTATATACCTTATACCATTGTTCCAGTGCTTCCCGTATTTCATTCTGCAATTCGATGTTGTCTTCTACAATCAGCACGGTGTGGCGTTTGTTCTTTGTCTGGGGCAGGTCCGGTTCAAACCCTTCGCTTTCCGGATGGCTTTCCGTTTCCGGAAGTTTTTCCGTAGCTCTCTTCAGGGGTAGTGAGAGGATGAACGAACATCCGCTCGACGGCAGGTTCTCTACGGACAGAGTGCCTTGGTGGGATTCTGCCAGTGATTTGGAGAAAGCAAGTCCGATACCGGTTCCTGGCATTTGTTTTTTATCATCCGGTATTTGATAGAAGATTTGGAATATCTTTTCCTTTTGTCCTTCGGGAATCCGGGGACCGTCGTTGCTGACACAAATGACAATGTGCCCGTCAGATTCCTTCAGGCTCAGTTCAATCATTGATGCGGCATACTTCAGTGCATTGCTCATCAGGTTGACCATGATTTTACGGATGATGTCATTGTCAACTATGGCTTCCATTTCGGGTGCAGGTAGGCTGACGGAGAGCTCAAGGCCTTTGATGGATGCCGCATCTTTAAATTGTTCGGCGATGTCTTTTATGATTGCATTTATATCATGTCTTTTCAGGTCGAGCTTCATTTTTTTGTTCTCTATCTTTTGAAAATCAAGAAGCTGGTTGGTGATTTCGAGCAGATAGCTGACGTTTTTCTCAATCAGGGTGAGATGTTTGCCATGTTCCTCTATCTTCCCGTCGCGCAATTTCTCTAGTGGCAGGCATATCAGACTGAGTGGGGTACGTATTTCATGTACCAGATTGATGAAGAAACTTATCTTCTGTTTGTAGATTTCCTTGTCTTGTGTGATGCGGAAGTCTTCCATCATTTGATGGTACTTGCGTTTGACGTGCATCCTCCAGCGATAGGTGATATATCCGATGATGAAAAAGAGTGCCAGCGCATAAGTTATGTAGGCCGGTATGCTCAGCCACCACGGGGGAGTGATGATGATGCGCAGCGAAGCCGTCCGGTCGTTCCACAAGCCGTCGTTATTGGCTCCTTTCACTTGGAATTCATATTCTCCGGGCGGCAGGTGAGTGTAGGACGCCGAGTGGCTGGAGGTATTGGCAATCCATTCTTTGTCGGCACCCTTCAGGCGGTATTTGTACTGGTTTTTAAGCGGCTCTTCATAGCTGAGGGCCACGAACCGTAGGGAAAAAGTGTTGTATTCGTACGGCAACCGTATTTCTTTCCGCATATAGAGTGCATTGTCAAAGTCGGTTTGTCCCTCCTTGTCGCTCATGTGGGGGAAGCCTATCTCCATGATGTATACGGGAGGAATATATGGATTGTTCTTAATGTCTTCGGGGGTCAGGATATTGAATCCGTTGATACCGCCGAAATAGAGTTTGTTGTCTGAAGAGAGCAGCGATGCCTTGGGCAGGAATTGATTGCTTTGCAGGCCATCGTTCATCGTGAACTGCCTGATATCTTTTCGGTTATCTTGCGTACTGAAGTTGGATGACGAGTGATTTTTGTTGTCGATGTATAAGTGAAAAAGTGATGTTTAAAACATCTTAAAGAGGTAAAGGAAAATATGAAAAAAGAACTGGAACTGTATGTGCATATTCCTTTTTGCGTAAAGAAATGTGCGTATTGTGATTTCCTTTCGTTTTCTGCAAAGCAAGAGGAGGTTTCTGCTTATGTGGAAGCTCTTGCGGAGGAGATAAAAGGAAAAAAAGAACAGTTTTCGGATTATTGCGTGACAACGATTTTTTTAGGCGGTGGAACTCCTTCTATATTAGAGGGAGTATACACTGCCTCTATTTTTCGTGCTTTGCGGGAAAGTTTCGATATTGCGGAGAATGCGGAAATAACGATCCTGGAAGTCGTCACGGAAGTCCTCCCAATGCTCCCACTTGCAGCCCGGATAGCGGTCGCCGAAGCCGGACACCTCGTTGTGGGCCTGGAACCAATCCTCCAGACGGTCGTCGTGATGGTAGGCACCGGGCGCGTCGCCGGCAATATTGGTCCACGTGCCGTTGGGGTTGCCCTGCTTCTCGATGGCCTCGAAGATGAGGCGGTTGATGTCGTAGTCGAACTTCGTGTCGGCCGGCGGCTCGATGCAGCGCTGCGTGAGCCCGATGCCGCCCGAAGCGCCCTGGGACACGCGGATGTTGTTGATCTCGGTCCAGTGCTGGCACGGCAGGATGATGTCGGCCATCTCGGTGCCGGGGTGATGGAACATGTTGATGTCCACCCAGAAGTCCAGCTGCGTCAGCGCGTCCCACGCCTCCAGCAGATTCGACTGGTTCATGAAGTCGCCGGACATGCAGATGCCGCCGTAAAGCTTGTAGGGGGAATCGATCTCGCGGATGGCGTCCCAAATGGAGGAGGCGTCGGTCCAGGAGTTCCAGAAGCGCAGAAGCGGGAAGCGCTCGGCGGAGATCTGATCGGCATTGTTCTCGAACGGGGTCTTCAGGCCCGGGAAGGAACGCGATCCCTTGTAGTCGCCGCCCTTGCGCATAGCGATGATGCGGGCCTCCTCATCGGTGGGGATGTGGTTGCCGTAGCGCTCCATGAGCGGGGAGTTCTCGTCCTGCAGGTACTTCACGAAGTTCTGGATCAGCGGAATCTGGTCTTCCACGGAAAGGTCGCGCGGCGTGTTGCCGAGCTCCATGGTGCCGATGCCCTCGCGAATGCCCCAGTCGACCGGCTCGTGGTCGGTCACGATCATGTTGGCGCGGCCGCAGCAGCCGTCTACCTGGGCCTTCGAGGAGCCGCGGTTGCCGGCGGGCTCGTCGGAGTTGCCGGTGAGGCAGGCGATGAGCTGCAGGGCGCGGGTGTTCTGCACGGCGTGTCCGGTCTGGTCGGGGGCCAGCTGGTAGTGGATGCCGCCGTTGCCGTGAAGCGGGTTCAGGCGCGTGGTGTAGGTGCGCACGGCCTCTTCGATCTTGTCGGCGGGAACCTCGGTGATCTCGGAGACGCGGTCAAGCGTGTACTCCTCCAGGCTGTGCTCCCACTCCTGCCAGACCGACTTGGCCTCGATCATCTTGCCATTGGCGAGCTTGACCTGCACGCCGTCGGGCCACAGCTCCGGGTCCTTCGGCAGCCCCTTCGGGTTCGACTTGGCGCCCTTCTCGTTGCCCTCGCCGGTCCAGTAGGCGTCGTAGGCCGGATCGGCCGGGTCGGCGAACTTGGAGGGATCGGGCAGCCAGCCGGGCGCAGGTACTCTTACCGGACCCGGAAGGCCCCACCAGGGCAGTCACTTCGCCCTCCCGGGCGGTAAAGCTCACACCGTCCAGCACTTTTTT
>OGWV01000839.1_pt1 | contig 19233 bp, 17 predicted proteins | sample 1576081 | NCBI WGS metagenome assembly OGWV01 (sample SAMEA3541541, study PRJEB24748) | human gut metagenome | biome: human gut; feature: human-associated habitat; material: faeces | place: China | collected 2012 | reverse complement strand
GATAAGATAGCAGACATTTTTTCAAGGCTGATGTTTTCCCTAAAATTTTTGGCCACGTATTCTACCGCATTATAAATCAGGTCATCACTCCCTACCGCACTTTTATCCATCATTGGCATTGTTGTGAAAACATGTGCAAGGATCATCTGTGCATATGCCTGTATCATCCGGGGATCCCCCTCTGTTATTCCGGTCAGATATTTTATGGCATTTACCACATCCGGATGCACCTGCTCTTTTTTCACAACCGGATTCTTTGGGCTGTATATCTGCAATTCCCTGTAATAGGAAGGAAACAGTGTTGGTTCAAGGTACAGGAATATTACCTTGTTTTCTTTTTCCCCAAACACCTGATAATGATGTATTACATTTGGAAACACAACTGCAAAATCCCCTTCATCCATATGGAACAATTCCTGTCCCACTCCAAGTTCTATTTCTCCATCCGTTACATACACTACTTCTATTGCCTCATGTAGATGCGGCGGCACATGTACTGGCTTCTTCCACTCCGCGGATACTCCTGTATTTCTGTTTTCATATACCAATAGCACTTACAAGCAACTCCTTTTATTTATACTCCCTGTTTCTCCACTCCCCTTCTTGTTTTCATTATTCGTCCGACCAAATCCACGGTAGGTCCCAGCAAAATCACCATCAATATCGTTATCACACCAACTTCACCTCCGGCTATAACACCGATACCGGTTGCTGCCAGATCATATACAATCCGTACAATCCGAAACATATTTTTCCCAGAATGCTTTTCAATTTTTTCACTGATTAAAAAGGATACTGCATCATATGGTGCTGTTCCATGTCCACTTTGCATATATATAGCTGCTGCCAGAATAAACAGTATGAGTGCAGGAATCAAAATAACAATTCTAATCCCCAGATTAAGCTGTGCCTGTATATGGCAGACTTCTTTCCATATCCATGTGAAAAAATCTGCCGAATAACCAACCAATATCATGTTCCCAAGCGTTCCTGTACCAATAAGCTTCTTATCAAAAATAATTACTATAATCAGCAGAACAATATTGGAAAGGAGCTGATAATTCCCAAAACTCATCCCAAGCTTATGCGAAATTCCATAATTCATTGCTGAACAGGGATCTGCTCCCATATCACACATCACCAAAAGCGAAACACACATTCCCATGACAATAACTGCAATGATCATTACAAAAAAACTCTTTATCCAGTCTTTGGTAATCTTAAACTTCATATCCTCATCCCACGTTTAACAGATGGTAAATGAATAATCTATATCATCTTCCGCACTGATACGATATTCCTCTTCCACATCAGTTCCCCAGCTGTCAATACCTCCAACACCTCTTACTGCACCATATACACATAAAACGGTTCTTCTTGCCGGTGGCAGTTCTTCGTGGTGAAAGGCATTTTCAATCTCAGATGCTGTATAAGGCAGACAGGAAAATGCAAATTTTTCGCCATTCTTTTCAATGCGCAGTATCTGTGATGAACTGTCTGTCCGGCTGTTATCAAGAGCCGTATGTCTTGTAATCTCAAGCCACTCTGTATCCATTCTCATACCACATTCCTGCGGAACAAGATATTGTGTAAGACTCAGGTCTTCAATCTCATAGATTCCTTCTTTTGCCCCCGCTTTTCTATCAGGATATGTTTCCCCGGAGAGTCCCTTATATAAATATTTGTCTGCCAGTGTTGGCATGATAAATCTCATTCCAAATACAGGTAATTCTGGAAGTCCCTGTACCCCATGATAATGTACATCCACGCGAATCTTTCCAGATACATCAACGGTATAGCTTACAAGAACCGTTGTCTCCGGAGTGGTTATGGTCTCGTATGTGTATGTTACGACAATTTCATCCGCATAAACATCACCACCATAGCTATTATTATCAGGGGCATATGGGGTCTGCTCCTTGCCATCCATGATGACCTTTATTCCCTTACAGTCAATGAACATATCTGCGGAAAGCCAGCTTCCGCTTTTAATGTGAAACCTGCTTCCCCTGTCATTATCTGTCAATGCTCTCCAGAAAGTAGGTTTTGGGCAACGGTACAGCCACTCATATCCGTTTTTAACGATAGATTCCAGTCCGCCTTGTGCATAAGAAAAAATATAATCAAATCCTTCACCATGTACACCAAGTGTATAGTCACCATAGACCACTCTTAATTTATCTGTATAAGCCATAGTAATACCTCACTTCCTGCATTGCCGGTTTCTCTTTTCTGTCAGCAAATACGATTCCATTTGCTGAGAATTCATAGTCTGAAGGTTTATCGTCAAAGTCTCCGCCATAGCGTAAAACTTCTTTTCCTGTCACCGGATCTTTTACAAGAATTGCCTGATCGATAAAATCCCATATAAATCCACCCTGATACATATCATATTTATCAATCAGCTTCATATAAGATCCCAGACCTCCCATGGAATTACCCATGTCATGCATAAATTCACATAAAATATATGGTTTCTTCGGATTGTTATTCAAATACTCCTCTACATCCTCCGGCTTTGCATACATTCTTGTTTCCAAATCAGAAATCGTATCCTCATATGCCCTATTGTAATAAGAACTTTCATAATGAACTAATCTTCCATCTTCCTGTTCAGCAAAATAAACGTTCATTGCTTCAATGTCATCACCCGCATAAGATTCATTTCCTAAAGACCAAAATAAAACGGATGTATGGTTTTTAAATGTTTCAAAATTGTTTCTTGCACGATCAAGTACAGCCTCTTTCCACTGTGGGAAAGATCCCGGCACATTGCAGGATGGTTCGATCGCCCCTAACTTCTGGAATGATCCATGACTTTCCAGATTCGTTTCTGCCATCACATAAATTCCTGCATTGTCGCACATATAATACCACGGTATCTGATCCGGATAATGACAGGTGCGTACCGAATTAATATTATTTCTGAGCATACATGCGATATCTGCTCGCATATCTTCTAATCCAATGCATCTTCCTGTTTTTGGATTCCACTCATGACGGTTTACTCCTGTAATAACCAGGCGTTTTCCATTTAAATAAATAATCTTATCAATAATCTCAATTCTTCTGAAACCAATATCATAAGGAATTACTTCTACTAAACTTCCATCTTCCGCCTTAAGCTCTACATACGCATGATACAAATAAGGATCATGATTATCCCACAGTCTAACAGTTTCTAAATCAATACAGATTGTACCCTCTAAGTGGTCATTTTCTTTCTTTAACTGTACAGATTTTTCTGCTACCAGATTTTCTTCCCTGTCTTTTAAAATAAAATCAGCGGTTATATTCTGAGCATCCGGTGCAGATACTTTCATGCTGACAGATACGCTTCCACTTACATTGTCCTGATTCAACACAGGTTGAAACCATACATCATCCATATGTACATCCGGTATCGCTTTCAAAGTAACATTTCTAAAAATTCCAAAAAAGCGGAAAAAGTCCTGGTCCTCTAAAAATGCTGCTGTGCTCATCTTGTGAACCTGAACTGCCAACACATTTCCCGTTTCTTTTATATAAGGTGTCAGGTCAAACTCAGAAGGCGTAAAACTATCTTCCGCATAGCCCACAAACTGACCATTCAACCACAGATACATCGCTTCTTCTACACCTTCAAAACAAATATGGATTCTTTTCCCACACATGCTCTTATCCAGGTCAAAGTATTTGATGTAGGAACCTACCGGATTGTACTCTGCTTCTGAAAACATTCCTTTTTCTGCTCCGGTCGCCTCCATGCTGTAAGCTCCTCTGTGGTACTCTTTTCCTTCCCACGGATACATGGTGTTGATGTAGCGGATCTTGTCATATCCAGCCAGTTCAATATGTCCCGGAACCATAATTTTATCGAATCCTGATGCATCAAATGTTTCCTCATAAAAATTAACTGGTCTGCTTTTTACGTTTTTACTATAAAAAAACTCCCACTGCCCATTTAATGACTGAAATAATGGGTTTTTCTCTTTTTTCATGTCCGAATAATCCAAATAATAGGAATGATCACTGTGCGGAGCTAATTGATTCACCTTAAATACTTCCGGATTATCCAACCATTTCATATCAGCATTCATATTTTTCCTTCCTTTCCAAACAAATCCCAAAAAAAGATTTTTGGGATTCGTTCGTTAAAAATTTCTTGTTCTATTTTAGTATACACCTACAAACGAGATTACAGGAGCAACTCTTGAATCTTCAATACGAATTTCAATTGCATCTGTTTCTACGCCCTGCAAATCGATAATCTTCTTATAACCAATTGTGGTAGCATCCACCATTTTTTCTTTTCTTGCGTCTTCTGCCGCATACCATACAGAAAACTTCTCCACTCGCTGACTGAAAGGAATTGCCTCTTTTAATACCAGATAAGATAATTTCTTTTTCTCTGTCCACTGCAGATGAATTGTCAATTCTCTGTCCCCGACTTTATTTCTGAACACATTCTCATAATCATCTACTCTTAAAAGATCTGCATTTTTACCTTCCGCATCCTTCTCCGGAACTGTTGTAATTTCAGCGATATCTGCCAAATTGTCTTTAAACGTGCTTCTTATAAAATCTCCAAGCATTTTTACATTATTAACATCTGTCTGATGAAGTCTTCCATTTTTCATTGGCGGAAGATTCAACAGAAGTGTTGTATTTCCACCAACTGAAGATAAATAAATCTCTTTCAGGTTTTCGAAAGAACGAACCTGATCATCTTCTTCCTCATGATAGAACCAGCCTGGACGGATAGAAACATCTGTTTCTGCCGGATAATATGCTAATTTTTCTTCATTACGCAGGCATTCACGACTTCCAAGATCTGCCTGTGTTTCATCTAACGGACGATTTCTGAACTCTTCATTATCTTCCTGCTGGCTGAGCTGTGCTGTAATCGCCGGATCTGTCATATCTGCTGCAACGACACTCCACTCACTTGGACGAACCTGTCCGGCTTCGTTTCCACACCAACGGATATCCGGACCTGAAATTGAGATCACAGCGTTTGGCTGGAGTTTACGCATCACTTCATAATACCTCTGCCAGTCATAAACCTGTTTCTTTCCATTGCTGCCTTCGCCACATGCTCCGTCAAGCCAGATTACAAATATGTCACCGTAGTTTGTCAGAAGCTCTGTAAGCTGGTTCACATAGTAGTCATCGTATTCTTTGCCTTTTCCATAAGATTCATTATTTCTGTCCCATGGTGAGAGATAGACTCCAAATTTTAATCCATATTCTTTACATGCCTCTGCTGTTTCGCGAACAATATCACCTTTTCCGTTCTTATAAGGTGAGTTTTTAATACTATGTTCTGTATACTTGCTTGGCCATAAGCAAAAGCCATCATGATGTTTACAAGTCAGTATTAATCCCTTCATTCCACCTTCAGTAGCTGTCTTTGCCCACTGGCGGGCATCTAACTCTTCAGGATTGAAGATAGATTCCGGTTCATCACCTAATCCCCACTCACTTCCTGTAAAAGTATTTACTGTAAAATGGATGAAGCAAAAATACTCCATATTCTGATAAGCGATCTGTCTTTTGCTTGGTGTAACTGAAATGAAACGTTCATCCTCTTTCATACCCTTGTATTCCATTTTAGCACTCCTCCAACTGTTTTCTAAGCTTTTTATTAGCATCTTCTACATTCATTCTTGACATGATAAATGTAATGATCAATGACAATACCATTGGAATCCACAAATACATAACATGCAGCATGTTCAGGCAGGATTCCGGCTGGATTGTTGCTTCTTTCACAAATCCACTTGCATCAAGTAACCATCCGCAAAGAGCAACTCCGATTCCTCCTCCGATTTTTGTACCAAAGGAAGTACAAGAATACATTGTTCCGTCAATGTGTTTATGTTTTGTAAGGTATGTATATTCTGAACAGCTTGCAACTACAGCTCCCATATCCCCCTGCCATGGTGCCATTCCAAGTGCTGCAACTGCTGTAAATGCAAGCATAAGTGGAACGCTGCCCATATAACCGGCAAAAATCACTCCGACACGTCCTGCTGTTCCGAGAATATAACCAGCAAGATTCATTCTATATAAACCTTTCATCTTTTCTACCAGCATAGGTGTGATACACATTGCAATGATGACAGGAATATTGATTGCCCATGAAAATACAGAATATAAATTTTCATTTTTCAGTATGTAAATCATGTAATAAATTCCCATATTTAACATAGCTGAATAAATCTGCTGACAAATATAAGTAGCACAGATCATAAGATAATATTTATTGGAAAATAAAAGCTTTGCTGCCTCTATCAGACCATATTTTTCTTCTGTATGATCTTTCCCTGCTTTTAATTCTTCTTCCGGAAGCTCCTTGATTGAAAATACGGAAATTGTATTTACGATCAATCCAATGATAGCATATACTACAGCAACTGTTCTCCAGGCAGCTGCTCCACCGCCTGCTACTCTTACAAACTGAACTGTAACAGACTGAATAAGCAAGCTTGTTGAAAATGCAAAGATAAAACGCCATGATCCCATCTCTACACGTTCTCTGCTGTTTTTTGTACAAAATGTAACCAATGATGCATATGCAATATTATTTGCAGTAAAGAATACCGCATTTAACAGTGTATATGCAACAAAGAACCATGCATACTGAGCTGTTGTTCCAAGACTGTCCGGTATTGCAAAGTTTGCTACAAGTGTTACCGCACAACCTATATACGCATAGAGCATCCACGGTCTTGCTTTTCCCAGTTTGCTTTTTGTTTTGTCAATCATAGTTCCAAAGAACATGTCGCTGATTCCGTCAAATAACTTTGATACCATGATCAACGTTCCGATAATACCCGGATTTAAACCTACTGTATTTGTCAAATACAGCATTACGAATGATGACAAGAATGCATACACAACATTTCCTGCCAGATCTCCCGAACCATAACCTACCTTGTTATACCATTTAAGGTATTTTTTCTCTTCCATAATCGTACATTTGCTCCCTTCTTCCACCCCAGTGGATACCTATAACTAAATTTGTCCCATTTGTAGATTTTATCATTTGGTTTATCTACAGCACTGTTTCATTATATTCTGGTTTTTTATAAAAAGACATAAACTGAATTATATGATATATACACAAAATGCCACACTTTTTTCAGTTGTTCTGTTCTTTCTTTGTATCTTTTGTAATTATTCACAATTTTTCACTTCCAATTTTGTGCATATTTACAGCAACTATATTTTTTCATGAATCTGTATGACAGAATATGTCAAAAGTGATATACTGTAGATTAATCAAGATCTGAATATTTCCGATCCATTTAGAAACGAAAGGTGATTTCACATGTATATTAATTCTGCTTACTGGCATAAAAACCGCAGAGATTTTAAAGATAAAAAATCTCCGCTTTTTGTTGGAAGCTGCGGCACATATCGTCTGAAAACCGTCGAAAAGTTACCAACACACCGTCCTCGGGGAAGATTAGATTTCCAACTCATTTATATTGCCTCAGGAAAAGGAGAATTTTATTTTCATGGTAAGAAAGAAATTGTAAATGCCGGAAATATGGTGATCTACCGCCCCAAAGAAGAGCAACGCTACTACTATTATGGTGTAGACCAAACTGAAGTTTACTGGGTTCATTTTACTGGGAATAATGTAACGAATATTTTGAGACAGCATGGTATTTCTGATGATATGCATATAATTTATACCGGTACTTCTCTTGAATATAAACGAATTTTTACATCTATTATAAATGAATTACGTTTTTGCAAAAGTGAGTACGAAGAACTTTGTGTTTATTATTTAATGGAACTCTTAATTCTGACGCACCGGCTTTCCAGTGAAAAGCCACGAAAGAGCAATTTACTGACAATGCAGGAAATGGAACAGGCTGTCCAGTATTTTTCACAAAATTACAATTCACCAATAAACATTGATGAATATGCACATTCCCATAATTTCAGTATCAGTTGGTTTATCCAAAGTTTCAAACAATATACAGGCACTACTCCTACCCAGTACCTTTTATTCTTGCGGATCTCTAATGCAAAAAATTTATTGGAAAATACTTCTTTTAATATATCGGAAATTTCTCGAGCGATCGGATATGAAAACCCACTATATTTTAGCCGTATTTTCAAGAAACAAAGCGGGCTTTCCCCGTCTGAATATAGAAAAAAATATCAAATAATAATGTGAAACGAGCAAAGAATGTGCCGAGGCACATTCTTGCGCCTGCGGCGGTCGCTTGCGACACCTACCTTGTACGCCGCAGTGCGCATCCTAAGTGGAGCGTTTTTAATATTAGGAAAGGACTTTCCTAATATATTAAAAAATCTCCCCTCACACTGAATGGGATCTAATTGATTCCATCAGATATGAGGGGAGATTCTATTTTTTATAATTCACTTGTCAGTGTACTTCCAAAGAAGCTTCTATGTATAATCTACTAACAACTATAATTAAGCGTTCTTCTTAGCAATTGCTGCCTGTGGCGTGTTATACGAAAGGTAGTACACTTTAAGGTTATGCAATACCTTTACATTATTTTATATTAATTCAAAATAACACCTGCTTCTGTTAAAAACGTTTCATCTTCTACCGCTTCGAAAATAGTATCATTAGTAATACTAAACGGAATCTCCAGTTCTGTTTCTCCTTCTAACTCACCTGGCATGGTTAATTTTATATCAGTTAGAAATCCTTTTGAATCTTCTATATCAAAACGCAATTTTTCAGAATCTGTACAATCTAGTGTTAATTTCCTAATATTATATCGTCCACCCTCTGACCGTATATTTTCTCTTACCACTTCTTCTGCTGTCATGTAGGATTCTATGTCAGCTAGCAAATAACCATCATCATTAATAGTTGTACATATATATTCCGGCAGTTCATAATTAAAGTTGTTAAAATTGTAAGAAGCATTTCCGCCTAGCCAACTAGCGTTTACAGTTGTACTTTCAGCCCATTTATCAGAATCGACTTTAATGTCGCTCACATTTGTATACCACTTCCCATCAAAATAATGGTATAGTCCGATTTTAATTTTGATTCGTGACCACATTTCTGGAAAAGCTGCTTCTTCTCCAGTCATAACTTTGAGCAACATGAAATCCTCGTTATTCTTTGGATTTCCGCCTGATATGTAATATTTGTGACTTGGAATATACTTTACATATTTGGGATAATTTTCCTTCGACATTCTATCTGTCAATGGCTGATTATTTTCATAATAACACCCTTCATCATACTCCCACATTGGATTGTGACTGTTTGTTAATTTCAATTCATCTAATTCAGATATATCCTTTTTGTCATATATTCCTAATTCAAGCCTTTCAAACTCATCATAAACACCATCATTATTTAATGTCATGTCTAGAAAATACGGTGCCATTCCCTGACCGAGTATACTTGCAATGAAGTTATGACCTAATTGCGCTGTACTATTAAAGGTCACTTTGTTATCTTCGAAAATTGTATTTGTTTCAAAATGACTCAATTCACTTTTATAGACTCCAGTATCTATATCTGATTCTGTCATTCCCGGCTCATATACAAAAGAAATTGTATTCTTGTCCATTACCTCAGCAGTTGTCATTCCAATAAAATAATCATATAAAAAAACATCTACCAAGACACGTGAACCATCTATCTGATTAAAATACAATCCAACATATCCATTCGTATAATATCCTAAAAATTTTTCATCAAAAGAATATTCATTTCCATTCTCACTTACTTTTGGAATCTCCTCAAACGAAGTCCCCCGATACTCCTCACTCCAATCTTTATAATAAACCGTCTGCTGAGCTTCTTCTATCTCCTCTTCCAAAGGTTTCGACTCCTCTTTTTCATTTGAATCGGATTCTGTTTTCTTTGGTTCTTTAGGCTCTTTCTTTTCCGTTTTTTGACATCCAGTCAAAATTCCTAAACTCACCACCAAAACCGCCAATATGTATACCATAAATTTTTTCATTTCTATTTTCTCACCCCTTTAATATGCTTTCACTATGAAAAACTACTTCTTCTGTGAAGAAGAATTTGATGTCTTACTCTTATTTTCCTGCTCATTGTACTGTTGATTCTTTTTATGTTTATTCAAACTTTTCTTTTCCCTTAACACAAAAACTAAAACAGCAACTACTAAAAAGAGAATTATTAAAAATATAGGCACTATTCTATTCCTCCTTCTTCATTATTTGTCTTAACCGCTAAATCTCTTGCTTTTTTTCTTGTTCTCACTTCCTTTACTCTATGAGAGACTTCTCCTACTATAGCTCCACCAGCAGCTACTAATATAGACAGTCCTATATCAACCGCTATATTTCCTGTGTTTATTTTCTTCTTGTTCTTATTCATATTGTTGTTATTTTTGCTAGTATTACTCATTATTCTCCAACTCCTCTATTTTTTGTGAATATGCTCTGTCAACTTCTTTCCTTACTATCGTAACTTCTGCCATCTCTTGAGTCATAGCTTTCATCATAGCTCCTGTTAAAATAACATTCCATTTAGCACCCGGAACTATCGCTTTTTTATCTTTCTTTTTTAACACGTTTTTCTGATTTAAAATCATAGCTGACATTTGAATCATAATACACGTTGCCATTGCAATTATTTTTAAATCTCGATTGAAAGATTTTGCTTTATCGCCAAGTTTCTTTTGAGCAGTATATAATTTGCACATTCCCTCTATGAAACCTAATGTTGCGAAATCAGATGCTTTCATATTACCATTATACTTATTTATCCAATCATTAAATTTATTTTCTAATATGTAATCATCTTGATCCAAAATGATATCATCCTCCAATGCTCTATATTTATTAAAAAGTTCAGAGAATGGCAATGGTACTCCCTCTGCTGTTAGTAAGTCTTTTGCAAAATGAACTATCGTATGTCCTGCACAATTAAATACTCCAGCAATAGGATTCTTTGCACCTTTTCCATAATACGTCCATATTAAATCCATCATCGAAATCTTGCCCTGTTTTCCAACAACTTCTCCAATAGTCTGATATACATTGCTTCTTCCCATTTTTCCTACATATATAGGATAATCATTAGGGATTCGTTTCAATGCAAAGGTAAATATATCATGTCCCATATACCTATGGTTTCCTCCCACTCTTGTATCAAATGGATTATTTACATCAAAGTCTTTTCCAAACTTATCTTCAATCTTGGCATTAAGTTGTGTTTCCCATTTTTTTCCATTTTTGTCTACTGTACACGCTATATTATAAGCAAATATACCTATACAAATAGCAATTAATCCCTCATCCCTTGTCATTTCATGAAAGTAATTTTCCATATGTCTGGTATTTTCTTCAAAACTTTGTTTATTTACATATTTCAATGCTTCAAAATATAATTCATCATAATTATTTACTTTTCGTCTCTTTTCTGGCGGACACACCTTAAAATATTCTTTTATTGTTGCCTCTTTGTCAAAAAACTCTGTATCTTTTTCCCATACAACAACATCTTTTATCGTCTGTAAGAATGACATTTTTTACCATCCTTTCTATAGAATCTTTTTACTGTTACCAATAGTATACTCGGATATTCATACATAGTCAAGAAATCCATCGTTTCCTAAAATTATAATAAGTATATTAATAAAGGAGTTTTTAAATTGATAAGTTATGCCCCATTATTTCGGACAATGAATTCAAAAAAAATCACTTCATATCGCCTTGAAAAGATGGGTTTTTCAAGGGCAACATACTATTCAATCAAACAAGGTAACAGTATTTCCACTAATACTGTTAATCAACTCTGCAAACTCTTAAAATGCAGTGTCTCTGATATCATGGAATACATAGATGATGAAGAATAAGCAGATACCAAGAAAGCCACAAAGCTTTCGGGAGCATCTGCTTATTCTATTCTCTTCAAACATTATTTCCGTCTCTTCTTCTCCGTCCTACATATTTCATACATAGAAACAACCAACTTCATTCCCTCTATCATCACATTTAATAAACTGCTTTTCTTCATTACTTATTCCTTTCCGATTCTATATTCTCAAGGAGCATGATGCAGCCTAAAGCAAGCATCATGCCCAGTCCGAAAGCTATATATTCTTTCATCTTATTTCCTTTCCTGACACCATATAATAGTAATTGCATACTCACTGCTCGCTATAAATAATTCTGCATAATACACCCCCTGTTCATCAGAACATAAAATATCTTGAAATTCTCGTTCTTCATCACTCACATGATAATTATGTAAGATATCTTTATATTCTTGTACTTTCCGTTTTTCATCATCTTCTACGATTAATGCAACATAACCGCCATCATCTTCCATACGTCTCCCAGTTCCATAGTACTTATCCAGAACTTCTACAGTAGAAATCATTCGTTCCTCTACCTCTATCGGTAACTGGTACTGCTTACAAGTATCTATAATCTCTTCCATTTGTGTTTTCGTCCAAAAATACTTCAACATATTTCATAGCACTCCTAACTCTTTTAACCGTTCTTCGCTCATACAATAAATTGCATAAATTCTTCCGCTGTTTTTCGGTAAGACGATATCATAGCTATACCATCTCTTTTTCTTCTTCATAGGATGTTTTTTTCCCTTTATTATAATGTAGAAAGAATTGTTATCAGGTATATCTACCTCCTGACTATTCAGATTCAATTCGTCCATAATATCTGCATCTTCGTATCTGATAGGGTTCATTAGAATAGCTACATATCCATCCCTTCCCAAATCGTTCTTTCTCAGAATATTCTTTACATGTTCTAATAATTCTCTTGGGATCTTATATTCTGCCATATATGGATTTACTTGTTTCAGCATATTCAATTCACTTTTCTTTCTGATTTCAATGTGCATATTATTTACTATCCTTTCCCGTTTCAGACTTTTCCACTGTTTTCACTTTCTTTTCCACCTTTCTCCCTATTTTCTTCTCTGCTGTTTTTTCATTCTTCACATTCTTTTCTAATTCCCCCAATACATCTTTCACCGGATAATCAATTAATTTCCATTTACTCTTAGAATAATGCAATCCTAAATATAATGGATGTATCCCATAACTTGCATTGACACTCAAACCATCTACAGTAATACATTTTACATTCAATTTCTTTTTTAACAGTATGGACAGCAAATCAATCTTAGCTTTGATTGTATTTTGATGTGTAGATAACGAATTCCCCCATGCGATCACAATATCATAGGTATTGATATCTTTTTCTTCCAATATTTCTTCTATATAAGCCAGACTATTCTCTTTCAGCTGACTTACACTTGGCTTTCCGTTAACAACAGTCGCATACAGATTCAACATTCTCATTTCTCCCCATCCAAAATCATTTACATGATTCAACAAATGCATATTAGATACATCCAACATTTCACATTTTTCTGCTGTTATAGTAGGATACATACCTATTACGATTGCTTTCTTTCCGTTGTCTTTCCATTTTCTCTGAATTTCAAATGTATTCTTTCCATCATCTGTCCCGATTACTGCCACATCCATAGTCATTGTATTTTTAAGCATATTTTTCATCCTTTCACACACAAAAAATAAGGGAAACCATCTGCTTTCTTTGCATTGGTTTCCCTTTTATCCATCATAATTATTTAAAGTCATCATAAGCATTATTATAAAATCATTTCAAAATCATTTTGATTAGTTCAAATTATTCTTGTCGCACATACACCTCAACAACAATATCTTTCCATTGATTGAATCTGATAAAGTTTCCAAAAGACTTTCGATAGGCTTTTGCCTCTTCAAAATTCAGTGTGAATTTATCATATAATATGTATTTGGATTCATCAAAGGAAGTTTCCATACCATTATCATCTGATTGGATATACCACTTAAACACTCCACTCTCCATAGGAGTAATTCTTGTCACAATAGAATCTATGAGTTCATCACTAACTTTCTTATTATCTAGGTCACAGACAGTATTCAGATATTCTTTGATTTTATTAATCTCTTCTTTGATTTCTACTGGTTCTGTTGCTTCTGATTCCTGTGATAATATAGTCAACTCATTTTTTACTTGTTGCATACGTTCTTCGATACTTTGATTTTTATTTTCAAACTCCTGTTTTCCAATCAAATCATCTAGTTTCATATCTACAAGATTACTTCTTCTGTTCTGTAATCTTTCTAACTCCCTATGCAGTTTTTCAACACGAACTTCATTATCCTTGATTTCTTCCTCTTCCATGTAATTATCCTGAATGTCACCAAGAAGTTCTTCTACTGTGGCTTTCTGATTTCTCCACAATCTTTTTAGAATGTTTTTTGCCATAAAATCAAGTTTCCATTCACAAATGGATGGTACACCACAATATTCTGAATCCTCTATACCTTGCTTTTCCCAAAAACTTCTTTTACGGTATCGAATCTGATGTCTGCATTGATATCCATAACAAACTTCTCCACTTTTATTTGTTCTCCATTTATATCTTGCATATACACTTCCACATTGACACACAAGATGTCTGCACCATTTATCTCTGGATATGGATTTGGAATGTTTCCTGCCATTAACAATTACTACTCTTTTATTTTTTATCGCTTGCACTCTTTCCCACGTTTCCTCTGACACAATAGCAGGGAAGTTTCCTTTGACATATTCATATTGATTCATATCACGGATAGGCACTCTGTCATGACCGAGATAATTCTTTGTATAGGATTTTTTGTAACCAATATATCCGGCGTATGTTTTGTTGTTTAGTATCCTTAAAACCGCTGTATGTTCCCATTTATATGATCCATTTGCCTTTTTCCGTTTCAATTCTACCATTTTACTTGCAATAGCTTTTACACCAAATCCGGATAAATAAAGGTCATATATCATCCGTACTGTCTCCGCTTCTTCCTCTATGATTTCATATGTATTATCTGTAGACTTTTTTCCTTTTATCAACCGATACCCTAAGATATTTCCATTTCCATACAAAACACCTTTCTCTCTTGATGTTCTCTGACCTGCAAGAACTCTTTCACTAATGTGCTTTGATTCTTCCTGTGCCATTGCTGACATTATGGTAAGTCTCAATTCTCCATCCTGTTCTAATGACCATATACCATCATTACAGAAATAGACTTCTACTCCCCAATCTTTCAATTGTCTTGTATACTGTAAACTATCTACAGTGTTACGTGCAAATCTTGATACTTCACGAGTACAGATAAGATCAAACTTTCCTTTCTCTGCATCTGCTATCATTCTCATGAATCCCTCTCTTTTCTTAACTTGTGTTCCAGTAACACCTTTATCTACATATACTTCTACCTTTTCCCAGTTTGGATGTTGTGCCAAAATAGAGTCATACCATTGCAGCTGATTGCTCAATGCATTTACCTGTTCTTCATGTTGAGTAGATACTCTTCCATAAAAACATACTTTTACTTTATCCAATCCACTTGTTCTTAATCTGTTGCTGCTATACATATTCGGCATTTTATAAGCTAAATTGTCCATCATGCATCTTCCTTTCTCTTGTACTGATTATTTACTTTTCTGTATGTTGAATGGTTGATGATATTATTGATGAACAACATCTTCAACAGAAGTGGTTTCATCTGTATTTCCTTTGTATTTTGATTATCCATACTATCCTCCAATCTCCTACTCAACCATTCATAATAATAATATTACTTTGAATAATACAATAATTACGGATGGTAAATAGAGAAATCTTTTCCTTTGTAAATATCGGCACATTGCTCCCTCCGTTCTCAAAAACGGAGGGCAACGTGTCTTTCTATAAAAATAATTTATTCATTTTTTTGTGAAAGTTGCGACGTGGAAACTAAACGTCCCGGCTTAAGTCGTCTACGACGTGTTTTCACGTTATTCGTTTTTCCATTCATACTATTACTATTCAACATTTTTTTCCTTATAGCCTCCGCATGTTGATTAATAAGCTTTTGATTTGTTCCCATATCTTTTTCACAACTTTCGCAAGGTTTTCTATTTTTTTTGATTGTAATTTGCTTGAATGCACCCACATTTGCAATATTATATGTAATCCCATATTCAGCTTGTAAATTACTCTTAATTTTATTCATTCTAATAGTCAAATGATTCGGTGTTTTCGGCAATACAGTACTAACAATGCTATTATTATTAGCAATTTCTCCCAAATCACGAAGCAATCCTGTCATTGAATTTACATACTCTTCTGTCTTACTCATAAGCTCTAACAGACAACATGCAACTATATCCTCGTCCAATGAATGTCTATTTACATTTTTCTGATTTTCCCATAACAAATCTGATACTTCTTTTTCAGACATCCCTAGAACTTCTCCGACTCTAACACATGCTATATGAAAATCAGCAAGCCGAATTTTTTCTTTGACATCAATATCTTCACCGATTTGAAAATACCCTGCTAATGTTTGAAAAATACACCCTAATATTTGTGGTCTGTCTTTTTCAAAGGAATCCCATAATTCTTTTTCGCTCTTCATTTCATCTGGTTCTATTCGTTCCAATTCCAGAATCAACGAACGGTCAAGCAAATCACTTTCTTTTGCTACGAGCGAAACTCCATTGATTGCAACTAAAGATTTAATATCCAACACAATTTCTTTAGTATTATGGTACAATGCTCGTTTTGTTACTGAACCACCAGTAACAGCTCTCGCGATCGTATCGGATACATTTCTATTAATATTAGATAAATTATCCAATGCCACAAAATATGTACTTGATAAACGTAATTCCAGACCATCTGCTCCCTTTGGCATTCCGCATAAGTCACTTGTTTTTGGGTCTATTAATTTTTCTAATTTCCGCATAGTTGTACTTTTAGCTGAAGATTTTTCCCCTGTAAGTATCAATAACGGATGATTAATCCCCATTCCCAAGAAAGATGTAACCAAATACAAAACCAACAATTTTTCTTGCTTTTTGCTCTTTAGATTAAAATGTTTATAGATTAATCGAAAAAGCTCACTCGGTTCGTAATCAAATTCTGGTATAACTTGATTTTGAAAATCCGTCGAATGTTTAAACAGCACATTTGGAAGAACCTCAACATCAAACTGCTCTGCATTAACTATTCCACATTCCCTTGTATCTTTATTCAATTCATACGCTATATAATCTTCGCCCTTGTATATTCTACATGCCATTTCATATATTGTCGGATTTGTAATTGGTTGGATTTCCAAATACTCGATGATTGTTTGTATTTGTCCCCCATTCAAAAAATAATTTTCTTTTTCGAGAAACAATCTTCTTATTAACTTATGAGCTTGTGACAAGGGGACATATTCGTCCCCTGCCACAAGCATTACATCATTTTTAGATGTTCTAGCTAATTCAATTTCTCCTTCTTTAAGATATTTAACTATAGTTTTTAATTCCTTTTGCATTACTGACCATCTCCAAAAATTTCCTCATCATCGTACTCTTCAAATTCTTCGATGAGATGCATTTCATTGACATACCAGTTAGAATCTTTTCCCTCATTTAAAGTAACTTCCACTGCACTTCCTTCCAAGTCATCTATATCAACTTCTCCATTTTCATCTATCGCGCCCATTTCTTCGAAGAATCTCCCCATTATTGAATAGCTACTCTCTGAATAAGGAAGAGACTTCATAAAAAGCTCTTCCGGTAACTTTTCTAGCTCGACAAAGATTCTCAATCTTTGTCTAATGTCATCAATTTCCACCTCCCTTATAATACCTGGATAAAATTTCTCTGTTTTAAATGCTACTTTTTTAAATTTTAAAATACGATTATTTTTTTTCATATATTTATCCTCCGTAATTATATCGTTGAACACATTATTTATGCGTCCATAAATCAATGTGTTCGATTTATTTGTTCCTGTCGACATATACATAATATCATTCTAAAAAAAGCAAAATTAGGGTAAAATTTTTCAAAAAATTTTACCCCCTTTTCTACCGGCTGACCTGTTGTTATATGTCAGTCTTACAGTCTTAATTTATTTATTCCGCTTTCTTTTTTTATATCTTATTAGTGCTTGTTCAGGCTCATAATCTTCTTTTTCTAATTCTTCTGCTTTTTCATATTCCTTTTCATACTCTTCAATCATTTTCTCTATCATAAAAGAGCGAAAATCTATAAATCCCTTATCTTTTTTTGTTCCTTTATAAGGTTTTATCACCTCTATATTATATGATTCCATATAACACATACAATTCGACATAAAGTCCAATAATATGTCACACTTATCTTTATCTGTCAAACTAAATTTTTTTGTGTATTCCACAGGTAAAGGAATTTCTCCTAACACTTTATCTTTAAATTCATTCAAAATTGTCATTTTATCTGTTATTGCTTCCATTTCAAGAAACTCTTGCAACTTTTTCCCTACCCTATTTTGTATCTCTTTCACAATTTTATCTTTTTGCAATTGATAATAAAGTTTATTCTCAAGCTCTGAAATAAAAACATTTTTTTCCATCTTTATCCTAAATTTCTTTTTTAGATAGTTCACTTCCTCCTTCGTATAACCATCTTTGACACTTAGTGTATCTATCCGTTCCGTTGATTGTTCCTCAAACATTGCTTCTTCAATTGCACAATAATCCTCATCTAATTCTTCTTTACTCTTTTTACTCTTTTTTTTCTTCTCTTTGTTATATTCCAGATTCTCAAACCAATTGTCAAATTCTTGGCACATTATAGCTGAAAACTCCTTTATTTCACATTCCTCTATTTCATCAAATTTTTTATGAATTATTTTATATCCAAAATCCTTTTTCGATGCTCTTTTTTGAAACAATAATGCTTTGCATAAAATCTGAAAATGTATAGGATAAACTCTTTTCTTGCCTTTTCTGTATTTTTCATTTTCTAAAATATCATTCATTTCTAATGCCTCTAAATAGTGTTTCAATACTTTTTGTTCATTTTTTCGTTTTTCTTCAATCATACCTTCAGGAATTCCTCCCTTCGGAAATTCTTTTTCTAATATCTCCTCAACAATTTCTCCTAAAAATTCATGAAAACCTTTTTCTTTATATCTCATAATATATCCTCCTTTATTCTGTAACTAAATATTTTGTAAAATTAAAAAAAAACTAAAAAAAAATAGAAAACCCCTTACACAATTTAAAGTGTGTAAAGAGTTTTCTATAAATTATTAACACTTTTCTATATTCTATTTTTTAGTGTCCTATTTCCGATTGATAGCAGCCTGTGCTGCTGCAAGACGAGCGATCGGTACACGGAATGGTGAGCAAGATACATAGTCAAGTCCGATGC